>Ga0206822_1058_pt1 | contig 31230 bp, 27 predicted proteins | sample Alteio_BWOrgCont_83_FD_152913 | JGI IMG/M metagenome (GOLD analysis project Ga0206822, IMG submission 152913) | Enriched cells from forest soil in Barre Woods Harvard Forest LTER site, Petersham, Massachusetts, United States -... | ecosystem: Environmental > Terrestrial > Soil > Temperate forest >... | reverse complement strand
TTTTTATTGTTACAAGCCGATTCAGTTTGATCACGAATTCAGTATGGGTCACGGAAGTGATACTAGACAGATCGATATTGGGATTTAAACTGACGAGGTTCTTCTTATTGATCTGCACGATCCAATCGGCATGGTCTATCGCCGAAGCGTCAATATTGACTTCGAGGTCACCCGGTTCGATCTCTTCGATGACATCCTTAGCTCCGCTAAGAGTCAGATTAATACGTTTGTTTAATATGCCGTTCGGGAGGAGTCCAATGATGGTTTTGTCGGCCGGCAGGTTGGAGATTCGAATAGGGACATTCCGTATCGTTTTGGTGTCTGTAATGGAATGGCTGACAAAAAACCAGATCACAATAGCCGTAAGTAAGGCGACAAGCTTGCGCTGCCAGTTTTTTAAGAAAATGTTGTAGATTAACGCTTCCATTGCTTGAGCCTACCTAATACGTCGATGCTGGTTTCAATAGCGGTTTTTGGTGGAGTAAAGACGCTTCTGATGATCCCTTTGAAGCGATCGGGTTTGATGCCCCGGGTCATGATCCCTTCTCTCGCAATAGACACTTTACCGGTTTCTTCAGAAACGACGATGACTAATGCGTCAGTCACTTGGCTGATGCCTAAACCCGCCCGATGGCGTGTACCCATAGACTTAGCTAGCTGCGAGCTGTCATCTGCCAATGGAAGTATGGTTGCAGCTGATAAAATGGTTGTTCCGCGTATGATGACGGCTCCATCGTGCATAGGAGTTGTCGTGATAAAAATCGACTCTAAGAGCTCCGGAGTAAACTGAGCATTCATAACGACGGCTTTGTTGGCATATTCATCAAGAGAATCTTGGTTTTCCAAGACAATGAGGGCTCCTATGCGTCGTTCTGAAAGCCTGTAGACCGATTGTGAGATGGCATCGAGGAATTTATCGAATTCAGTGACTTCCCGATACTTTTTACCTTTGACGCTCAAGCGGGATAAGGCAAGCCGCAATTCGGGCTGAAAGATAATCAGGAGTGCGATCACAGCCACGTTTATGAAATAGAGCATCAGTTTTTGTAAGACAGGAAGGTGGACCCAGCTGCTGATGGCAAAGAACCCTAGAAAGGCCAGAAGGCCGAAAATCAGGTCCATGGCACGAGTATTCCAAAAAAAGGAAAGGAGATAATAGATCATGATCGCGATGATCAGTATCTCTATAGCAGGAACCATCATTTGGAAAAATTGCATATTCTCACGTAGCCTTGGAGGCGATATTTAGTAGTTGGGTTAAAACTGTGGATGCTTCCTTGTGTTCCTTGACATCGTGGACACGGATATAATCGACTCCGGACCATATGGCAATGGTATTCATTGCCAAAGTTGCGGAAAGCAATTCATTGTTGGAAACACCTAGGATTTTCCCCATAAACGATTTACGTGAAAGTCCTAGGAGCACAGGGAAGCCCAACTCTTTAAACTGTGGCAGATTGTGTAAAATTTCAAGATTATCAGCAACGGTTTTTCCAAATCCGATCCCCGGATCTAGAATAATTTTATTTTTGCTGATGCCATGGCGAAGTAGGATTTCGATTTTTTGTTCGAACCAGTTAAGGAGTTCGGTGATGATTCCGCGTGGATACGATGGCATATTTTGCATAGTTTCGGGATTCCCTTGCATGTGCATGACGCAAATGTCGGAGTTTGTTTGGGCTGCTAGTTTGATCATGAGGGGATCGCGGAAGCCGGATACATCGTTGATGAGGGTGGCCCCGGCGGCGATGGCGTGTTCGGCCACTTCCGGTTTCGTGGTGTCGATCGAGATTGGGATGGAGATTTTGGTTTTGAGTTGAGTGATGACAGGGATGACGCGGTTGAGTTCTTCGTCGAGGGTGACGGGGGTGGCGCCAGGTCGGGTGGATTCGCCTCCTATATCGAGGATGTCGGCGCCTTGTTGGGCCAATAGGATTCCTTGGGCGATGGCGCTATCGAGGGCGTAGAATCGGGAGCCTGAGTAAGCGGAGTCGGGGGTGACATTGAGGATCCCCATGATTTTTGTGTGGACGCTGGGCATTGGATTCTCCGGTTGAAGAATGAGTATGATACACGAAACGGAATTGTGAGGCACGAAGAAACAACAGGAGAAAGAAGGGTCAGGCAAGCTACTGAAAAGGATATTTCCAGATGTTTTTGCGTCTTTTGTTTGCTTAAATTGACATAGCGTGCTAAGCTTCTTAGCTTTAAATCTCTCTCAATTTATAGGGATTAAAAAAACTAATTCAAAAAATAAAAGGATAAAAATATGTCAGCGCCTGTTTCATCTGCCCCAAATATTTCTCAGCCCTATGTTTCGGAACCGAAAGAGCAAGATTTAACTATAATTGATGGTTTCAAACTCCGTACATTCTGCCCTCTTGCAGAAAAAGGCTTAGCGACACAAGTTGAAAAAATAAGCTCACTTTTCCTAGGTAACTCGGGTATGGGTAAAACAACCTTCTTTAACTGGATACATGGTTGTTATTACGTTGCCCAACGTGGAAAATTGAAACTTGTGGGAGATAAAGCAGAAATATTTAAAACCAACATTGGTGGTTTAAGTTCAGATACAATCGGTTTCAAACCATATGGAGCTTGGCTGGACTCACAAGGCTTGGAAGATAACAGAGGTGATGAATATGAACTAAGCTTAAGCATTGCTTTTCATAAATTATTTCAATCCGACAAAATAAAAAATATTGTTGTAACCCTTTCCGCTAAATATTTTTGCGATAAACGATTAAAAGAAATATTACCATTCTGTAATCGTTTAAGTGAAATGATCGCTGATTATGAAAAAATTAAAGATTCGATTTTTTTTGTCATTACTCAATTAGATGATGCACCACGTCATTTTCCAACAACCGTAAAAGAATTTATCGATAATCGAAATGAGATCATAGATTCTTTACAAGGACAACGGAAAAAATTAACAGATGAGTTAAAAGATGGCATTTCCCCCGAATCAGTCAAAAATGCATTGGATTTGTTTAACTTAATGAGTGAAAAGAACGTTTTCTTAGCCGATTTAAGTCCCGGATCCGAATCGCTTAGGGAAGAATTTTTAGCAAAATTAGAGGCAAATTCATCCCCTATTCCAAAGGAGGCATTCCATTCCAAATACCAAGGCAAACTCAAATCAAGATTAGAGTTTATTGTTAATGAAGTTTTTAAAAAATATTTCCAAGCTTTAGAAAAGGATTTGCATATAAAAGATCTTCTTTGTGTTTTGCAAGCAAACATCGAGGGAAAGGAAGAAGATCTAAAAAAATATAAGGGTGAAAAAATTTTTCAAGAAATTCAACAATATGATCCGCCTAAAGAAGTTATTAAAACCCGTGAACAAGCTCGCCAAGTTCACGAAAAAGAGCTTGAGAAAATAAGATTAAAAATATCTACTTCGCTAAGTCAAATCGTCGTTCTTGCTCAGAAAATAACTGATCTTATGGAAAAACCTCAAGGATCTCAAACAAAATCTTTAAAAGAACTTATAGATGAAAAAGAGGGATTAGAAAAAAAAAATAAATCTCTTGATACAGTGGCTTCAGTAGTATTTGTTCATAAAAAACATGAAGAAAAATTAGAGGGATTACGTAAATATTATGGCTGGTCTACCTGGTCATATAAATATGACAAAAATTGGGCTTTTGAAAGCGTGGATTTAGATACCCCCCCAAAACATGAATTTAGAAACAAAGTCTCTGACCCCAAAGCGGCTAAATTTAGTATAGACTATGCTGGATGGTGGAAACAAGATGGAAAGGCAGAAGTTACAATAAAAGGACAATCAAAAATCCGCTATAAAGAAGATATTCTGTCTAATGAAGTTACAATTAAAAATTTAAAACAAATAATTGCAGAATTAATGGTTAAACCAACTCAGCATTCTAATGAAAAAATTGAAGAAGAAAAAAAACTTGCAGATTATAAGGCCCAAGAATTAGTGGTGTTAAATGACATACAGAATCTAGTCATAGTAGAAAATAACGATTTTAAAAAACTTATAGAAGATCAAAAAAAGAGATTTGAAGAAAACAAAGATAAAGAAATTAAGAGACTAACCTCTAAAATTACAACATTTGAAGCAGCCCTCGTGGAACTCAAAGGAAGAAAGTTAGAAATCAGTCGACTGGGTGTCAAAGCAGACACAGATCTTGCTTACTTAAAGAAATTTTATGATGAGAAGTTGATTAAACTTTTGTGTGATACTGCCATAACTACTAAGATAAAACCATTATTTTTTGTTAAATACACAAATTTAAAACAAATGGGAGAAAAACAGGATGGAATACCTGATAAGTTCTGTGATGGGTATACTGGTCAACCTGTAAAAAGAGTCCTGCGGCATATAAAATGTCAAGATGGAATTTACGATGCCGAATCAATTACTGCTCTTATAAAATTATATATATCTCATCAAAAACCACTTATTTGTGTTTCATGCGACATTCCCCTTTTAGAAGCTGATTTAATCAGGGATGAAGAATTGGAAAAAGAATTCTTTTCATGGTCAAAGAAGAAAGCCGATAAGATTTTCAATCCCGGCCATTAAATTTTTTATTATACAACGCGTGGGATAGATTGCTTGGGATGATACCCAAGCAATCCTCAATAATACATGTGAACAATATAAAATTAAATATTAGCTAATTTTTTAAAGGAAATACTATGAGTTATGGATTAATAGGCCCAACAACTTGCCAAGATCGAATCCACAGTCAAGAAATAAAGTATCTCAATCGACAGGAAGCCAAGCAAAGATTGAGCAGATTAATTCCGGGTTCAGAAGAATATAATCAATTGCAAGATGCCTTGACTAGAATTGAAGGGATAGTAGAAATCAGTTTACCTTCATTTACATATAAAGTTTTTACAGCCCCTGAAGAGCAAAAGTTGATTGGAGGCTTTGGATCTTTTGAACACGTAGCCATTGGTGCGGAAGTCATTTTGAAAAAAGTAAAAAAAGATGAACCGTTGATAATCGTTGGAACCGTACCTATCAAATTTAAGCATATTGTGGCTTTGGCTGGCGATTTTTACGCAATTGCAGGCCAGGCTATATCTTTGCCGGGAGGAACTGATGAGGAAAAAACCAGTCGTTTTCAAAATGCATTTAATACATTATTTAAGGGCAATCCTGAACAAATAAGGGACGTAATTCAAGAAATCGAGGGTGAATGTATGGCTGTTCGTCACGCCGCATTGCCCCATCATTGCTATTGCAGCCATATGATGGAAAAAAATGATGCTATTAAAAAAATCAAACCCGACATTAACGATTTACTTGTAGATAATAGCGATCATTTTTCCGTTAATGCTGAAGAAGCTTATCGCATTGGGCATACTCTTGCCCTTGATCTGGCAATAAAGGCAAAAAATGACGAAGATCTTAAATATGCTTACGCTATTGATGCATTCGCATGTCATTTTCTTACCGATTTATTCGCCTCAGGCCACATACGCAATCAGCGCGGGCCCTTGGAAACTTTTTTAAAAACCTTAGGTTTTGGCCAAGTACCGATTGTAAAAGACATACCTGGTTTGCGAACGATACAGAATCCAAAAAAATTAGCGGGATTATTAACCGCCGCTCAACATGAAGAAGATGGAAAAGAAGGTTTAAATGTTAGCAATGACCGTGGCGATACCTGGAGAGCCTATGGAGATGGCTGTTTTTTTACACCTCCAAATAAGCAAAATAAAGAAAAAGTTGAAGAAGCAACTCAGCGGTCGGTAGATGAAATACATGAGGCCTATATAGAAAAAAAACATCCTGAAAAAAACCGAGTGTATGACCTAATTCCTCATGCTACAGACTTTAATCCTTTGCCTTTATATAAAGTAAAACTTAAACAGCAGAAGCTAAAGCTAACTTTACATAGCGGCAGTAAAGCCATTAAAATAAAAACAAAGGAAGATTTTCTTAAAAAAGGAGTTGCTCATGCTTTGCAACATCTGCCAAAAAATTATATTGATGGATTTCTGGGTAGCCCCAAAGCAAATCCCATCTTAAAAGTAGCACACTCGCAAGTGAGCCGTTTTTTTGGTTTTGTTTGGCAAATTCTTGGTTTGCCTTCTTACAATCATGTTAAAAATGAATTCCAAAGTCTTAATGAAAAAATTGATGAAATGGCCCAAATTCTAAAAGCCATGTATGATATAAATGAAAAAATTTTCGAACAGCTAAAAAGCATCGATAATCATTTGCATGAACTACTCTTATTTCAAGATATTCGCGGGCCGATTAATGACATAAAATGTGCTGCACAACAATATATACATTTTAAAAGTACTTTGGATGAAAAGCAGATAGAGCTAGCCGATACTAAATTGTGGGAAGCCTGGAATAAAATTTGTAGCATCTTCCTGAGCGGAACAGCCGACAAAAAAAACATTTTGTTTGCCTATAAACAGATGATTACAAAAGTAGATACAGTAGAACCCTTTGAAGCAAAGATCAGGGTGACACACTGGTTTAGGCAAATGATCGACTATCAGATAAAAGCTTTTAATCTCTATGTCGTCTTCAAAATGATGGGAAATAGTTTTAGAAATGTTGAGGTTCAAAATAAAAGAAAGGAAGACATTTTAAAGCAAACTCGAGGGTTTGAATCCTTAATAACAGATCAAATAAAAGCCAATAGAGAATATATTGTTGAATCATTGATATATATTTCTGATGAAGAAATTGAAAGTCAATTAGAGAAATATAGGCGAAGCCAAGCAATAAAAAAAGTTGATTCTAGATCCGATTTTGATTCGTTAATGGAGGGAACATTAGAAGTTGCCTCTAAAGTTTTATCCAGTCGATTTGAGGTAAGGGAAAGTACTTTGAGAAGCCCTATGAAAGTACATTTTTTGGATAACAAAGCTATTCAAAAATGGCTAAAAAAACTTGAAAGGCAACCAGAAATTGCTCCACTATTAGAACTAGCCAAATGGTCTGCCCTTGGAATTTATAGGGAAACCGAACAACCTGAACTATCCATTTGTATTAACAGCAAAAAGGTTTGTGCTGAGGATAATAAAATTTATATTGAAGCTAGCGAGGGAGTGAAATCTTATGAATTCTTTGGATTCATTATTCGGGAGTTAACTCGTTTTGTAGCCAAAGAAGTTTTTTCAAATGCAGGCAAACCCTATTACAGAATAGATGAAGCGAGGGAAAAGATATTTAAAGTGATTGCTGATAATGTGGAAAAAGACAGCCAATCCCTGGATATGATAATAAAAAAAGTATTTCAAACTGGCAGTTTTCCAAAAGATCAATGGCATCAAGAATTATTAAGCCGAGTACCTCAAATGTTAGTTACCTATCATGATGCTTCACAAAATGAAGGAAGAAATGGAATTCAACGTTTAGAGCTCAATTCATCGACAAAAGATCTTTTGGATTATTATCGGGGACATTTTTTGGACATGGTACAGGCTTATACTCAGTTTGTTGTCAAAAAAGCAAAAAAGCCATTTCCACATATTTTCCCATCATGAACATTGACCCCGTACCTGGGAAGAGTTGTGAATCGCCAAACCCCAATAGTCTTTACAACCTATTTCTTAAGGAATTTTGATTGAAATTCTTTTCGCTGGTTGTTTTGTATTGAACAGGTTTTATTTCCATCTTTCCTTCATGCTCCGCTGTGGGCCGTAAAATCGATAACAAGGACGGAGCTAGCGTTTTTACTGCTTCCCAAGTATCTTGGCGGCTGCTTGGATTTTTCCATAGGTTTTGCATCACACGCATTCCGTAAGAAGGAATGGAAGGACGTGGAATTAAAAGCTTTTGATCAGATGTTAAAGCATAATCATCTTTCAAGGTTTTTGCTTGTTTACCTAAGAGCTTTTCGAAAGACTGATGATCTGCAACTATGCCGTGCATTTTGCAATACTTCACTACATATGGGACAAAGTGCCCATATGCATGGTGCTCAACAATTTTTTCGGCAATTTCGACAGGGATGGAAATGGGGTTGAATTTCTTTCCAAGCAATGTTGAAAAAAACTGAAAAAACTCTTGTTGAGTTAGCACTTCACGGCTCACTGCATCAATGATCCGGGTTCCAGGTGAGAGCGTGCAAGAGTTGTAGACTGCTGTCACGATGTCGTCGATGGACACTGTTTGCATTTTAACTTTATCAGCCTCTCCGATCATAGGGAAAAGAGGCAATAGGGCCATCTGTTCGGCAAACAATCGATGCTGTGCTTTGAGGATTTGGGTCGCCTCTCGATCCACTAATCGTTCGACGACATGTCCTGCTCTTAACATTGTCACCCTTTCGATCGGCAATGTGCTGAGCAGGGCTTCTGTACTTCTTTTTTCTCTTGCGTAAGGAGCATCGACTCTTCCTGCCACGATAGAGGATAATTGTACAACATCCAACTGCTTAGATCCGCGCAATTCATTTACAAATTCTGTTATTGCACAGATAGCTGTAATTGGAATTGTCACGTTCAAATCTTTGATAGTTGTCCCTTCTGAAGGGATGGAACCCCCTATTGAATTGACTAATAAAAGATCTTCTCCTTCGTGAATATGATCGTAGGCAAAACGTTTCCAAAAAGAATGATTAACCAGCTCGTGCCGAGGTGTATGGACAAATTCCATTCCTTTGATCCTTGGAAGATCTTCTTCCCTTTTGCGAGTTGTGATAATGACCGGATGTCCTCTTTCTACTCCACCCTGAGCTATTCGGAAACCAATGTTGCTGTCGCCTAAAACGACAACTTTTCTCTTAGTTCTAGATTGTTGAATATTAATTTCGTATTTTGTGAAGAAATTATTTAGCACATGAGCGGGAACCTTTAAGCTGTTGACGCCCATCCAGATGTTCCAAAGTCTTTCATAGGCTTCAGCATCCGTAGGATTGGCATCAATAGCTGTCTCATATATATCAGCTGCCTTAACAAATTGTCCCTTTTTCTCCAATTCCTCAGCTTGTATAAACAAGGATTGGGATTCTGAGTGGCTCTTTCTCCAAAATGTAGGATTCATATGACGATGACTTGGGCAAGCCGATCGCAAAAAATGGGTGTAGTTTGAGGAAATAAGCCGTGCTACTGCTGACATGTCGACTCCTTAAAATTGAATTAACAAACAGTTTAATTATAAACAATATATAATTCAACTATAAATTTTGCGGTTGTTTTTAAATATTCTGTAAATATTTTTGGGAGCATTATCAAACTTTTTGAATTTGCGTTTTTTAGTTCCCTTTGAACATCCTAGGTCAAGCCTGACATTCTGATCCTTTCTAAAAATTCATTATTTATTTTAGCCAAAAGATCTGCCGTATAAGGCGCCTATCAGGGGTTTCATCAATATTGTCTTGTAGCAATTCCTTTGCTAAAACCATGCGCTCGAACCAGCTATAAAATGAGAGATTTGCTTTCTGCAATCATGCTACAGCCCCGGTAGTTCTTTCATTTCAACGTTCATTCAAATTTCCTTTACATATTTACTTTTCTTGTCTACCTTACTTTTTACTTACCATTTCACCTTAACCTCAAAGGCCCGCTATGGATGTCGAAATACTCGCCCGTCTGCAATTCGCCCTCACTATCATGTTCCACTACATCTACCCCCAGCTCAGCATCGGCCTAGGACTCATCCTTGTCATCATCGAATCCATGTATCTTATCACCCGCAATCCACTCTACCTTCAAATGGCCAAATTTTGGACCAAAGTGTTCGCCCTCACCTTCGCCCTCGGTGTCGCTACCGGCATCGTCATGGAATTCGAATTCGGTACCAACTGGGCCACCTATTCTCGCTATGTTGGTGACGTATTCGGCAGCGCCCTCGCCGCAGAAGGTGTCTTCGCCTTTTTCCTTGAATCGGGATTCCTGGCCATCCTCCTTTTCGGCTGGAACCGCGTCGGACCCAAGATGCACTTTTTTGCTACCCTCATGGTGTGCCTAGGAGCTCACTTCAGCGCCATTTGGATCGTCGTCGCAAACTCTTGGATGCAAACTCCAGCGGGCTACCACATCGTCGGTGAAGGCTTGCAAGCTCGGGCCGAAATCATTGACTTTTGGGCGATGGTGTTCAATCCTTCATCCGCTGATCGATTGATCCATAGCGTGATTGGCGCATGGCTGTCCGGAGCCTTCTTGGTTATCAGTGTATCCGCCTACTATCTCCTCAAAAAAAGACACCTCGACTTTGCCAAAAGTTCGATGAAAGTTGGCTTGTCATTAGCTGTCGTCTCAGTAATCCTGCAAGCCATTAGCGGAGATTCTAGCGCGAGGGGAGTTGCTGTTAATCAACCTGCTAAGCTTGCTGCCATGGAAGGAGTTTTCCAATCGCGAACCGGAGCACCCCTCCAACTCTTCGGCTTACCCAATCCAACGGAGAAGAAAATCGACTACTCCTTGGAAATTCCTAAACTGCTCAGTATTATGTCTTTTCATGATCCCAATGCCGAAGTCAGCGGCCTGGATAAGATTCCTCCCAAGGATTGGCCGAATGTGAAGGCGGTGTTTCAAACATTCCATCTGATGATCTACATGTGGGTTGCTATGCTTATCACTTCATTTTTGGCTGCCTATATGTGGCGAAAGGGAACCCTATTTGAAAGCAAATGGATGCTGCGTCTCTGTGTTGTGTCGGTCATTTTCCCGCAGATCGCCAATCAAGCCGGATGGGTCTCTGCCGAGATGGGGCGATATCCTTGGATCGTTCAAGGACTCCTACGCATATCCGATGGCTTATCAAAGTCTGTAACCGCTAATCAGGTTTTGGGATCGATCATCCTTTTTGGTATTGTGTACACACTTCTCTTTTTTCTGTTTATTTACATGCTCCATGAAAAATTCACGATCGGTCCCATGGATGCCGAAAAAGAGACGGTCCAATATCCAAGCCTACAAGACTATATGGAGAGCAAATAACTATGTTTCAACTTGAAGAGTTACAATTCATTTGGTTCAGCGCCTTCGTCATTCTTCTCGCAGGATATGCTATCCTCGACGGATTCGACCTAGGCGTCGGAATGCTTCATTTGTTTTCCCATAAAGATCAGGAACGACGCGTCATGATCAACTCGATCGGTCCGGTATGGGATGGCAATGCCGTATGGCTGGTGACAGCAGGCGGAGCTCTTTTCGCCGGATTCCCCAATGTTTATGCAACAATCCTATCAGCCGCCTATTTGCCTGTGATGATTTTGCTTTCCGGTTTGATCTTCAGGGCAGTGGCCATCGAATTACGCAGCAAGCAGCCGATGGCCTGGTGGCGCTGGATGTGGGATATCTTCTTTAGCTTCGCCAGTTTATTGATTGCTTTAACGTTGGGAGCCTTATTAGGCAATTTAGTCCGAGGCATTCCCTTGGATGTGGAAGGTGAATTTACCGGTGATATCATGACCCTTCTGAATCCGTATGCCTTATTGACCGGCCTTCTTGCAGTAGCCTTATTTATTATGCATGGATCGATATACATCGTAATGAAAACAGAAGGAGTTTTGCATGAGAAGTTAAAAAAGTGGGTAAATCCATCCATCATTTTTTTTATTTTGTGTTATGTGACTGCTACCATGGCGACATTGATTTACATGCCGCATATGTCGGAAGCAATGAAAAATCGTCCGGCATTTTTTCTGTTGGCGATCCTGAATGTTTTAGCGATTGCGAATATACCTCGGGAAATCCATCGCGGCAACGATTTTAGAGCATTTTTGTCATCATGTTTGAATATTTTGTGTTTACTTGCATTATTTGGATTGGGAACGTATCCGAATGTGGTAAGGGCATTGAATGCTCCGGATACGTTGAGTTTAACGATATATAATTCGTCATCATCGAAGGAGACGCTGGAGATTTTGTTATTGATAGCGGTGATAGGGCTTCCGATGGTGATATCGTATACGACGGTGGTTTATTGGATATTCCGTGGTAAGGTGAAGTTGGATTCCTCTAGCTACTGATTGATCATAGTCACAATAATGATCGCGAAGGAGCGCGAAGAAAGCGAAGAGTACGCGAAGAAGAGTTCAAATTATTTAGAATTTGATTTTTTTAATTAAATTCACCTTCGCGTTCTCTTCGCTTTCTTCGCGCTCCTTCGCGATCTTTATTGTGGCAATGTACAACGTAGGTCCTTTTGCCCCAATCGGCTATTAAATATTTTCATTTACAGAATTACCCTATTTAACGAGAATCAACTTTAAAGAGGTTGTTTTCTGGATAAAAATGACAAGGACGATAAAAGTTCCGCACAGTTGATCGGCGTCTATGTGACGATCCCATTTGTACTGGGGGTTCCTCCTGTATTAGGCTGGTTCATCGGGAATTGGCTCGATCATCATTTAGGCACCTCTCCTTACTTGATGTTTATTTTTATTCTGCTGGGAATTGTTGCCGGTCTACGAGAGTTCTTGCGGATAATCAAGAGGTTTGGAAATGAAGATTAACCACATTCTTGCCATTGCTCAAGAACATCCTTCTACCGACCATTCCATCAAAGAACTGCCCAACATTATCTCTTTTGTAGCCAGGAAGTTCCACGATACTTTTTTAGGCACCTTTTTGCATTTTTGGGATACCATCATCTTTTCGGTATTCATTGCTGTCATCATATCGATCATCTTTTATGTCGGGGCTAGCAAAAAAGAGTTAATACCAACAGGTTTGCAAAACTTTTTGGAATTTTTGGCCGATTCTTTGCGAAGTCTTGTACACAGCATTCTGGGCCATGAAGGAGATAAATATGTCCCATTCTTAGGCACATTATTCGTTTATATTCTGGCGATGAATCTTTTCGGATTGATTCCCTTGATGAAATCTCCTTCTTCAAGTCTGAGTATCACAATTGCGCAGGCGATCTGTGTATTCATTCTCGTCCAGTTTTTGAATATACGAAACATGGGGATCGGCGGCTTCTTATATCACTTGGCCGGTTCGCCAAAAACCCTGACAAGTTGGCTGATGGTTCCGTTGCTCTTCCCCATTGAATTGTTGACACAAATATCGAGACCAGTGACTTTGGCCTTCCGACTTTTTGGAAATATTTTCGGTGAAGACGTTTTGATCCGTTATTTTGTTCTGCTTGGAATTGCAATCCTTCCTTTTATTCACCCTTTTAGTGTGCCATTACAGCTGCCATTTGTATTTTTTGCTGTGCTGACATCCGTGATCCAAGCTTTGGTCTTTACCTTATTAACCGCTATTTATATTCTGCTGTCAACACCACATGCAGATGAACCCCTAGATTAATCAAAAGGAGAAATTAGTATGGACACAGCATCCGCCTTCGCTTTGTCAGGGCCCCTAGCAGTAGGTTTTGCAGCCCTCGGATCCGGTATCGGTTTAGGAATCGCTATCGGTAGTGCGATTGAAGCCATTGGTCGTCAACCTGAAGCTTCAGGAAAAATTCTGACCAATATGATTATTGGAGCTGCTCTTATTGAAGCGCTAACAATTTATGCTTTGATTGTGTTTTTCATCGTTTACGGAAGAACCTAAGATCATCTATGGAACTGCAAATTGAATTGGTCATTTCGCAAATCATCGCCTTCCTTATCGTCCTTTGGGTGATGAAAAGGTATGCGTGGAAGCCTCTGCTCACCGTAATGGAAGATCGCCGGAATAAAATCCAAGGCGAATTCGACTCCATCGAAGAACAAAAGAAGGAGATCAATCGCCTTAAGAAAGAATACAAGGATAAGCTCGCAAATATCGATGCTGAAGCCAAATTAAAGTATCAAGAGGAGCTCAACAAAGGCAAGAAAGCTGGCCAAGATGTCATCGCGCAAGCTCATAAAGATGCCAAAGAAATCATTTTCAAAGCCCAAGCTGATGCTGAAGCGGAAGTCCAAAAAGCAAAGATCCAACTGAAAGAAGATCTGGTCAACCTGGTGATGGCTTCCACGAAAAAGGTCATTCAAAAAGATTTGGATGATCCAAAAAAGCAAAAAGCATTAATTGAAGAATTTTTAGAGCAAGGCGCAGCAAAATGATCAATGAAGAGCTGGCCCTACGCTATGCAGAGGCTTTGTATAAGATTATATCGGAAAAGTCGGAGTTGAATCAGGAATTGATCCAGGCGGTGGCCTTGATGGACAAAACGCCCAATTTGCGTAATCTGCTTTTGGCTCCTCAAATCAGCCGCGAAGACAAAATGAGTATGATTCGAAAGTTCTTCAAGGAACCGATAGATCTGCATCTAGAAAATTTTCTTTTGTTTTTATTGCAAAAGGGTAGGATTCAATACTTGCCTGCCATAGCAAAAGCCTATAAGAAAATGGTGGAAGATGGCTCTAATATCATTGAAGCTAAGCTGATCACGACAGTGCCCCTTGACACCGACAGCAAAGAAAAACTGAGGGCGCAATTAGAGAAATCATATGGAAAAAAGATCGAATTCGAAGAAATTATCGATCCGCAAATCATTGGCGGCATGACTATTAGTATCGACAATCAAATGATGGACAGCAGCATAAAAAGCCGGCTGACTAAACTTAAAGAAAATTTGTTAGACGTCACTGTTTGAGGTAGTGCAATGAACATGAGATTAAAACCCGAGGAAGTATCTTGGGCAATTCAACAAGAGATTGAAAAATTCGGACAAGAGGCTGCCTTCCAATCAGTCGGCCGCGTCCTCCAAGTTGGAGACGGAATTGCCCGCGTTTGGGGCCTCGACGATGTGATGATGTCGGAAATCGTTGAATTTTCCAATGGCACACAAGGGATGGTTCTGAACCTTGAAACTGACAACGTGGGTGTTGTCATTTTCGGCAGCGAAGAAGGAATCAAAGAACAGGATACCGTCAAGAGAACAAATAAGCTTGCTATGGTTCCGGTCGGCGAAGCTTTGCTTGGCCGTATTGTTAATCCGCTCGGAGTCCCCCTTGATGGCAAAGGTCCTATCAATACTACCTCGTTTCTGCCTCTTGAAAGCGTTTCTCCGAACGTAGTGCAACGATCACCTGTGGATATCCCTATTCAAACAGGAATAAAAGCGATTGATTCCATGATCCCGATTGGGCGCGGTCAACGTGAATTGATTCTAGGAGACCGGCAAACCGGAAAAACGACTCTTATTCTTGACACTATTATTAACTCAACAGATAAAGATCTTCGTTGTATTTATGTAGCTATCGGCCAAAAGACCTCTACCATTGCCCAGTTTGCCTCTATTCTCGAAGAACACGGTGCTATGAAGAATACGACCATTGTCGCAGCCTCTTCGGGAGATCCGGCCTCGTTGCAATACATTGCCCCTTATGCAGGCACTTCCATGGGTGAGTACTACATGTACAAGGGAAAGCATGCCATTTGTTTCTATGATGATTTGTCAAAGCATGCGCAAGCCTACCGTCAATTGGCGCTGCTACTGCGCCGTCCACCGGGCCGTGAAGCATATCCGGGTGATATATTCTATCAACACTCGCGCTTGCTCGAAAGAGCCGCAAAAATGAATGACGAATTAGGCAGCGGATCCCTGACCGCTATTCCGGTGATTGAAACACAAGCCAATGATATCTCTACATACATCCCCACGAACGTGATTTCTATCACCGATGGACAAATCTATTTGGAATCCGACCTATTTCAGGCCGGAGTACGCCCGGCGATTAACGTCGGATTATCCACTTCCCGCGTTGGGTCCAACGCACAAACCAAAGCGATGAAAAAAATCGCTAAACGTTTACGTCTTGACCTGGCGCAATATCGCGATCTGGCAGCATTTGCCCAATTTGGTTCCGAATTAGATGAGGCCACCCAAGCCCAGTTGAGGAGAGGGGAGCGCATGGTTGAAATTCTGAAGCAGGACAAGTTTGTTCCCTATACGTTGGCGCGCGAAGTGATGATCATTTTCGTAGCAGGACGTGGATTTCTGGATGAACTCCCGCTCGAGTTGGTGAAAAAGTTTGAACAAGAGTTTTTTGCTTATATCGAAAAAGACTATCCAAACATTCCGGCGGAGATAGATAAAACCAAAGATTTAAGCGATGCAATTATTGATGAGCTGACTAAGGCCACTGAGAAATTCAAATCGGAATTCGTTGAAAAATATGTTCCGAAAGCGGAAGAAAAAGATGCCGAGAAGGTGCAATGAATACCTTAAGAGAGATTCGTAGGCGGATTCAATCTGTCATCAATGTAAAGCAGATCACCAACGCGATGGAAAAAGTCGCGGTTGCCCGTCTTCATCGCGCCCAGGTGAAAGCAGAGCAATCGCATCGTTATGCGGAAAAACTCTCAAAAATATTGGATCACTTAGCTCAATCCTCTTCAGATTTCAATCATCCTTTTTTTGTCCCAAGGGAAGTGAAAAAGACAGGCATGGTCATTGTCGCGGCAGACCGGGGGCTATGCGGATCGTATAATTCCTCACTTTTTTGCAAGGCGGATAAAATTTTAAAAAACTATACACCTGCAAATGTGGAACTCATTTTAATTGGTCGGAAGGCAGTCAATCACTACCAGCATAAGAAATGGCCGATCCGCCACCAAATTAAAGAATGGGGAGGAAAAATCCAGTTTAATGAAGAGAAATCGTTGTCCCATCAGCTTGTGCAATGGTATCTGCATGGCGATTTCGATGAAATTTGGCTCATTTACACACATTTTGTAAGCATTATGACACGTGAAGTGATGCATGAGAAATTCCTGGGATTGTCCAAACCGAAATCCCAGAAGATATCGCAAGACTATATTTTTGAGCCGAATCCAGCGGAAATTTATGACGAGTTGCTTCCGCGATATTGCTTAAGCAAAGTTCAGACTATATTAGATGAAGCCTACGCTTCTGAGTTGGCGGCGCGTGCTTTTTCAATGAGGAAAGCAACCAAAAATGCTGAAGAAATGTTGATAAGCCTTACGCTCGTTCGAAATAAAATCCGACAGGCAGGCATCACCAAAGAGATGATTGAAATAACGACCGGCGCTGAAGGTATCAGATAAAATTAACTATTGATCAAGAAGGAATCTTATGGCCGAAGGAATTGTAAAACAGGTAATCGGTCCCACGTTGGATATTGAATTCCCTTTAGGCAAATTGCCAGGGATCGGCAATGCCATCATTATCAAGGACGAAAAGCACAATGTGGACCTGACCGGTGAAGTGATGACTCACCTCGGAGACAGCGTAGTCCGGTGCATAGCCCTTTCTACCACCGATGGAGTCGTCCGCGGGATGAAAGCGGTTGATACGGGTGCCGCCATTAAAGTGCCGGTAGGCACGAATACGTTAGGAAGAGTGTTCAATCTGCTTGGAGTGCCTATCGACGGCTTAGGTCCGTTGCCCAAAGATACTCCAACAGCCTCTATACACAGGGCCCCGCCATCCCTTGAGGAACAGGAGAATCAATACTCCCTGTTTGAAACAGGAATCAAGGTGATCGACCTGATCAGCCCATATCTTAAAGGGGGAAAAGTAGGCCTATTCGGAGGCGCCGGAGTCGGCAAGACTGTCATCGTGATGGAGCTTATCCGAAACATTGCGACGCAACATGGTGGATTTTCGGTGTTTTGTGGAGTCGGAGAACGCACACGCGAGGGGAATGACCTGTGGCTCGAGATGAAGCATTCCGGAGTGCTCTCCAAGACCAGTTTGGTGTTCGGACAAATGAATGAACCACCTGGAGCACGTCTGCGCGTAGGTTTGACCGGGTTAGCCATGGCAGAATATTTCCGGGATACCGACCGGCAAGACGTATTGTTGTTCGTCGACAATATTTTCAGGTTTGTGCAAGCCGGTGCGGAAGTATCGGCGCTCTTAGGAAGAATGCCCTCGGCGGTGGGATATCAGCCTACCTTAGGAACAGACATCGGTACATTCGAGGAGAGGATCGCATCAACTAAGTCAGGGTCGATTACATCAGTGCAAGCGATATATGTGCCTGCCGACGACTACACAGATCCGGCGCCTGCGACAGTATTTACCCATTTGGACGCTTCCACAACACTATCACGGCAAATTGCGGAATTAGGCATCTATCCTGCAGTGGATCCATTGACTTCCTCATCTAGGATGTTGGACCCTAGGATTATTGGAGAAGAGCATTATTATGTTTCGCAGCAGGTAAGGAAGATTTTACAGAGATACAAAGATTTGCAAGATATTATTGCAATTCTAGGCATTGATGAACTCTCTGAAGAAGATAAAGTGACAGTGGCTAGGGCGCGAAAAATCCAAAAATTCTTGTCTCAGCCCTTCTTTGTTGCTGAAACCTTTACCGGTAAAGAGGGGAGATTTGTCAAAGTACAAGATACCATCAAAGGCTTCAAGATGATTGTCGATGGGGAAGTGGATGAAATCCCTGAGCAGGCCTTTTACATGGTAGGCACGATAGAAGAGGCTATAGAAAATGCGAAAGAATCATCCAAAAAAGCCAAAGTGTAATCATGTATAGCTTGACGGTTGTCACTCCGGAAAAATTAGTGTTTCAAGATCAGGCGTCGTCGGTGGTGGCTCCTGGGACACTTGGATATCTAGAGATTTTGCGGAACCATGCTGCGATTATTACCTCTTTGCAACCCGGAAAACTTGTGATTACCGATAAGGGGAACAACAAGTTGCTCTACGCGGTTTCGGGAGGCATATTGGAGATGTTCAAGAATGAGTGCACTATTTTGGCGGATGCTATAGAGACGCCTGAGGAGATTGATATTGCGCGTGCGCATTCGGCATTGGAACGAGCTAAGAAAAGGATTGAGGCGCACGAAAAAGGGTTGGATTTGGTTCGAATCAAGAAGGCATTGCATCGGGCTGAGAATCGTATAGCGATCTACCAGAAGTTTCAAGCGCACACTACGCCGCATAGGACAGTCCTCAATCTTTTTGAGTGAGAAGAATGGGTGCGCGCGGCTACTTTTAGTTGATAGATAAACACTGCAAACGATCGCAGGGAGCCTTCACGTGTTAGCCCAGGCGAGTGCGGCTACTTTTAGTTGATAGATCAACATTGCAAACGAGCGCTGGGAACTTTCACGTGTTAGCCCAGGCTGAGCTTGCGAAGCCTGGGTACTGAAGCTTAACATCTTAGCCCCGGAAGGGGCGACACGTTTTTAAGACATATCTCCCCAAATTTTTGTGCTCTTGGCAATAATTTGGAACATTAAATTGTAAAATGGATATGTTAGTAAAAACGTGTCGCCCCTCCGGGGCTAAGATGTTAAGCTTCAGTACCCAGGCTTCGCAAGCTCAGCCTGGGCTAACACGTGAAGGCTCCCTGCGATCGTTCGCAATGTTTATCTATCAACTAAAAGTAGCAGCACTCGAATAGGTCATATCAATTACCCTACGTTCTGCTCCAGGCCTACCGGTCTGAGGCTTCTTACTTTGATCGCTACCGCGATCTGGGCCACGATGGAAACTTTTTGAGTGAGAAATTAGGGCATGTCGAATAGGCGATTATGTGCATATGTTGCTGCCATGATTAGGGCGGCATAGGTAGCAATTTTTGTGAATAATCGTATATTCCGGTGAATGCCTTGTCCATAACCGGCGAACATATTTTCTCCATATTTCCAAAGTTTGTATGTCAGAAATAAACAGGCTGGGTAGGACGTAATCACAGGAATTGCAATAGAGTGCACAATAAAAGGGAGTGTATACCAGGCGGTAATTCCGGTTGCCAATGCTGCGATTGCTCTATAAGTGGTTATTTTGACGTTTTGTGGTAATCGTGCTGAAGCATATTGATCAATTGTTGATAGAACTTGGGTTCCTTTAACAACGATAGAGCGAAATATTGGAACTAGGATTTTTCCTATGGCAATGAGAGTCTTGAAAAGACTCCGCTGCATTAATTGTCCTCTGTCAAGCTTTTTTGAGGCAAGAAAATCGTAAACTTCAATCTTATTTTGGTAGTCATAACCTATAGCAATTTTTCTTTCTGGTATTATCTTCATTGATGAAGCTGTAACTGTTTCATGAAAGGAATTGTGTAATGTATAGTCGGGCCAATTATAGACTCTTAAAATACCAAAAGTATTTAGAATATAGAGATAAGGTGCTGAAAGGTCTGCGCATTTCACTTCAATGCAGCCAATATCGATTATTTTTTCCGGTTTCAGTTCGGGAAGATGGTCTCGTTCGATATACTGATCTCCAATCTTTTCAAGTTCAATGCAATAGCCCAAAGATTTTCTGTATTCGAAAAAGGAATTTTCAGAGCTATTTAGGGCTGTTATCATTATATTTTTATCCCATATTTGTAATTCACCCGTTTCTAAAAGTACGTGAATTGTCGACTCGATAAATTTCACCCATTTGCGGAAGCAGCGACAGAATTTTTTTCAAAAGTTGGTTTTACTTTCCCATGACTTGACCCTACGAATCAAAAACATAGTTTATTATCAGCACTAACGCTATATATAAATATAAATAAGAGAAACATACTATGTTTGCAAAATTCCTGCCGCGCAGTACCGAATTCTTCGATTTTTTTGAACAGCATGCTTCCATCACTAAAGAAGCCGCCCGAATTTTTCATTCAAGCATTACAGAACAAGGAAACGACCTCAAAAGTCTTGATCAGATCAAAGATCTTGAACATAAAGCCGATGAAATCATCCATCAATGTATCGAAGAACTTCACAAATGTTTCATCACCCCCATCGAAAGAGAAGACATCCATCAACTTATCGATAAGATGGACGATATCATCGACAACATTGATAAAGCTTCAGATTGTCTCAAGATCTATAAGATTTCTTCATCTACGTCTGAACTCAAAAACCTGTCGAATGTCCTATTGAAGGCTGTCGAGGAAGTCTCAGAAGCCGTCACAGCTCTCCCTGATATGAAAAATATTGACGTTTTACGTCTGCATTGTGCAAAAATCCACAAATTGGAACATGAAGCCGAGGCTCTTTTAAGAAATGCCTTAGGAAAACTCTTTGATGAAGTGCAAGACCTGCGTCTATTAATTAAATTAAAAGAAATTTACGAAACTCTCGAAACTGCCACACATCGTTGTGAGGAAGTGGCCAATATCATCGAAGGTGTGATACTTGAGTACTATTGATTTTTATTTGTAAGGCCTGTGTATGTCCATAGCGCTATCACTGATCGTTTTTACAGTCCTCGTGGCGTTAGCCTTCGATCTTGTCAATGGCTTCCATGACGCCGCCAATTCCATTGCCACCGTAGTATCCACAAGGGTCCTTAAACCTCATGTTGCTGTGTTGTGGGCCGCTTTCTTCAATTTTGCGGCTATGTTTGTCTTCACTCCCCATGTCGCAAATACCATTTCTAAAATCGTCAAAATTCAGCAGTCTGATTTCAACTACGTATACGTTGTCCTTTTCGGTTTACTCAGCGCCATCGCTTGGAATTTGCTGACTTGGTGGTTAAAGCTTCCTACTAGCTCCTCCCATGCCCTTATCGGAGGCATTTCCGGTTCCGGCATCGCTCATGCTGGCTGGGATGCTCTCCGTTGGGACTTGCTGTCCAATACAATCGCTTTTATAGTGATCGCTCCGCTTTTAGGGTTTTTTCTGGGATTTTGCATTATGGTGATGCTCTATTGGATTTTCCGAAAATGGCGTCCCATCCAAGTGGATGGCTTTTTCAGAAAAGGGCAGTTGGTATCAGCCGCCTTCTATTCCCTTGGACACGGAGCCAATGATGCGCAAAAAACGATGGGGATCATTCTTGCCTTGTTGATTGCGGGGGGAGTCGCTGCCGGCGATACCCAATTAACGATGACAAACCCCAAGACAGCGTGGATTATATTCTCGTGTCAAGCTGTGCTGGCAATTGGAACGGCACTCGGGGGATGGCGGATTGTGAGGACAATGGGAATGGGCATTACGAAATTAAAGCCCATTGGAGGCTTTAGCGCCGAGTCGGCAGGGGCATTTACACTCTTTCTTGCTACCCATTGGGGTATTCCTGTTTCAACTACGCAAACGATCACAGGATCGATTATGGGAGTCGGGTCGGTGAAGTCTCGAGTCTCCGCAGTAAAGTGGGGAGTAGCTTCGCAGATTTTCTGGGCTTGGGTCTTAACTATTCCGGGGACGGCTTTATTAGCCGGAGTTCTTTACAAGCTCGGCGCATTTGTGTTTTTTTGATGATGAGTAGGCGAGCCCTGAACGTCCCTCGAGCAGTTTTTCTACCTTTTCAACGAAAGAAATGCGCTCAATGTCATCGAAGACCTCTCTAGAAGTTGCGTAGAGAACTCGATCAGTGACATGTTGGCCATAGGTTTCCAGCTTACGCCTAAACCCCTCGGCAATCATCTTTTGATAAGAGCGATCTGTGGCCCTGATGCCATCATCTTCTGGATTGATTTCCCCTTGCGGTTCCAAGCAGATCAAAAGATCGTAGGTTGTGAGCCACTGGGAGGCTTGTTCCACTGCGGATCGGGTGATTGGATTCATAGGATTCACGGCATGGAAATAGACGAAGGTGTCCAAAACACTGCGATCGCAAATGGCGAGCTGATAGCCTTGGGCTTCTGCTTCTAGCTCGTTCAGAAACTGAGTATGGAAATTCCATAGACAGGTGCCTTGATTGGCGTCGGCGTTAATGGGGAAGGGGCAGTTTTCCCGTACGCTTTCATGAATGAGCTTTACGTTAATTTGTTTCATTTTGAAGTGTGCAGCCAAAATATAGGCAAACGTAGTTTTCCCTGCACCGTGGGCTCCCATGATAGCAATTTTTTGCATTGTGCTGACTCTCTTATTCTTTCTGTTCTTCGATTGTAAAAGTACCCGGAACTATATCATTGATATAAGTTTTCACGACATCCTGATGTGCGATACCTAAAGAAGCGCCCAGGGCAATCAGGAGAAAAATGAGGGAAAGAGTAAAGCCGATGATTTTTCTTGATACCAATAGGACGGTAAGTAGGAGAAGTATTATACCTACTCCGAGTGCAAGTGCATGCTTGAGGTAAATACAATCGAAAAGAGGATCCATAGAATATCTCCTTCTGGGCAGTTGATTAAGAATTCAGAATACAGAATTCAGAATAAAATTAATGTATTTTGTGACCACAGTCTAAATCCTTTTTTAACCACAGAGGCACAGAGACACAGAGAGAAGCACAGAGGAAAGAAAAGAGTAAGATATAGTTTTCGATAATTTTAGATATTATTTTTTCACCCTCTGAGCCTCTCTCTGTGTCTCTGTGCCTCTGTGGTTAAAAAATGAATTGAACTGTGTTCCCACAATACATTAATTTGATTCTGAATTCTAGATTTTTAGTTTTCACATCAATCTGCAAGGGGCGACATCATCATAATCGATAGTTAATTCCGGCTTCATTTCTCGCAATGCCTTCATACTGTCTTTATTTGGTACACGAGTATCACGAAGATTGACATAAGTAAGTCGCGATAGTTTACCTATTGAATCTAAAGAACTACTTGTTAATTTTTCACAAGATGAAAGGTCAAGTTGTTCGAGGATCCAGCAAGATGTAATCCCTTCTACAAACCTATCTGAAATGTTTAGTCCAATCAATGATAGTTTTTTCAGTTTTCTCATTCCTTCGAATAAGTCGAAGTCTTGATCCAAATTGAATTCTTTTAGATCTTTGAAGACTAACGAGGTGAGAGTGGTCAATGCCTGGAAATGAGGAACCGCTCTTTGAGTTATCCCTGACACATTTTCAAGCGATAACTCCTCTAGCCGAAGTTTAGGTAGATAAGAGAAGCCGGCAGTGGTTAATCCTTCGCACCCCGAGAGGTGTAATGAACTAAGCATTGGGCATTCGGAGAGGGTTTGCAACCAATGATCATTTAAACACATCTTGGACAAGGAAATGGATCGTAGGCTTTGTTTTCCGAAGTTGGCAATTTGTTTTATCCCATTAATAGTAAGCTTTTCATTAGCACGGAATTTAAGGGAAACAATGTTGGGATTGCTGCTTACAAAGGATGTGATATGGGCATCGTCAAATCCATCAGGCGCACTTCTAAGGTCGAGTTCGATGTTTCGTGAGTCTGTAGGAGGATTGCGAAATAAGGTTTTTAACATATCCTCACTTACCGGACGGTCAGATGACCCAAATTTAAAGATAAGTCGATCAGGGAGTTCCCTTACCTGCCAATTGATAAGAAATCCGAAAGGATTCGATAAACGATTTGATATTTCCAAGACAACGTCGTTTAGTTTGCAATTTAATTTTTGAACAATAAAAAGGCGAAGTTTGTTTAAACCATTTCGGGCGTCGTCTAGATTTTTGAATTCGAATAGGACGAAGTAATTATTGATAATAAAATCTTGGATTCGTTTGCTTAGAATTTGTTTGTCCGACTCGGCAAGCTCTTTTTGTGCTACATCAGTATTCAATAGGGAGAAGGGATTGTTTGCTATAATGGTAAATTGGTTGATGATTGGGGTTTTGACTTCACTTGACATAGGTTAACTCCGAAAAATTTCTAAGTTATTCTAATACATGTGGTAATTAATTGCAATGGGGTATAAACCTTGACCTTGTTCAAAATTGCTGAATTTGAGATGGTTCGATCATATACCACGCGTGGTATAAATATTCTCAAAGGTAGGTGCTATGCTATTTGATTTTGAAATGATCCAAGAGTTTTATCAATCTCTTCCCTCCAAAATTCTGGAGGCTCGTAAAATCCATCCAACACCCATGACCCTCGCTGAAAAAATTATTTATACACATTTGGCCGCACCAATACCTGTACCCCCCACAAGAGGAAACACTTACGCCTATTTCAATCCGGATCGCGTCGCCATGCAAGACGCCACCGCCCAAATGGCCCTCTTGCAATTCGCATCGTCTGGAAATACACGCACCGCCGTACCCACCACAGTCCATTGCGACCATCTCATCTTGGCGGAAAACGGAGCCAAAGAAGATCTAGCCCGTGCTAATGAGGAAAGCCAGGAGGTTTTTGCATTTCTTCAAAGTATTTCTAGCAAGTATGGGATCGGTTTCTGGAAACCGGGTGCCGGAATTATCCATCAAGTGGTCCTGGAAAGTTACGCCTTTCCGGGTGGCATGATGATCGGTACTGACTCCCATACACCTAATGCCGGTGGCCTAGGCATGGTGGCTGTCGGAGTCGACGGTGCCGATGCCGTGGAAGTCATGGCTGGAATGGCGTGGGAGCTCAAGTTCCCCAAAATTATCGGAGTTCATTTAAAAGGAAAACTTGGCGGTTGGGCATCACCAAAAGATGTGATCTTAAAACTGGCGGGCTTGTTGACCGTAAATGGCGGAACAGGGGCTATCATTGAATACTTCGGAGAAGGCGCCGAAACTATTTCTTGCACCGGCAAAGGAACCATTTGCAACATGGGAGCTGAAATCGGAGCCGTAACTTCTGTATTTCCCTACGATTCGCGCATGAAAGATTATCTCCACGCCACAGGTCGCAAACAAATAGCAGACTTAGCCGACGCCGTAAAAGAACACTTGTCAGCAGATCTTGCGATACACCAAAATCCACAAGAATACTATGACCGCGTGATCGAAATTGACTTATCGGAACTGCAGCCCCATATCAACGGACCCTTTACACCGGATAAGTCTTGGACAATCTCCGAATTTTCAGACGCTGTCCGTCATAACGGATACCCGGAGAAATTGTCTGCGGCCCTGATTGGATCCTGTATGAATTCAAGTTATGAAGACATGGAACGGGCCGCAAGCGTTGTCCGTCAAGCCTTGAAGCATGGACTCAAAGCAAAATGTCCGCTGACCATTACTCCTGGATCGGAAATGATCAGGGCAACGATCGAGCGTGATGGATTGCTGAAAGTTTTGGAAGAGATTGGCGGTCTTGTTTTAGCAAACGCATGCGGCCCCTGCATTGGTCAATGGAAAAGACATGATGTTAAATTTGGGGAAAGGAATTCCATATTAACCTCTTACAACCGCAATTTCTCGGGAAGGAATGATGCAAATCCTGGAACGCACGCTTTTGTGGCCTCACCCGAAGTTGTGGTGGCATTTGCATTAGCCGGAAAATTAACTTTTAATCCTGTGGTAGATCCCTTGTTCAATGAGGAGGGTTTGCCGATAAGACTAGAGCCACCCCATGGTAAAGAATTTCCTACCAAAGGATTTGATTTTGGGGAATCAGGATTTGTTTCTCCTGCTAACGATGGCACAGCGGTAGAAATCGCTATACACCCTGAAAGTCAAAGGTTGCAACTTCTCGAACCATTCAAGCCTTGGGCGGGACATGAATTTTCTGATTTACGAGTTTTGCTGAAGGCTGCAGGGAAGTGCACAACGGATCATATCTCTCCGGCCGGGAAATGGCTGCAGTTTCGCGGCCATTTGGATCGCATTTCGGACAATATGTTCACTACAGCCGTCAATGCTTTTCGAGAGGAGATCGGGAGAGGGAAAAATATCCTGTCAGGGGAAATAGAATCATTTCCAAAGATCGCGAGAGAATATAAGGAAGAAGGGATAGGTTGGGTGGCAATTGGAGATGAGAATTATGGAGAAGGATCTTCGCGGGAGCATGCTGCAATGGGACCTAGGCATTTAGGGGGCAGGGTAATTATCGTCAAAAGTTTTGCTCGTATTCATGAGATGAACTTGAAAAAGCAGGGGATGTTGGTGGTTACATTTGCGAATCCTGATGATTACCATAGGATTCACGAGGATGATCTTTTGGATATTGTGGGTGTGAAGGATTTAAGGGTGGGTGTTCCGTTGGAATTGGTGATTAAGCATGTGGATGGCACGCGGGAATCAGTTCTTCTTTACCATACGTATAATGAAGCGCAAATTGGGTGGTTCTGGGCGGGTGGTGCATTGAATGTGCAGAATACAGAATTCATCAAAAGGACGTAAGGGCTCTTCCCCTTTCCCTTTCCCGTGCCCGTGCCCGTGTCCGTGCCCGTGCCCGTGCCCGTGCCCGTGCCCATGCCCGTGCCCATGCCCGTGCCCGTGCCCGACTTTTGGTGCACGAGAATGAACTTGGCATAAGACTCCATTTAATCGGGCACGGGCACGGGCACGGGCACGGGCACGGGAAAGGGGAAAGGGGAAAGGGGAAGAGCCTTTACGTCCCTTACATTCTTACGAGTGGAATTTCAATACCGCGTTCTTCTTTGATCGTGTGGTGCTGTACATAAATGCGTCGGAGACGTGAGTCGGTATCGAATTGCAATACAAATTCCAGCCAACCTTCATTGAAGTAATAAGAAAATAGGGAGTCTTGCTTAAAGCGCTCTTTTTTTTGCGCTGTCTTAAACGCCTCTTCTACTTGCTGGCGTGGCATAAATTTGCAAAGACGTGTAGGCTGGCAGGATGAAGATGTCAATTGAGAGACAAATTGAGAAAAGGTTAAATCATTAGACAATTCTATGCCTAACGCGTCCGCAACTTCTTCCGGAAGTGAGACGGGATAGCGCAAACGAATGAATAAACGGAATAAATGGGAAAACACCGTCATATGCTAATCCTTACGTTTTGTGTAATCCCGCTTAAAAGCGGAATGTTATGTTCAAAAGCTACGTTTTGTTTGGTTCCTTGTCGCGAACGACAAGGATTATTGGGATCTATCAGATCCTCATAGTTTGTTTCTGTATTCCAAGGCTAGCAGGCCACAAAGATTTTTCCAAGAAAAAAAATTAAAAAAAAATTTACTTTTATCTAAATGTCTATCCTCCAATTCGATAGATATAGCAAATAGTTAATTGTTTAATTTTCATCTTGTCATCCTAAAATCGATTTGGTAGATTGCATTTCCTTCATTTGAGTATTGGGATGTACAACGGCCATGCAAGCCATCTTTCTCGACATAGAAACTACCGGACTGGATGCAATGATACATCGACCCATCGATGTGGCATTTCAAGTTGTCAATATAACCACAGGCAGAAAAGATGGTTCGTATCAAAGTACCGTCAAACAATCGAAAGAGGTCTGGGAGAAAGCCGATCCTGTAAGCCTTCAAGTCAACGGCTATACGTGGGAGCAAACCTCGCTAGGAAAAGATCCCGATACTGTTGGACTGGAAATAGTGTCCCTTTTAACGGAACTTAAAGTAGCTAGAGGTTCTGCTGTATTTATCTGCCAAAATCCGGCATTTGACCGGGGATTTTTCACGCAACTTGTCGATGTATATACGCAAGAACGGTTGAATTGGCCCTATCATTGGTTGGACTTTGCCTCTATGTATTGGGCTTTATTAGTGAAGAAATCTTTGCAAAATGGAGTTCCTTTTCCCGATCGGCTTAATTTGTCAAAAAATGAGATCGCAAAAACCTTTCAAATCCCGGAAGAAGAGCGCCCACATAGGGCAATGAAAGGGGTAGATCATCTCATGACCTGTTACCAGGCACTTTTAGGTGTCAAATTTCAAGATTAATTTATGCAATGGAGCGAACTCATGTTAACAAAAAGCTATACTTTCGATGACGTCGCCTTGGTTCCTCAATTTAACAACATTCCTTCTCGGACGGAACCTAATTTGGAAACATGGCTCACCCGTGATCTAAAAATCCAGATTCCGCTCATTCCTTCGAATATGGACTCTGTAATTGGGGAGGAATTGGCCGACATCCTACTCGGTTATGGATCCATTCCCATTTTTCATCGATTCACGACCTTTGAAAATCAGGCAAAATGGGTGGAAAAATACAAAACAAAGACGTTTATTTCCTGCGGCATTCAGCCCAATCGGCTCGTCGAAACACAGAAACTCCTGGATTTAGGCGCTGCCGGAGTCTGCATCGATGTCGCTCATGGACATTCAGACCGCATGTTTAAGATTATTGGAGATCTAAAGAAATCGCATCCCAAGAAAGATATTATTGCAGGGAATGTATGCACGGCGATGGCTTACCACGATTTGGTGAATGCCGGAGCCGATGCCGTAAAAGTAGGAGTCGGCCCGGGCGCCGCTTGCACGACGAGAATGGTGACCGGATTTGGAGTGCCTCAATTTAGTGCGATCATGGAGTGTGCTGAAATTGCTGAGAAGTTGCGTATTCCGCTGATTGCTGATGGGGGCATTCGCGACAGCCGCGATGTTGTATTGGCATTGGCTGCTGGAGCTAGTACAGTGATGATTGGAAAGCTTTTTGCTTTGACCAAGGAAAGTGCGTCACCAAAGAGAGAGAATTCGAATGTGCCTTCAGGATGGGAATCGAAATATCGTGGGCAAGCCAGCGAAGATTTTCAGACAGATTTTTATGGAGCTTTAAAAGAGAAAACGGTGGCGGAGGGGATAGACTTTTGGGCGCCGGTGAGTGGGACAGCCAGAGATCTGATCGAAAAATTATTGGGTGGTTTGCGCAGTGGGATGACCTATGGGGGAGCCCGCAGCCTAAAGGAGTTGCAGCGCAAAGCTGAGTTTGTGGAAGTGACGACGACATATCTGCACGAAAGCGTACCCAGGAAAACCTAGTACTCAGAATTCGGAATCGAATAGTATTGTTGTGCCACAATCGACTTGCATTTTTTAACCACAGAGGCACAGAGACACAGAGAGAAGCACAGAGGAGTGCTAAAATGAACATACTGAATTCCTATCCTATCCATTGGGTAGGATAGGAATTCAGTATGTTCATTTTAGCACTCCTCTGTGCTTCTCTCTGTGTCTCTGTGCCTCTGTGGTTAAAAAATGCAAGTCGATTGTGGCATATTCAATTCATTTCGTTTTTTGCAGCAGAAGCAAACTCGGGGCTTGCTTCCTATTCAGGCTCGAAAATTCGAAACAATTCCATACTTGTGGAGATAGCTTCGAAGCATAATCGATAATCGCATTTTTTTCTTTTTGCCCTTCCTCATGGCCGGGATAACACGTTATGCTGATGGCGCCTCCAGGCAAGAGCAACTTACGGGCTGCCTCTAGGCTCGCCAGAGTCGTTTCAACCATCGTGGTGATGTTTTTATTGCCACCAGGCAAATAGCCAAGGTTGTACACAATTAAACGAACCGAATTTTCAGGAATTTCCGCTGGAAAACAAGCATGGGAGTGGAGAAGGATTTTGACCCGGCTAAGTTGCTGAGGCGACAAATTTTGCTTTAATAGCTGATTTGTATTGTTTACCGCGCTCTGTTGAAGGTCTATCCCATATACGGCATCTGCGTCAAGCTTACATAACACAAGAGTGTCGTGGCCGTTTCCACAGGTGGCATCAATAATCGTATCGCCGGGTAGGACTAATTCTTTCCAATAGCGATGAGCTAAATCAATATGAGACTGAAATAATGGGAACTGTGAATACAAAGTTATTTTTTATCCGACTGAAAGCTTGCTGACAGATGGAACTGGTGACGATAACCCAATAAATTTCCAAATAGCTCTCGCAAGTCATGTTTAATTCTTTCCAAGATCAAATCTTGCTGCGGCCGCTGCATATAGGGAAGGTCCGCAATTACATGAATCTTATTTTTCTTCAAAACAAGACGATTGGGGATGTCATTATTGGGAAAAAGCTCTTTCCAGTATTTGGTGAGATAGTTTTGAATCAACGTTTCGTCCACCTGCACTGAATGGTTTCCTACCTTGAAGTGAAAGTAATTTTTTTTCACACTCAGCAGTATATTCAGAACGAGCGCAAAGCCGATGGCTATAAAGCAGAAACCAAACAGAAAAATTGTAATCGAATGTTCCAAGATGAGTGTTATAACCTCTGTACGAATCGAAGGGAACCATGGGATCATGACAGCGATGATTCCAAGCAGGATAAAGAAAATAGCTATGCAGAATGTGATGAAAGAATAGAGAAAATTGAACATATCAACCTAAAATTCGTCGTTATACTCTTCTTCTGCAAAAGTACCTGCCACCGGATTTGCCGCCGGAGTAAATGCAGAATTCATTTTTTTCATTTGTTCATAGGAAATGACATTTTTGAATACGATGTGAACGCAGGAAACGTGTAAGCCAGTGAGGCGTGTGACCTCTTCGGCGATTTTCATTTGGATCTCCTCCGATTTTTCCGGAATGGAATATCCATAGCAAATGTTGAGTTCAACTTTGATGCTCACCGAATGGTTTTTGCTATCTTGTTCGGCGATGACCCCTTTTACGCTATCAGAACCGCCGCGGCCGAGGATGCTATCGATAAAATTGCCTTCCACTAGGCTGATGCCGTCGATGCTTCCTAGACATTGGAGGACAATGCCTTGGAAAACCTTATTTTCGATATCACGAATGAAAACGGTTTCGGGCAGCTCAAACTCTTTGGTGTCGACTTTTTTACTATCAACTTTCATTCTTTGTTCGGTCATAATTCCCATGGCTCCTAGTTTAGTTTGCATCTTAACATAGGATGGACAAATCGCGCCAGCACAAAAAATTGACCGCCCCACGCCCGTG
>Ga0206822_1057_pt1 | contig 31775 bp, 28 predicted proteins | sample Alteio_BWOrgCont_83_FD_152913 | JGI IMG/M metagenome (GOLD analysis project Ga0206822, IMG submission 152913) | Enriched cells from forest soil in Barre Woods Harvard Forest LTER site, Petersham, Massachusetts, United States -... | ecosystem: Environmental > Terrestrial > Soil > Temperate forest >... | reverse complement strand
AGAGATAATTTCATTATTGACAAATATACAATGAAATGCTTGACTTGATACTTTAAGTATATTTAATCATTGTATCAATCACAAATTTCATTTTATGGCACTAAAAATTAGACTTCAAAGACGAGGCATTAAAAATGCACCTACCTATAATTTAGTTGTTGCTGAGAGCAGCTCTCCAAGAGATGGCAAATTCATTAAATCTCTTGGCATTTATAATCCTCAAGCAAAGGGTAAGGATTTTCTTTTCAAGATAAATATGACTCTCCTTGAGTATTGGCTAGGTGTGGGAGCACAGCCATCAGAGACTGCTAAAAATCTTATTAAGAAAGCACGTAAGAAAACTAAGACAGAAAATGGCGAAGCAATTGAATTAGCGACTGCTGTTGCTTAAGGTTTTGGACCTCCATTTGAGTATGATGCCACTTATGGCTATCGACCTTGTTTCACTTTTTCCAAACATGGTTGAGGGGTTTATTTCGTGTAGTGTACTTGGCCGTGCGATTAAGAACGGTATAATTTCTATCAAGTTGCATGATTTACGGGAATGGGCGCATCCCCCGCATTATACTGTTGATGACAGGCCATTCGGGGGAGGAGCCGGAATGGTTCTTCAGCCAGAGCCTCTTTTTAAAGCTGTAGAATCACTACGTAGAAAGGAATCAAAAGTCATTTATCTTTGTCCTGATGGAGTGCCTCTTAATAGTGGCGTGGCAGAAGAACTTGCACAAGAAAAGCATCTTATATTAATTTCTGGGCATTATGAAGGTATTGATGAGCGTGTGCGTGAAAAAGTTATTGATAAAGAAATCTCAATAGGCGATTATATATTGACGAATGGTACTTTGCCAGCAGCGGTTTTAATCGATTCCGTATCACGATTTATTCCCGGAGTTTTAGGTGAAGAAAAATCCTTGACTCAGGATTCTTTTAATGACAACCTACTTACATTTCCACAGTATACCAGACCGGCAAACTTTAATGGCATGCAAGTTCCTGAAGTTCTTCTTTCTGGGGATCATCAAGCGATCGAGCGATGGAGAAAAACAGAGCAAATAAATAGAACTAAAGCAAGAAGACCAGATTTAATAAATAACCAAATTTCAAAACAATAAAAACCCATGCATCCACTCATTAAAGAAATTACTAAAGTTCAAGAACGAACCGATCTTCCAAAATTCAAGGTAGGTGACGGTATTCGTGTTCATAGCAAAGTTCGCGAAGGCGACAAAGAACGTGTGCAAATTTTCTCAGGAATTGTCATTGCTATCAAAGGCTCGGGCATCCAAAAGACATTCACTGTTCGTCGCGTTTCCTCTGGAGAAGGTATCGAAAGAATCTTTCCTTTGCACTCCCCAAATATTGTGAAAATTGAAATTGATAGAGTAAGCGTTACGATGCGTGCTCGTATGTACTACATGCGTGATCGTATTGGTAAAAGTGCTAATAAAGTTAAAGAAAAAGGTTACGCTGTTTCTTGAACAAGCTTGAGCATTTATACATATGCTTGTGGATGGAGGCCATGCCGCAGTAAAAGTAAAACCGGCATACTGGACTGAAAACATATTATTCAGTCGGTTTACTCAGTTAGGTGTCTTATTGGTTGGAGGCATTGCTTCTGGATACGTAATTTATAATCATAATAGTTTTCTTTTATCTATTGCTAAAGATCTATTCCAAAGAACAGTAAGTGCAGGGGGTGAAGTCCTTTTTCGAGGTTTATCGATTTTGCAATCTATTGGAAATGAATTATGGAAATATATAGATTTATTGACCTTTAAGTTAAGTGGTGGAGTGAAGCTTAACGAAGTGTGGATTAAAGTAGGAGGAGTAGAAATTTCAGTTGGGGAGTTTTTGTTCAGTGTAGCACAATACCTCTTAGTTGTATGTGTCATAAAAGTCTTAGTGAAGATATTGAAATGCTTAAAATCACTCATATATAAAATAGATATTGATAACACTATACTTTCAAGCTCAAGCACTAGTAAATTACCTCGAAAGATTTTAAAGCAGATAGCTGCTAAAGAGCCTTGGGAGGTTTATCAAATTATTAAAAAGAAGTCTTCTAATTTTTCAAATATGAAGTTAGAGGACATATTGAAATTGGCAAAATATGCAGAGCCAGAAAATTTAGCTTCCATTATAAAAGAATATCCTGAGATTCAAGATTCCATACTTTATTATTGTTCTAAAGACCCTGATTTATATTGCGGTGCTGATAGATTATCTACTGAGCTTTTCAAGCATATACTTGCTTCGGCTCATCGTGAATTTATATTTGACTGTTTATGTGCCAATCCTAATTTGTGGAAAGGCCCTGAAAAAATTGCGTCGGAGATTTTGTCAAAAACATTTTTTAAACCAACTGTTAGTATTGATGAAATACTCTTTTTCAAAGAATGGGTATCTTTATTTAAAAATTCTCGCAGTGATACAGAGGAACTTTTTAATTTCGTAAGTAATAGTAGATACGAGACTTTCGATAAAGCTTGGCCACAATTTATTTCGAAAAAAATAATTAAAACCTGTACGACCAATTTATTAAATCAGTACGCTATAGATCAGGTGGGACCGATAATAAATTATGAAATGTTTTTTGCCGATCCAACCATATCTCAATGGAATATGCCATCCCCTTATGCTATTGAAATAACTGAGAGTGACTGGGGAATAATTAAAGAGATAAGACTGACTCGTATTTTACAATCTATTTATTTAAAATTCCCAATCGATCTTAAAATTAATATTAAAAATTTCTGTGATAATTGTCTGAAAACTAATGATGTATTAGAAAACCCTAGCGAAAAGCAAAAAATTAAGAACCGTGTTGCAGTTGTTATAAACTTTATCGAAAGTTGTACCGCAAGCACACTCCCTAAAAAAGTTGATAAACATCAATTAATAGCAAAAGCTCAACTGATTCTTGATGTATTAAATAATGGTGGCAAAAACTGTCCTGACGGTTCTTTGGCAGCTTTAACGGTTGCTGAAAACTTAATCAAGATGATTTCTAATCCAGAATATGCAATGAATGTAATCGTGCATAGGTTTAAACATATGCTGATTCAAGAAATTGATAAATCAAAGGAGGGTGCGGAGACTTACCTTTACTACCTTCTGAAATTTAATACAATTTTGCAATTGGATATCCCATTTCGTACAATGTCAAATGAGAGGGTTGCAAAAAAAGAACCATTAGGACAACTGCTGCAAAAATTAATCACGGCTTGCACACCAGAAAATTTAATTAACTTTGCAGCTCATTCTATTGAATTTAGATTGATGTTTCCAATCGATGATATTGAAATTCAAAATAAGATCCAAAAATTAAAACAATTAATCGATGATGTTTATGATCTAGAAACAAATACAATTGCCCAAATCCAAAATGCAGGTATTAAATTAGAAGAATCCGAAATTAACCAAATTCGTAATAATCCTAAGGATGTTGATCCTAGATCTTTAGTAGGCAAACTAAATTATAAACAAGCCTATTTGGAAAATGAATTTTATGTAAAAAAAGCACAAACTTTATTTTTTAAGGCAGGTTTTTTTATAGAGGCGTCTAGATCTCCACTAAAATTTTAAGTACAACTTTACTGAATAGATAAAGCTACACTATTTTACGAGATCAATTTTCTGCCGAAGCCAGAAAAAGTTGACAGGATTCTTTAGAATATCTAGTATGTATAACGGATGCGTACTAATAATAACGAAGACAAAAAAATTATAAAGAGGGAAAATGATGAAAAATATAACGAAGAAACTCAAAAAACCAGTCGATAAAATTATGACTCGATTCTATGAAGGGAGACCAATGAATGTTTGCTCATTAGCCTTAACATTCGCTATTGCTATTTTTGCTGGACAGTCCTATTTGCTCGCAAATGTTAGTGATACAATGAAGGAAAATAAGTCTTATTGTGTTCCTGTTAATGAATTATTTCAGTGGGTAAGCAATCTTGAGGGAATAGATCAAAAAAACAAAGAACTTTTGACAAAGCGCCTAAATAGGTATCTTCAGGATATCCAAGAATTTGAAGCTTATAAGGACCTTGGTTCTGAGGACTATCGTACATTAGTCGCAAAGATTGCTCCAGTTATGTATGAAGGGTGCAATAAGGATCTCGAAAAAGTAGAGGGAAACGCCTATATGAAAGCGTTTCTTAAATTCTACCATCCTAGTAGCGAAAAATATCAAAGTCTAAGAATAGAACAGCAAAAGTTTATTGACATGTTGTATAAATGTTTTGCTTTATAGAATGAATTCTTTAATAGTGCTATTGGGAGTAGTGGGTCTTCTACCGAGTATTGTCTGCGGAGGGTTGGCCTTGAACGCGACCGAGAAACTCATGAGTACTTATAAGGATGCTCGTAAATATAATGAAGTTTGTTGGCTAACGGCTCACAATGCCTTTTCAAGCAAAGCTGATGGGTGGATGTACTATCAGCAAACTTTAGGATTTGAAGAACAATATGCGTATGGCGTTCGCAGCTTTCAGATAGATCTGCATTGGTATAAGCCGATAGGGGGAGGAAATCCCTATATCGCTTTATGCCATGAAATAGCACCTGGCTATGAAATGCTACCTGGCTATGATTGCAGTGCTACATTATTTCAGCTCGCACTAGGTTCTCCGAAGCCTGCGAAAGAGTTTTTTGAACAAGTTGCCAGATGGCTTTCTGCAGATTCCGAAGCAATCGTTACCTTGCATTTAGAAAATTATGTAAAGGGCCCTGAAGGAAAAAAAGCTTTGAATAAATTGCTTAAAGAGACGGGTTTAAAACAATATTTATTAAAACCTACTTTCCTCTTTGAGCAAGGGGATTGGAGAACATTAGGACAAATGCGTCGCGAGGGAACTCGACTAGTTATTTTTAGTGATAATCCCGAAGACGGCATGATTAATGTTCGTGCATACAGAGAAACCAAGTATAGCCTAGCTGCGTTTCCGAATTGTGAAATGAGAGGCGAGGGTCGCGACAAGATGAAGATCAAACCATTACTACTACTAAACCATTTTTACAGTCGATCAGTTATGATAGGCAGTTACAATGATATCAATAGTTACAACGCAATCGCGAAGCGCGTAAATATATGTCATAAAGAACAAGGCCGATTGCCCAATTTTATTGCCGTCGACTTTATAGAACTTGGAGCAGACGGGGGTGCCCGAGAAGTAGCCGGAAGACTCAACCTTGAATCTGCATCAATGTTTGCCTATTTTTCAGGAAATGATGTGCTTGATGCGACCACACCCGCCCAGAGTATATTATTTCACGATGATCTGTAACTATGATCACTTTTATGATGCAAAAATCTGGCGATTTTTTGAAAAAATTTCTGTTAACACAAACAACAAAAATATTCTAAAAATTATCAGGCAATCTTCTTTCTCGAATTTCTTCTACAAGCTTTTTGACAAAATCTTCTATTTTACAATTGCCCTCATTGGCTTTATTAGTGCGCGAGCGAACTGAAACCTCTCGGGATTCTTGTTCCTTAGGGCCAAGAACCAATACATAAGGAATTTTTTCTATTTCGGTCCTACGAATTTTCGCTCCCAGTTTATCGCTATGAGCATCGATGCTTACACGAACTTTCTGTGCAAAGAGCGCTTGTTCTACTTCTTTAGCATAAGGGATTAAATCGTCATTGAGTGGAAGAATGCGAATTTGTTCCGGAGCTAGCCATGTAGGAAAGTTGCCACCAAAATGTTCAATGAGAACACCCGTGAAGCGTTCCAAAGAGCCAAAAGGCGCGCGGTGAACCATTACTGGACGGTGTTCTTTATTGTCCGGACCAGTGTAGACAAGATCGAAGCGCTCGGGTAAGTTGTAATCTACTTGCACTGTCCCAAGCTGCCATTCACGACCGATAACGTCTCTTACTACAAAGTCAATTTTTGGTCCATAAAATGCTGCTTCTCCAGATTCTTCTTTGAAAGGAACGCCAAGTTCATGAGCAGCTTCACGAAGTGCAGCTTCGGCTTTATTCCAAGATTCAGGGTTACCAATGTATTTACTCGAATCAGGGTCTCGCAAACCCACACGTACCCGATAATCTTTCATCCCCAGAATTTGCAAAATAGTTTTTACTAAATGCAAACATCCACGAATTTCATCTGCTACTTGATCTTCAGTGCAAAATAGATGCGCATCATCTTGAGTAAAGCCGCGTACACGAGTCATACCATTGAGCTCCCCCGACTGTTCCCAGCGGTAAACTGTACCAAATTCTGCCAATCTTATCGGCAAATCTCTATAAGAATGCGGCTGTGAAGCATAGATTTTCGCATGCATCGGGCAATTCATCGGCTTTAAGAGATATCCATCAAGATTTCCTGGATCGAGAGATTTTTCTAAGCAACATACATCCGCGCCCTCTTCCACTAATTTTTCAATTTCCTCCCGCATAACAATCGGCGGAAATTGAGATTCTTTATAATAGGGATAATGTCCAGATGTTTTATAAAGTCCTAATTTTCCGATATGCGGGGTAAACACCTCCAGGTAACCTTGTTTACGCAATTCTTCAGAAATAAATGACTGTAATTCTTTGCGCAAGATTGCACCTCGTGGAGTCCATAAAATGAGGCCTGGCCCTACAGATTCATCAATGACAAACAGTTTTAGTTCTTTACCAATTTTGCGATGATCCCTATTTTTGGCTTCTTCAAGCTGTTTTAGATAATTCTCCAATTCTTCTTTTGAAGGAAAGGCAGTTCCATAGATACGCTGCATTTGCTTATTTTTTTCATCCCCGCGATAGTAAGCTCCAGCGACGTTCAATAGTTTAAATGCCTTTATTTGTTTGGTATAATTTACATGGGTTCCAGCGCATAAATTAATAAATTCACCATTGGCATAGAAACTGATGGTTTCTCCTTCTGGAATATCGTCTAATCGTTCGAGAGTATAAGGTTGTTTCCTAAACTGGAGAATTGTACGGGCTTCTTCTCTAGTCACTTCAGTGCGAATAAACTTTTGGTTTTCCTGAATAATTTTTTTCATTTCAACCTCCAATTTGTCCAAATCTTCAGTTGTTAAATGATGAGGCAAATCAAAGTCGTGATAAAAACCAGTTTCGGTAGGTGGGCCAATATCAAGTTTTGCTTCTGGAAAGAGCCTCAATACAGCTGCTGCCAGAACGTGTGCCGTTGAATGACGCATTTCTTCTAATGGCGTCATTTGTTTCCTCTCTCTTACTTTATTATCAGACATATTAATTTCAATTTTACCTCTAAGGAGGTTGATATTATTTTTTTAAAGCTTCTAATTCAAAGCTTTCCTTGTGATCTAGGACTTTCCATCCTTTATTTTCGATTTCCACTCGCAGACGATCGGCATTGGCAAAGTCTCTAGAATTTTTTGCTTCCCATCGTTGTTTTGCAAGTTCGTAGATTTCTTTGGGTGCCTCTTGCTTTGCAGTTGTAAATAACTTTAGCCCAAGAGCATACATGATTTTTCCAAAAGCTTTAAGTTCTTTTTTAGCTTCTAGAGCTGAAATTTCTTTTTGTTCTAAGCTTCTAATCGCTTTAAAGATTTCACCCAGTGAGGCTGGTACATTTAAATCGTCACAGAGCTCTTTCCAAGCAGATGCAAAACTTTCCCAATTTGTAAAGTGGATATCCTTTGTAAGTGTGGCGTAATCGTCTTCGTCAAGATGGGCTTTTTCAAGTAAATACTTTGCAAATTTTTCCAATTTGCCGAGCGCACTTGTCGCCGCAGCTAATCCATCCATTGTAAAATTAAGAGGATGTCTATAATGCCCTGAAATCAAGAGGTATCTTGCAACCATGGGAGAATGACCTTTTGCTTTAATGTCATCCAAGGTATAAAGATTCCCAAGACTCTTACTCATTTTAGCGCCTTCAACTTGAAGATGTGCAGAGTGGAACCAATGCATAGCAAAAGGTTTTCCATTGGCGCCTTCGGATTGTGCAATTTCATTTTCGTGATGCGGAAAACATAAATCAATTCCTCCGGCATGAAGATCGAAAGTATCGCCAAGGTATTTTTTACTCATAGCACTACATTCTATATGCCATCCCGGACGTCCTTTGCCCCAAGGACTATCCCAAGCATTAGGACCGTCTTCGTCTTTGTGAGCTTTCCAAAGAGAAAAATCACTGATGTTTTCGCGGTCATATTCATCGGCTAAATTGACATTTCCAGCGCTGTTTTCAGACTGTGTTTGCAAATGAGACTGATCCAAATGCGATAATTTTCCATAATACTTGAAGCTGCTGACTTTATAATAGACGGATCCATCTTTTGCAACGTAAGCATGCCCTTTATCAATTAAGGTTTTGATCATCTCAATTTGTTCAGCTATGTGTCCTGTTGCCGTAGGCTCTGCATCAGGTTCTATCATATTCAAAGCGGTACAATCTTCATGGAACTTCCCGGTCCATTTTTTTGTAAAGTCCATTAGACTCATTTTTTGCGCAACAGAACCACGAATTGTCTTATCATCAACGTCGGTTAAATTTCTGACATAATACGGACATTGCCCATCAAGTTCTAAAACCCTACGCAACACATCTTGCACTAGAAAAGTTCTAAAGTTACCAATATGAGCAGGACCATAAACAGTTGGTCCACAGCAATAAAAACGATAATGCTTACCATCGATAGGCTTTAATTCTTTTGTCGTTCTAGTGAGTGTATCGTAAAGTTTAATAGTCATAACAACCATATATATATCCTACCTCCTCCGCGGACAAGAAAAAAAGCGAAAGATAAACGTCTTTTGAGCTTAAGACTATTGCATAATTTTGACGCAACCATCGAGCAAAAGATGGAAAGAAAATACTTGAAAAATCGAGAAAAGCCATGTACAAAAATACACGGACATGTTTTAAAAGGAAATTGAAGTATATGAAATTACCAGTTGGAATAGATGATTTTAAAGAACTGATCGATGGCAATTATCTACTTGCTGATAAAAGCCTATTTATAAAAGATGTCATAAAAGATAGTGCAAAAGTTATTCTACTTACCCGTCCAAGACGCTTTGGTAAGACATTGAATTTATCGATGCTTTATTATTTTTTGAGACAAAATCATGATGGAGGGGAAAACCTATTTAAGGATTTAAATATTTCAAAGGATGTCGAATTTTGTTCCAAACATCAGCAGCAGTATCCTGTTATATTCATTACATTTAAAGATATCAAGCAACCTACTTATGATAAATCCTATGCTCGTATTGAAGAATTAATAAGAAAGCTATACGCCGAACATCGCTATTTGCTCGAAGGAGATGTGTTGGCGCAAGACGAAAAAAACTTCTTTATGGATTTGCTTAATAAAAAGGCACAGGAATCAGATATAGAAGCTGCAATTGAAAATTTATCCGCATATATCCACAGAAAATTTGATAAACCACCTATTATTTTAATAGATGAATATGATACGCCAATACAAGAGGCCTATGTAAAAGATTACTATCAGGATATGATAGATTTAATGCGCAGTATCTTCGGTCGAGCACTTAAGGGCAATCTAAGTTTAAAAAAAGCTGTTATAACAGGCATTACGCGTATCTCACAAGAAAGTTTATTTTCTGGAGTGAACAATCTGGAAGTGTATTCTCTCTTACGAGAAGACTATGGACAGTATTTTGGTTTTACCGAATCAGAGGTAAGTCAACTATTAACTCAAACTGAGGCAAACGTAACACTGGCTTCGATCAAAGAATGGTATAATGGGTATCAAGTAGGGAAGCACGTGCTATACAATCCGTGGTCAATAATAAGTTGTTTAAAAAATCATGGGAAATTACAACCCTATTGGATTAATACTGCAAGCAACGAGCCGATAGCAAAGTTATTAAAGAATACCAAAGCCTCAACTAAACGTCAATTTGAAGAATTATTACAAGGTAAGACTATTGAACGACCCATATCCGAGAATCTTGTATTTGCTGATATTGAAAATAGAGAAGCAGCTTTGTGGAGTCTATTGTTATATGCAGGATATCTTAAAGTTATATCGAGTGAGTTACACGGTTTCGAGTTAATAGCCGAACTCGCAATCCCTAATAAAGAGGTAGGTTTTGTTTATGATAGAATCATAGCGGGTTGGTTTGATTTTGTAATTAGCAGAGATTCTTATATGAGTTTTGTACGAAGTTTAATCAAAGTAGATGTGCATGCATTTAAACGATATTTATCAGACTATATTATGCAAAGAGGCAGCTACTTTGATTTTAATACCAATACAGCGGAACAAGTATTTCATGTGTTTATTTTAGGTTTAGTAGTAGGCCTAAGAGATTATTATTATATTCGATCCAATCAAGAATCTGGCCTAGGCCGGTTTGACGTCATATTTATCCCTAAAAAGAACCAAAAACGCGGAATATTATTGGAACTTAAAACATGCGCCACCGCTGACTTATTATCAGACAAAGCACAAGAAGCATTAGATCAGATTAAAGATAAAAAATACATATCCACTTTTAAACAAAATAATGTTGAGACTGTATCCGCAATAGGTTTAGCTTTTTGCGGAAAACAATTGGAATTAATTCATGAAAAAATTAACATTACATAAAATATATATAATTCGAGTTTCCTCAAATTTTAAATATTTAAATCATTTAAAATTATAGAACCCGAATATTCTATCAATACTCGGGTTCCTTCTAGCTAGCTATGAGTCTGCAGTCAGTTTTATGTTTGTTTTCGTACCCTGAAATCTACTAGGTAAATAAGCGTTCTTTTCTGTTCAATATCTTTTTCAGTATCTGTTGTAATATCGATCTCTATTATAAAATTTGTTTTACCCCCATCCGGTGAATTTTCTTCCAAATACTTTGCTCCGGGTTTAAGGTCAAATGTACCCACTTTCGTCTCTTTCACCTTATGTGGAGGTTGTCCAGGCAGAACAACTGGAGCTTCTATTGGGAAATCCCCTCTATAAACTACTAATTTACTTTTGTTTGTCGTTGTCCCTAAATCCGTTCCCGAAAATAACCCAGTTCTCGGTTCCAATACTATTCGATAAGTATAAGTTCCAGTCTCACTCGTAAGCGTGTAATCATCCCTTTCTTGCACAATAACCTTACTGTTAATTTTGACCCCACTACAACTTACTAATGTGATTGCTAGTAAAAATGTTAGAAAAACTGGAAATACCTTTTGATTAATCATAACTGTTTAAATTCAAAAATATTATTGTAAGAATATATAACCCTATAACTAGATAAACTATAGCTTCGAAATCCGAGTTTTTCAAATCTAGTCCAATTATTATTGTTGACCTCGGGCAATTAAATGGTAGGCTTGCTATGAACCTTAACCTGAGGTTATGAACAAAAGTTTATATGTTACAAGCAGGAATCGTCGGTCTTCCCAATGTTGGGAAAAGTACTTTATTTAATGCTCTTACGCGAACACGTAAAGCCGAAGCAGCCAATTACCCATTCTGCACGATAGAACCTAACGTTGGCATCGTCGAAGTGCCCGATGAACGCATGTACATTTTACAAAAAATTGTAGGCACAAAAGTCGTTATTCCAGCAGTTATCGAGTTTCTCGATATTGCAGGTCTTGTTGCTGGTGCAAGCAAAGGTGAAGGTTTGGGCAACAAGTTTCTTGCCAATATACGCGAAGTCGCTGCCATCGTTCACGTCGTCCGTTGTTTTGAAGATAGTGATGTCGTTCACAATATGGGCAATGTTGATCCCATTCGCGATATCGAAGTCATTACCACAGAACTCATTTTGGCAGACCTCGAATCCGTGGAAGGACAAATAGAACGAAATCGTAAGAAAGCCAAAGCCCAAGACAAAGAAGCTATGGCAAATGTAGCTCTCTTAGAAAAATTGCTCCCGCACCTCAATGAGAATAAACCATTGAGTACCTTAGAACTCTCCGATGATGAACTCGTTCGTTTAAAAACATTTAATTTACTTTCCCATAAACCCGTTATCTATGCATGCAATGTTGCCGAAGAAGAGTTGGCAAAGGCAGAAAGCAACCCCTACGTCGTACAAGTAAGAAAATATGCAAAAGAACAACACGGTGCCGATAGCTGCATCATTTCGGCAAAATTAGAAGCTGATCTTTCTGAGCTCTCGCCTGAAGAGTCTAATGAATTCCTTAAAGACTACGGCGTCACTGATAGTGGTGTTTCCCAGTTGATTCGTGCTACTTACAATTTACTTGGGCTTGCTAGCTATTTTACCGCTGGTGAAAAAGAAGTCAGAGCATGGACCTTCCGTAAAGGCATGAAAGCGCCTCAATGTGCTGGCGTCATTCATGGGGATTTTGAAAAAGGGTTCATTAAAGCAGAGATTGTTTCTTATGACGACCTTATCCATGCAGGCAGTTACCAAAAAGCTAGAGAACAGGGCAAATACAGACTTGAGGGCAAAGAATATATCTTCCAAGATGGCGACGTCGCCCTCTTTCGCTTCAATTAATTATTCTTTCAATCGCAGTTTTTATTTTAGTAGCTTGATATTTTTAATAAAGGCACTAAGAATATTAAAAAACCCTTAAAAATATGGAAGACCTGAAACTTCGGAAAAAACCTCTCATTATCCTAAGTTCGTTAATCATCATCACGATATTGATAATAATTTATTTTTGCTCCGGCCCCAATAAACAAGGCGGAAGTAATATAGCAATTTCTTTAGAAGGGATCTCTTCTCCCGTAGACGTCTATTCCTATGAAGAAGAACGTTACATCTTTAAAGATTTAGGCGAAGGACTCAATGCTGAAAATATTTTAGTCTTAGATCACGGAAAAATTGGAAAAGTAGGTGAAATTCTCCGTTTCGAAAGCACCGATTGGGATAGAACCATTACCATTACCTTTCAAAATAAAAACCAACAATTAGTCCGCAATATTATCCTAAATAGTACTGGAAAGACCATGCGACTGTATATTCATATCAGTTGGCAAAGGAAAATTCAAACCGCCAGTGGCTGGAATATAGCCATCCATCGTAGCGAGTAAACTAGAGCCCCGCAGGATAGGTCTGCGGCAATTCACCTTTTTCCCATTCTGAATTGACTTCAAGAGGAGTAATAGCTTTCGTTCTATCCAAATAAACAATCGCATCAAATTGCTTAGTAATATCTACAGGATAGTAATGGCTCGTACGTTCCGTTTCTGGGCGATAGATAACCCCTATAAATCGTTCCAACCTCGGTTTCGATAACATTTTTCTAGCTTGTGACTCCTTTTCGAAACTCAATACAAAATTTTTGTGCCTAACTTCGTGAAAAAGTCCCTCATAACTTTCCGATAGTGCAGGCCTTACATTTTTCCGCTGCGCATAAGGTCCCCAATCAGAAGCTGCTGTCACCGTCCCATCATAGCCTAAAAAACCTAAAAGAAAGGTTTCTGGCCCAAATACTTCCCGAGCTAATTGTCCAATATTTAATTCATTCCTTTTCTGTCCAGCCTCTGTACTGCGTGCATCCCCTACATGAGAATTATGCGCCCAAACAACTATTTTAGAGTCCTCTTTCAATCTATCGCTCAAATGCCTTTCCAAATAACACAACGTCTCTGCCATATGTGTGTCTCTAGTATTCCATGACAACTCATCACCCTCATACATCGCCCGATAATAAGCTTCTGCATTTTTCACTAGCCGTGCATTTTGCTCAGCATAAAAGTACTCGCCTTCGCCCGCATCCTTCTTGACGTATTCAAATGCCTTTTCCTGCAATGCCCACAATTCCTCTCTCGCTTCATTTTCGCAAGAAGCTTTCAATTTGTGCGACGCCAAATACCCATATCTTTCTGGATTTTTAGCTTTTAAGTCAAAACAACTGTATCTTTCTTTTGCAAGTTCAGCACTTTCTGGATCAACTTTTTCAAGATATTGCAAAACCGCATCAATCGATGCATGCAGACTATATAAATCCAGTCCATAAAAACCAACCCGTAAACCCCCTTTAGTAATATTTTCATTAAACTTACTAAGCCAATTAATAAAAGACACAAGCTCCGTATTCCGCCACATCCACACTGGAAATTTCTTAAATCCGGCCAAAGCATGATTTGCACAGCCCACGCCTCCTCGCCCATTAAGATACTGATTAACGTTATAAGCATCTGGCCAATCACCCTCGATGGCTACTGCATTAAACCCTTTTTCTTTGATTAGCTTTTGCGTAATTTTCGCCCGTAATTCATAAAACTCATGCGTCCCATGCGAGGCATCTCCGATAAGGACAATTCGTTTATCCCCAATTAGCTTTATAATATATTCAAGCTTAGGATCTTCGTAATTCAAAGGCACAACTTCCTTCTCAATCGCTTCAATAATCGTCTGCTCATTCATAACCTCTTGCTAACCTCACTCAAAAGTCACTTTGGCAAATTTGCAATCAAAATATCCTCTGGACAAAATCGATTTAGGATTATCGACAGAAAATTACTATTCAGACAATTTCCAATCAATGAGTTCCAATTGAGGCGTTTTTCGGCCATTCCAGTGATTGTAAGAAAATTTGATCGCCAGTGTGAGCGGCGTATTATGAGGTGGAAGCTTATTCGCCATATTCCAGGCAATGCCATTTAAAGGTAGACCAGTAGGTTTTTTAATCTGGAAACGAAAATGTTCATTTGCAAAAATGGAAGGCGCATGCGGAAGGATGGCACGGAGGACGCCGAAAATTGGCTCGGGATTATTCATACCGAAAGGATGAAGAAGTTCTAATTCTTCCAAAAGTCCTTCTGTAAGGTCTTCAGGACAAATATATTCTGAGATCTCAAGAGGCGGTTCACAGTAATTTAACAGAGTGGTTTGAGAAGAAAGCGCATGATTGAATTGGACTGCAAATTCCTTTACTTTATCAGCGCTTAGTGTGATGCCAGCAGCCATGGGATGGCCTCCCCAGCTTTCAAGAAGGTCTGAGCATTCGGATAATGCAGTAATAAGATTAATACCCGGTATCGAGCGCCCTGAACCTTTTGCCGAATTGCCTTCCTGCGTGAGAATGAATGTCGGCCGATTATGGATCCTGGAAAGTTTGCCTGCAACGATCCCCACAACTCCAGAATGCCAGCCTGGAAAAAATGAAATAATCGCTTTTTGTTGGTCAAGTCCTTCAGACTTAACGAGTTCCAGAGCATGGTTAGTGACGGCACGTTCTATTTCCTGACGTTCTTGATTCATGGCATTCAATTGCTGGGCGGCAATCGAGCATTTTTGAAAATCATCGGCAAGCAGCATATTGACAGGAAGCGAAGCATCCGAAAGACGTCCACAGGCGTTGATCCGCGGTCCTAGGCGGAAAGAAACGTCGGAAGGTCTAAGAGGTTGCGATTGGCTAAGACCAGAAACTTTATTCAATGCTTGAATACCCGGACGATTGGAGTTTTGAATCCTGAGCAGTCCAAAGGAAGTCAGAATGCGATTTTCTTCAAGGAGCGGGACGAGATCCGCAATTGTGCCGAGGGCAACTAAGTCAAGAATATCTTTGAGGTCAATGGCATTGGCTTTGGGGTGAGAATTGTCTTTAAGGTTTTTGATGAGGGCGTGGGTGAACTTGAAAACGAGACCTACGGTGCACAGATTAGCCCACGGTGCCTCTGGAGGGTCGTAGACATGAGGATTAATGAGTATGGTGTCATTTGGAACGGGTTCATTGGATTGATGATGGTCAATAATAATGACGTCAATGCCTTTATTTTTTAGAAATGCTACTTCACTATTCGAATTGGTACCACAATCTAAGGCAAAAAGAAGAGAGGGAAATGAATCCGAAAGGGCACGTTCGAGAACAGCTTGCGTCATACCATAACCTTCTTCAAGACGCAAAGGAGTAACGAAGTGAGGATTCAGGCCAAAAGTTTTGAGAACAAGGGTCAGCAAAGTGGTTGAAGTAATGCCATCGACATCATAGTCGCCCAGGATAGTAACAGCTTCTTGTTTCTTTATAGCTGTAAGGGTGCGTTTGACAGCACGATCCATATTGGTCAGTTCATAAGGGTCTTGAAGATGAGCGAGGCGAGGATATAGGAAGCGTTGAGCTTTATTGGGATTGGAGATTCCAATGCGTAATAAGAGTGACGCTAAAGTTTTGCTTATATTCAAGCTTTCGCTAAGCGTCTGGACGTCCTGATCGGTCAACTGTTTATGATTCCAATGCATGAGCTAAGTATGTTTTTTTTCTTTAATGTTTTTCAATGTGTGATTATTGTGACTGAAATATCGAATAATGGCAAGGTCAAAATTTTTTAATGAATTAAATTTAGGCTATTTTGATAATTTAATATGTTTTTGAATAAAATTTAATTATTAAATAGCGCTTCCGGTATTAATTTGTTGACAATTTATTTTCATCTTCTAGGATATTTTAAATAATAACAGAATTGTAATAATAAAAATAAAAAGAATAAATTGAAACATAGAATATCAATATGAATACTAAAAGTATAAAAAATCTAGAAAATAAGCCAGTTTTAACACTTGATGATAGGGTAAAGGAGGCCTTACATTCCAAAAACATTGAAAAAGGGACAAAAAACCAAGAATTGAAAAGCCTGAGCGAAATGACAAAAAAAGAAGTCATTGAAGTATTAGAAAAAACTTTGAATAAAAGAGATCTGGAATGCCAAGAGTTCCATAAGCAAATAGAAAATATTAATACATACCTCCAATCGGTAGAATATGAGCCGCATACTGAAATTGATCAGAAAATTCAATTTGTAGAAAACATACGTTTACAAAGAGAACTAAACGTTCTTCAATCGATGTATAATTGGCTTTGTGATTTTATAGGTAAAAAAGAAAAGTCTGCTTCAGAATCTGATATTTTGCAAAAATTTCAAACAATGCAAAATACAAATGCAGAATTAATGAGATCCTTAGAGGAAAAAAAGAGAGAGTGTAGCGATAAAGATAAGAGATGTGAGGATTTAACTCTGCACTTATCGAGTATTAGTGCGTATCTTGAGTCGACAGAAGAACCCAAGAGTCGTAACCAGGCAACGGCTCATTCAAGTCAGGAATACGAACTGCTTGAAAGAAGAGTAGTAGAACTTAATTACGAGAATATAGAGCTTAGTCAGAAACTTAAGAACCTTGCGCAAAATAGAACCCATGGGCATAGCACATTAAGTAGGTTTGATGAGGATTTAAAAACGGTGAGATCGGAAAGGCAAGAAGCATTTAGAATCGGCGCCTCAGAAAGAATGATGACAAAAGTTAAGCATTTAGACTATCAACTTGAAGCGAGCAACACCGCTAATTTTAGATTGAAAGTAGGCATTTTCCTATTAAGTGCAGGTTTGATGAGTTATGTGGGTTATATGAATTCTGTAGTTTTTAGAGAAACTGTAAAATCGATAGATCTTACTGCTATGCAAGAACTTGCAAAAGTACATTTTACAAGTTCCATTAATTTCTTGAACCATACTTATAGTAATTTCGCTCATACTCTTAGAAATATAAATTATGGCAGTCATTTGCCTGATATATTCAGGGGTATAAAACCTTTAATAATAGGATTTATTGCTCTAAAATATTGCATGAATTTACCAACTTATATTAAATGGATCATGAATATATCAAACTCAAGGATTGGTATGTTAGCTTTATCCATAATGGTTGCTAGTTTTATAATCCGTTACTCAAATTAAATAGATATCTGATTTGGCCGATAAAATACTTAGTTTCGAAAGAAGTCTATTTTCGAGGAAGATGTGTTTTGTCGGAAAAAATTAGCTACGGCATGTAATCAAGTTGAAGCTTGATCATTTTCATTCTCGAAATAGGAACAGAATCTATTTTTCCGAGCATGATAAATTTCTTATTGACTTTGTGATCATTAATTATCATTCGTTGCTGATGATGATAATATCATTGAAAATTAATAATTAAAAAAAGGAAAACTATTATGATAAAAAATAAAATGCCAGAACTAACGGTAAAAAAAGATGACTGTCTAGATGGGGGAGGTAATGTTATTGCTCAGAAAAAACATATAGAAGCTTTTTTCACATTTAGTGAAGCTACGAAAAATTTTTGCGTAGAATGCGAGAAGACAGTAAGTGATTCAGAAGCTCGCGTAAAATTTGCGGAAGATTCTAAATTAAAATCTGAAAATTTATCATTGCATCTATATGAGGAAATTAATAATTTTAAACTAGAAATCCAAAAACTTAAATTTGAAATTGCTTCAAAGGAAACGGAATCAAACCATTATAAAGAAAGATCTGAGAAGGTTAAAGATGTACTGAAGCTTCAAGGTGAACTTACCGACGCTCATTTTCAACTCTTGGAGTTTAAACAGAAAGTTTCCCAACTGGAAGAACTGAAAAAGAAGCTATTGGATTTTGATATCATTAAACAACAATTGGCTGAAGTAGAAGGAAAAGCGAAGGAAGTTGATGCGGCAAGAAAAAATCAAATTAGCTTCAATGGTATTAAAAATGACCTAGAACAAGCAAAGGAACAAATTAAGGAACTTACTGAGCAATTAAAGAAGGCTATTGAGAATGCAGGGATAAAATATAGTAACCTTCAGTTTCAATATGATCAATCAGATGAGATGAATGCCGGTAAATTGGCTAAGCTTAATGCTGATATTGCTTCACAAAAAGCAAAAATTGAGGAACTTTCAAGTCAGTTGGACCAAAAAACCTTGCAGTTCAAAGAACTAAGTACGCGAAATTGTGCCTTTGCTCTTGAAAAAGCAATGTGGGCACCGACAGCTTTATTAAGTGGATTTGGACTTGGGTATACTACATTGGATAATTTTGAAGCAGTTTTACAAACCCTACATCTATTAGATAATTCTAAACTAATATATATAGCAACTGCAGCTGCTGCTGTTACAGGTTATATAATCATTCCTTATTTGGCAGTACCAGCGATTTGTTTAGCAATTGACATTTTTCAAGGAATTAATGATGCATTAAAAGCACTATTCGGGAAATGTAGTCAGGCTGCAGGTCAGTTTGTGTTTTCATCTAAATTCGTAGCTTTATTACTTATAGGAGTTGTTGGGTTAGCTTATCAATATCAAGCGCTTTTAATAGCATTGCTTAATGCACAATTTAACAATCCACAAAATAATCCAACCGAGATAACCACGACAGTGCCTCTAGCTTCAAATAACGCACCAGCTCCAGCTCTCAGCCCTACGCAAGAGGCAACACAAGCATAAACTTATACTTTACTATCATAGATGATGAAACAGCTCAATAAGTGGATTCGCTCTTAACTGTACTAAATCCCTTATCGAGCAACTTCTCAGTCTAAATTAGTAGGACTTTTGTTGGCAAAGGGCTTTTGATTTTCAAAAGCTCTTTGCATTTACGTTGACATCATAAAGGCAAGCGGCCTTTGTTCATTTTAGAATGAGATTTGGTATTATATCAATTTAGGAATTAAATTGTTTTCGCCGGGAATTTTGCTATTTATCCCTTCAGCCTTTAAAAAAAAAGTAAACCTAAGCCCTTTTAAATTGAAAGTTGGCATTTTATTTTAGAAAAGCTAGAAGGAATTTACATATCTTACTGATACACAAATAATTACATTCTTACTGCGCCTTAGCCTATCAAAAATTTTTGCATATAGCAAATTATGAAAATATTTTATTAGAATTTTAATAAACATTTGATTTAATCAAATAATAAATAATTATAATAAATTTATTGACTTTTTAATTTATTTCTCTATAATCACACTTAAACAATTAAATTATAATTAAAAAAGGAAAAAATATGAATATAGGAAATAAAGTAACAATAGATCAATTCGTTGATAATACTGGTAAAATTATTGCTGACGCGCAAGCTATAAAAAACTTATTTGCCAATCTAGACGGATTATCCCGTGAGTTGGCAACAGCAAAGGCTGCAACGGATCGTGTAAAAGCAGAGATTATTGCAGAAAAAGCGGTAAATACCCAACTGACAAAAGACAAAGTTCGATTAGTGACAAAGACGCAGGCCAAAGTAGCAGTTTTGAACGCGAGACTTGCTAAAGCTGAAGCAAATAATTATACTGGTTTTTCAAGAACTGTAAGTAGTGTTGTGAGTTTGGCAGGAGGTATTGGGGCAGCATATTTGGCTTATAATAACCCCGCAATGTTTATAGAAGTTCTCCAAAATCTTAAAAATGAGATAGCTCAATTTGTCCTACCTTATGCTCAAGAGATAGCAGGTTTTGGAGCTGGTATAGTAGGTTATGGGATTTCTTCTTATTTGGGAGCGCCGGTGCTTTTTGTTGCCCTGAAGCTTATCCAAGTAATTGATAGTATGATCAAAGCATTATTCTTTCGATTATCTGTGGCCATTATAAAAGATATTATGCAAGATATTACTGATTTAGTAAGATTTATATATAAATATAGTAACACAATTTGTTTGTTAACAACACTTGGAGTATTAACATATTATAATCCAGAAACTGCAATGTTGGTAGTACAGAAAACACTCGAAATCTTCTCTACTGTGATAGGTACTGTAACAACCACAACCACTGAATACAGCATTTCAATGGCAAGTTATATAATGGACGTTATTACAGATATAGCTACTACATATGGCGCTCCAGCTGCAAGACATGTAGTGGGTTTGTTGGTGGCGCCTTATCTTCCAGCACTAAATACACTATAAGATTCTGTTATTGATCTCTTGACCCAAAGTTGAGAGATGGATTTGTAAAGAGCTTTTGATTTTCGAAAGCTCTTTGCATTTATATACATTATGAAAGAAGTTAATAGAATCATTAAGTGAAATAAATTAAATAATTATTATTTAATTTTTGAGACTTACATTTTTATAAAATTGCCTAGTTTAAAAATAATAACGCTTGATTGTAATTGTTTTATATTAACATATTATGCTTAATTTTAATTTTAACATAATACTGTTGACATACTTTTATTATTTTAGCAACATTAGTTATTCTCAAAATATTAACATAATAAATTACTAAAAGTATGAATGAAATAATTACATTAATGAATGATGGTTTTAGATTAGGAAATATTAATAATTTGATGGGAGGGGAAAATAGTGAGTATGCTATTTTTGCGCGGAAAGTTCGGGTGGGATTAGCAGGGGCGGCGGGGGTTGCAGCGGCTTATGTTGTTTATAACAATGCAGAAGCTGTTATAGAAAGAAGTAGTTTGCTAAGTCGATATGCGGTTGAATCTCATCAGCAATATACTTTGGGAATGATAAGTTTGGCATCAGGAATGGCGAGTTATGCGGTAACTTCATACATTGGGCCTATCGTGTGCTATGCAATGATGAAGTTGAACAAAATGGTAGGTTGTGTCATAGAATCTTCATTTAGGTTAATGTTTATGACACTTCCTTATTTGATTGCTAGAATTGGGATTTCTGCCGCGATGGAAATGATTAACAATATGATGGATGGGTGCCGTTTGATCATTGAATGGCGACGGGTATCAGCATTAATTACGGTTGCGGGAAGCGCTATGTATATTGATCCACAAACCGCTTGGGAATTATTTTCCAATCTTTACGAAGCCTTTGAAGCTACGGATAGAAATAGGAGTTTGATGCAAACTCTGTGTATTGCATCACTCCTTTTTATATGCCAGATCAGATTTGAAGATGTCAAAAGTGCTGTCCAAAATTTAATCTTTTTGATAGAATTCACCTGCAGACGTGAGTTCTATCGATTGGTCAGTGTATTAGTCGTAACCGGATTGTTTCTTTATCATATGCTGGATATGGATTTCAATTTATTGAGCGAACTCTATAGAGTGATTACAGAATAGACTTCTTGCATAACTCTTGTATTTTGCTTGTTGGTAAGGAAAAAAATTTTGAGAGGCCGGAGTGTACATAACTAACTATTACCCATAAGTTTGTCACTCCCAGGTACCCTCGAAAAGACCCTTTTAAATATTAATGAATGGTAAGATAAAGCCTAACAATAGTTTTTTAAAATAACTGATTCTGATTTTATAAAAGAAAATATTCAAGAATTCCCCCTTTTTTTTACGCAAATGACCTTAAAAAGAGAGGGTACCTGGGGAGTGACAAACTTGTGGGTAATAGTTAGGTACATAAGGTACATGAGGACATCTCACAATTTTTTGACGCAGCCAGCGAGCAAAAGACAGGGGGTTATGCAAGAAGTCTAATAAAAAAATAAGGCTGCCGGAGGGCTGATTCGGTTATTCCGCTTTAGAAGAACCGGCATCCCATTCATATTTGGGCTTAAATTCCTTGGATTCCACATGCTTACGATCGCCTTTATGCCACCAAAAGAAGACGGGCGCTGCGACAAATATGGAGGAGAAAGTTCCAACTATGATGCCGATCATGAAAACTAAGGAGAAATCGCGAATGATACTCGCACCGAAAATATAAAGCGCAAAGGCAGCCAAAAATGTCGTGGCACTTGTCAGGATAGTTCTTGAGAGCGTGCGGTTTATGGCGAGATTGATAATGTCCCTTAGTTTTAAAGTAGGATTGAGGGCGAGTTCTTCGCGAATACGGTCGAATACGACTATAGTATCGTTAATCGAATATCCTATGATCATAAGGATTGCAGCGACCATCGGTGCTGAAAACTGGCCCCCGATTAGGACAAAGATACCAATACTCATGAGAACATCATGCACAGTCGAAATAACAGCGCCGATGCCATAGCCCAGTTCGAATCTAAACCCTACATAGACTAATATGCCCAAAATAGCCACAGCTATGGCAAGAAGGGCATCGGTTTTAATAGATTTACTGACCGAACCTCCAATAGAAGTTACGCCAATAACGTCGAGTTTTGCTTGTGGGAAAGCTTCAGAAAGAGCTTTTACAACTGCGTCAGAACGGCCTTGTTCAGTTTGAATTTTCAGAATTTCTCTATTATCTTCTTTCGCAGCAAGCAGCGTTTGATAAGTCGGAACAACTTCACCTAAGTTATTGTCACTAGCAATCTTATAAATATCCTGAGAGGGTATTTTTTGTGCAAATGAGAGGGAAACCTCGTCACCGCCCACAAAGTCGATGCTATAAATATGTTTATAGTTAACAATAATTCCGATAATTCCAGCAAGGACTACAAGCCAGGAGGCAATAAAGGCAATTTTCCCGTATTTCATAAAATCAAATCGCGTTTCTTTGAATAAAGAAAAGGCAAACATTTTATGAATGATGTTATATTTTACTGCAAAATCTAAAAGTAAGCGGCTGACAATAATGGTGCAAAAAAGAGTTGCAACAATACCGATGGAGAGCGTGACACCAAAGCCTTTGATAGGACCTGTCCCAAGCCAAATAAGGATTACGGCAGTGAGTAACGTGGTTATATTAGCATCAAAGATAGTAGCAAAGGCCCTGTCGAAGCCAGCGCTCAGGGCATTGTGCAGATTTTTCCCCAGTTTGAGTTCTTCTCGAATGCGTTCAAAAATTAGAATATTGGAATCAACAGCCATACCGACAGTGAGAACTAGTGCCGCGATTCCAGGGAGTGTCAATGTGGATCTAATGCTAGCCATAACCCCAAGAATGATCAGGATATTAAATAAAACAGAAATAACTGCAATAATACCGGGGGCTTGGTAGTAGATAATCATGAAAAGAATGACTAAACCTGCACCCAGGATGGAGGCTTTGATGGACGCATTGCGAGCATCGTCAGCAAGTGTTGGGCCTACTTCATACATTTCTTCGAGCTTGAGCTCTACTTCTAGAGGATTATTGAGTACACTAGCAAGTTCTAGAGCTTCTCTTTGGGAAAATTGGCCAGAAATCCGAGCATGGCCATCCGTGATTGCGCTCATAACCCTTGGTGCGGAATTGAGTTTTCCGTCTAGGACAATAGCTAAATGACCATATTTAGCAGGGTCATTTCCCGGAAGCCCAGCATAAGGAGGAGATTCACTTTCATCGGCAATAGCTTTGGTGATTTCGCCAAAACGCTGAGCTCCCTTATCAGTCATATTCAGGACAATTTCATAACCCCCATATTGACCTTGAACGGCATAGGCGTTTTTGATCATATTGCCACCCATTTCAGGGATTCTTTTGATGTAAAGATGGGTTTCATGAATTTTCCCTGTCCTTGGGTCTTGATTCTCGACCGTCATAGGCATGTAACCAATAGGTTCTTTACCTTTGGAGACAGTATCAGGAGTGAGGGTGCGGTGAACTTTATGGAAAGTGAGTTTAGCGGGTTTTTTTAGACTGTTGAGGACATCCGGGTTTTCTTCAGTATTTAGGCCGGGGAGTTGCACTTCGATGGCGTCATTGCCGCGGGCACGGATGACGGGTTCGGCAACGCCAAGACTATTGACGCGTTGATCAATAATGTCGATGGCTTTAACGAGTTGTTGGCTTCTTTGAAAGGATTCTTTGTCAGAAAGTGCAGAGTCATCGACTTTAAGGGTGAAGGCAACGCCCCCTTTGAGGTCGAGGCCGAGTTTAATTTTCCCCTGAGAACTTTGAAGGAGGTGGCGAAGGAGGATTTCGTTACGTTGGTCTAGATTTTTGACATCTGATAAGTTAATCTTGGGAAAGAAGGTAGAATAGTCAATTTTCTCTTCTTTACCAATATCAGTAAGAGCAACAAATAGAGAGGGCGCCTGGTGCGCAGCCACACGGTCTTCAGCTTTTTTTAGGATGTCTTCAAATTCGAGGGGTTTGGCAGTTTTGCGAGTTTGTAGATAGGTGGCAAAGGGAGTATCCTTGATGGGGAAGATGCTAAAGAGAGTCCAAATAAGAACTATACAGGAAATGATGAATTTGCTAAGGAGATTACCAGACATAGAAAGAAGGGAAAAAGTTAGTTTAGAAATGAAAGGAACTTAATTTTTGGGTTTCTTTAGGGTTCAGATTTAATTTCGGTAGCTTCTTCAACTTTACCAGCAATGGCAGTTTTTAAAACTTCGATGCGCGTATTATCGGCAATTTTTATGACAAAGCGATCTTCTTTAACATTTGTTATAACACCGAAGATTCCACCATTCGTAACAATATTATCGCCAGTGGAAAGTTGTTGAAGCATTTGAGCATGTTGCTTTTGCTTTTTGCGTTGAGGCGCAATGAGAAGGAACCACATAGCACCAAAGAGTAGGACTAGCATGATAATATTCCAGCTTATGCCTGAAGTAGGTGCAGCCGCGGGTGCGGCATTATCGGCGAGGAAGGAGAATGCGGAAGCGAGTGATTTTTGCATAATAAATTATATTGTTTGTTAATTAACTGTGAAAGCTAGTCATCGAAAGGCAAGTTCCATTAAAAAGCAAGTCTAAAACCTCCGTCGGGTATAAGAAAAAGCGAAATATGGATGCAATTTCAAAATTCGGAACACTGAATCCTGTTGCCAAACGCAAATAAAAAGACTATAGTCTTAATCCATGGCAAAATGGCTTCTTATAGATGGTTTTAATTTGGCGTTTCGGAGTTTCTATGCAATTCCAAATCTTACTCGCGCCGATGGCTTCCCTACAAATGCACTTCACGGATGGGTCCGAACACTTTGGAGTTTGCAAGATAAAGAAAAACCGGATCATACAGTAGTTTTTTTTGATTTGGGAGGCTCCCATGCACGATTAGAGCTTCATCCAGAATACAAAGCTCATCGTACCGAAACTCCGCAAGCGCTCCGGGACCAGTTTCCTTGGATAAAAAAAATTACTTCAGCATTGGGGATCCCCGTTGTAGAAAAATACGGAGTAGAGGCAGATGATCTGATTGCTTCTGCGGCTATTAAATTACAAAATGAAGGCAATGTAGCTTACATTGTTAGCGCAGATAAGGATTTCGGCCAACTCCTCTGTCCTAGTATATTTCAACTCTTACCGCCCCCTACTGCTAATCCAAAACTCGGCTGGCGAACATTGGATGAAGCTGCGCTTTTGGAAAAACTTTTTGTTAAGCCCAGCCAAATTGTCGATTATCTTGCACTCATAGGTGATGCATCTGATAACATTCCTGGAATTCCTGGTGTTGGCCCAAAAATTGCAGCGCGTTGGATTGCAGAATATGGATCTATAGAGAATATTCTTGCTAAGGCGAATTATATTTCGCCTGCTCGTTTCCAATTAGTTTTACCCCAGATGAAAGATATTTTAACTATGAATGTATCGATGATTAAGCTCAACACATCTTTAGAAGTGGAATTAAATTTAAAAGAGTCTGCGGATACTAATGCATTAAGAGAAATTTTTGAGTCTATGGAAATGAAAACGATTCTCAGTACCGCACAAAAACGGTTTAATTTTCAATAACCTAAGTTTAAATAACAAAAAAAAGTAAAAAATTGGGGTGGCAGACGGGATTTGAACCCGCGACCCTTGGAATCACAATCCAATGCTCTAACCAACTGAGCTACAGCCACCACAGTGAATTGCAAGCATTAGATATTGTTCTTTTTCGAATGTCAATTGTTTTTACTTTAACTTCTTTGATCGTTTCCTTTCGATCAGAATTATATTTGGCAAATTTATGTATTAAGTTTGCGCTGCTTAAGGAAGCGGTTTGCTTACTTCCGCAGCAGTTTCAAGAGTGAAAAGGAAATTTCCTTTTCCTTTCGTAGTTTTAGTTGGGTTTTCAAATTCTATCGATATTACTCCAGAGGCTTGACCGCACTTGGAATGATTTGGATGTGTATTTATAAATAAACTCCCCGGTGGCTCTAACATTAATAATGATTTCGGTGAAAAATCCCATTTACAATCGCCTTTCGTCACTTGAATTTTATAAATTGCAGGTAAGTTTATTTTTTTCCCCGAAACTGTTTGACTCTCTCTACCTCGTGCCTCTAATTCCACTACCGGCGCTTTTTCAGTATTAATATCTTTATCTTCGATAACTTCTAATAAAACTGTATCTGCTCGTTTGTTATCAATTTTAAAATCCCATTCGGTATCGCGTATTTCTTTCAATAAATTGCCTTTTTCAGACCATTGAACTTCGCTTTTTTCAGCGCCGTAAGTATTATTTACGGCAAAAAAAGTAAATGTTAATGTTGAAAATATTAAAAATACATTTATTTTTTTTGTGAATGTCATATTATTATAATTTTATTATATAAATCAATACTACCTTTATTTTAATTATAAGCAGATTTTGCAAAAAAATCAAATCGAACTGTTTTTTAAAGTGATTTCATTTATTTGAAAAAGGAAAGGTCCTGCGTGCATGCTTCCTTCAAACTTGAACAGTTATTGGCATATTGTTGTGAAGAATGTTAATATAATCTAAATAAGATATAAATACAGTTCTTGACAAAAAGACTGATTTTAAATACCATTCGTTACACTTATGATTGATATTCACAGTATCAGAGCTGAATTTCCTATATTAAAACGAAAATTTTATGATCATCCTTTGGCGTACTTAGATACAGCCAGCAGTGCTCAAAAACCTCAGAAAGTCATTGACGCTATTAGTGATTTTTATTCCTATTCATATGCTAATATTCATCGAGGAATTTATGCGCTAAGTACCGAAGCTACAGAGGCTTATGAATCCGTTCGTAAAAAAGTTCAAAAATTTATCAATGCCTCTGATTTTCATTCTATTGTTTTTACAAAAGGGGCAACAGAATCCATCAATCTCGTTGCGCAATCATTTGGACTTTCAAAATTGTCTGCGGGAGATGAAATTATTCTTTCAGAGATGGAACATCATTCCAATATCGTTCCATGGCAGTTGCTGAAAGAGCGCATGGGTATTATAATTAAGGTGATTCCAGTTGATGAGATTGGTGTACTGGATCTAGATGCATATCAAAGTTTGCTTACGGAAAAAGTGAAATTGGTAGCCATTACGCACATGTCCAATGTGCTAGGGACGGTTAACCCCATCAAAAAGATGGTTAAGATGGCACATCAGTTTAATATACCAGTGCTTGTTGATGGTTGCCAGGCAGTCGCGCATATGCCAATAGATGTAGAAGATTTGGACTGTGATTTTTATGTTTTTTCCAGTCATAAGCTTTACGGACCTACAGGAGCAGGAGTTTTATATGGGAAGTACGATTTATTGAAGTCGCTCCAGCCCTACCAAGGTGGCGGAGGAATGATAGAAAGGGTTTCATTCGAGAAGTCTACCACCTTCAAGCCCCCTCCTCAACGATTTGAAGCCGGTACTCCTCCTATCGCCCAAGTAGTTGGCCTGGGTGCTGCTATTGACTTTATTTCCTCTATTGGAATAGATAAATTTTGGTCCCAAGAAGAGGTGTTACTAAATTATGCTCAAAAACGTTTGGCAGACGTCCCAGGACTGCGTATTATTGGTTTGGCAACGGAAAAATCGAGTGTCTTTTCCTTTATTATCAAAGGAATTCATGCCCACGACATTGCAACTTTTGCTGACCATCACGGTGTTGCAATTCGCGGCGGCCATCATTGCGCACAACCTCTTATGACCCGTTACAATCTGAGTGCTACAGCACGCGCTTCGATAGGTATTTATAATAATAAGAATGATATTGATCAATTAGTTGAAATATTATATAAGGTATATGATTTTTTTAAAATATGAATGAGTCCGACCTTAGAGAGCTTTATCAGGAAGTTATAATGAGCCATAATAAATATCCTCATAATAGAAGATGTTTAGAGAATTGTACGCATGATGCTCAGGGAGATAATCCATTGTGTGGAGACCAAGTGCATATTTATGTAAATATTAATAATTCCGTAGTTGAAAATGTCACTTTTGAAGGCGAAGGCTGTGCGATATCAGTAGCTTCTGCGTCCATTTTAACAAAGCTCTTAAAGGGTAAATCAAGAGCCATGTGCGAAAAGCTATCGAATTACTTTCAAAAAATTTGTACACGAGATGCGATAGAGTCTATTAAAGAGAATGAGGAATTTTCTAATTTAGATATCGAAGAATTAAATTTACTAAGCAGTGTGAAACATTTCCCGGCTCGTGTAAAGTGCGCTACCCTCGCCTGGCATACTTTTGATCACGCAGTCAAAGAAAAATGAAATCCGTCTCGCAAAAACAGTTATTTATGCTTTTCTTTAACGAGGAAATGGATTTAAGATGAGCCATTAAACAAAATGAATAAAAAAAAAGTAGTTTCTGAATATTTAACTGCTGAACCTTTTTTTAAAGCCAATCAGCCTTTTGCACTTACGTACGATGATGTATCGCTAGCAACTTGTTATTCTGATGTTTTGCCTAGGCAGACAAATCTGGAAACCTCCCTTTCTGAAGGTCTTTCTTTAACGATTCCTTTGATTTCTGCTGATATGGATACGGTGACCGAATCTAATATGGCAATTGCAATGGCTTTACAAGGAGGACTAGGTCTTATCCATTATAATATGGAGCAAAAAGATCAAATTAAAGAAGTAGCGCGGGTTAAGCATCATATTCATGGATTGATTCAAGAGCCGATCACGGTGATTCCTGAAGTTAATATAGGCTACGTACTCGATTTGATTGCTGAAAAGCATTACGATTTTACGACCTTCCCTGTAGTCGATCAGCATGGAAAACTTCTTGGCCTCCTCTCAAATAATGTTATTCAAGAACGCTATAGAAATCAGTCAGCTGAAAAAGCAATGGCTCCTCGGAAAGATTTGTTTACCATCAATCAAAAGGCTTTAGGGAAAGATCCTATTGCTGTAGCTGATAAGTTTTTTAATAAGCATATGGGGGTGAGCAAACTTCTAGTCGTCGATGATGAAGATCGTTTGCATGGTCTTTTTATTTTAAAAGATATAGAATCCATAATTGCAGCGCAAAAAAGTATGGTAAAGCCAGCACGGGATGGACAGTTTAGGTTAGTGTGTGGGGCTGCGATTGCCATATCTAGAACCCCAGCTGGTGCTTTAGATAAAGATCACATCTTGCACCATGTTCATAATCTTGTTGAAGAAAACGTTGATGTAGTTGCAATTTCAGTGGCACATGGGCATTCAGCTGGAGTGGGTGAAGCGGTAAGATTAATTCGTCAAAACTTTAAAGAACTAACTCTTATTGCGGGCAATGTAACGAGTGCTGAGGGTGTAGAGTTTCTTGCGCAAGCGGGTGCAAACGCTGTCAAAGTTGGGCAAGGGCCCGGTTCTATTTGTACAACACGCATTATTGCAGGAGTTGGCATTCCTCAACTGACTGCGCTCTATGAGGCATCAAAAGTCGCTGTTAAAAATAAAGTTAAAATCTTGGCAGATGGAGGAATTACAAAAAGTGGAGACATTGTAAAAGCCTTAACTCTAGCCGACGCAGTTGTTTGCGGAAGTCTATTTGCAGGCTGCAAAGAAGCTGCTGGGGATATTGTGGAAATTAATGGCAAATTTTATAAACAGTATCGAGGGATGGGAAGTTTGGAAGCCATGAGAGCAGGTTCTGCATTACGCTATGGACATGATAAAAAAGATATATCAAAAAAGGCTGTTGCCGAAGGTATAGAAGCGTTAAAAGAGCTCTCAGGTTCGGTGCATGAAACCATTGCACGGTTAGTCGGCGGAATACAATCGGGATTAGGTTACTTAGGGGCTCGAAATTTAAAAGAGCTTAAAGAAAATGCTCGGTATGTAAGAGTCACTTTTGCCGGTGAGCGGGAAGCGCTTCCGCACGATGTTATTGAATTAAAGACAAATATTGCGCATGTCGATTGATATTTTTTACATTGCAATCGTTACCGATTTTATTTTTATTTGAATTTGAAAATTTAATATAAACATAATTTTTCTTTTATTCAATTTGTCCAAGCCTTACTATTACATATATGAAAAAATGCTCAATACTCATTGCCACTTTAGGCATACTTTTCTTATCTAGTTTATTAACTAGCGCGAACTGTTTATCTTGCTTCGAAAATTGGTATATTGCAGGATCAGGAAGCGCTTCTTGGCATAATCACCAGCGGTATACATTTGCTATGCATGGAAAAGAATTTTTCTTTTCTCGGCAGTATAAGCAAGCATGGGGAGGCAATTTTTCTATTGGGTTTTTAATTCCAGCTAGAGATTGTTTAGATTTTAGAGTAGAAGGTGAGTTTGTTTACAGACCCCATAAATTACGTAAAGGACATTTTGAGGTTTTTTCAGACAAACGAAAGATTCATTCGAAAACTATCTCTTTGCATGGACATTCAAGGGATGCAGCAGTTATGGCGAATTTATTGGCTGATTTTTCTTTCTGTCCTTGTTGGAAGTTTTACTTTGGTTTAGGGCTAGGTGCATCTTATAATAGATCCACAATGAAATTCGCTGATCACTTCCTAGTTAAACCTCCTTTCTCTCGCAATTCATGGGTAGTTGCCACGCAGTTGATTACGGGATTTTCTTATCAATGGACTAATTGTGTAGTATTGACTTTAGGCTATAGACTTTTCTCAACTAGCGAAGTTTTGACTGAGCGAACATTACTCAGATCTGATAATAGACCTTATACTCAAAGTGTTGATCTAGGAATACGTTTTCAATTATAAACCTCAGTTTCGATCAGAAAAAGATAAAAAAATAAACTCATTTTGAGAAACAAATCGGGAAAAATTCTTACCCTTTCAACTCATACCATTTTAATTTGGGAAATGGTATCATAGAGTAGGAAGGCCCATTTAGGGCCCTCCCCTCATCAAGCAGGGAAAGATGGTTAAAAATTGATTGACGGTAGTAAAATAGCAAATATATTTAATATTAAAATTATATTTAATTTATTTTTTTAATATTTTTTGATTTTTATTTAATACTGCATTATCATTTATTTATGGAATCTATAACACCAAAAAAAACACCCAGTTCAATTGAAAAAAAACCGCAGCTGCCCGAGACGACAGCTGCCGGAAAATTTGCTGGAAAAAGTGTCACACAGGAGCCGACAGAACAGACAGCTAGAGCTAA
>Ga0206822_1054_pt1 | contig 32450 bp, 24 predicted proteins | sample Alteio_BWOrgCont_83_FD_152913 | JGI IMG/M metagenome (GOLD analysis project Ga0206822, IMG submission 152913) | Enriched cells from forest soil in Barre Woods Harvard Forest LTER site, Petersham, Massachusetts, United States -... | ecosystem: Environmental > Terrestrial > Soil > Temperate forest >... | reverse complement strand
GAGATTGGAAACTGATCAATTTTTTATTTAATTGAGGCTCCAGCAACTTATGATTTTTTTCCACGAGGTCGGCAAATTTCCATACCGTTGGCTTAGCCTTCATTTGGTTAGCCTGGGCCCGGGACCAATTGAGCAGGTTGACGAGCAGGTCGTACACGGAAGCAGAAGATCTATGTACGCCTTCGATGTATTCTTCCAATTCCTTTTTTGAGATCTGTTGAAAATTTGTCCGGATAAACCCGGTAATCTCGGTAAGTGAGGAAACAGGGTTTTTAAGGTCGTGCGCGAGAATAGAAAAAAAGTGATCTTTTGTCTTGTTCAGCGTCTGTAATTTTTCTACCGTCTTTCCAAGTTCCTGATTCTGATTGATGATGTGTTGCTGCTGGGCAAGGATCTTTTCCGCCTGCCGCCGGATCTCTTCATTGGAGACCTCAAGTGTTTCTTTTTGCGTTTTGATCTCGTCGTTTTGCTCCACCAACGACGCATTCATCCGATTCAATTCATTGGTTCTTCGCTCCACTTCTTTGGTGAGGAAGCTGTTTCGTTTCCGGATGGAGGCCACCCGCTGATAAAAAAAGATCACAGTGGCCGTCATGGCCAGCAAAATGACCGACAATTTGAACCACCAGGTTTGCCAGATCGCAGGCAACACCGTAATGTGAAGGTTTTTGGATGCCTCGATCCATCATCCATTCATGTCCGTATACCTTACCTTCAGCGAATAATCCGCAGGCGGCAGGTTCATGAAAAATACCTTCCGATCCTCATCGGCATCTATCCACTGGGCATTCAGCCCCTCCAATTTATAGCAGTACCTGGTTTTTGCCGGCGCAAACAGATTGACCGCCTTGAATTCAATGGAAAAAAAGGATTGATTCGGCGTGATCTGAATGCTATCTGAAAAAGCCAAGACCTTTTTGATTGGCGAACCGGCGACGCCGGGCTGCTGTAGTTTGTTGTTGATGTAGAGATCGGTAAAATAAAAATAGGATGGGATTGCCGGGTCCGTAAGCCTGGCCGGATCAAATACACAGAACCCATTTGGGCTTCCAAAATACAGCTTTCCCTCCCGCGTACAAAATGCTGCTTTAAGGCAAAAAGAATTGTTCAACAAACCATTTTGAACGTCGTATTGTTTGAACGCCTTTGTCCTGGGATCAAAACTGAAAATTCCGCTGTTGGAACCAATCCAGAGCAGCCCCTTGTGATCGGGCACAATCGACTTCATGGACCCCGGCAATTTGTTTTGCCCGCTAAAATGGGTAAATTTTGCCGTCCCCTCGTTGTAAAGATCCAGCCCGGCTTCAGTGACTACCCAGATCTGACCGACTTGGTCTTCTGCCACCATATTCACAGAATTGCTACTAATACTCGACAATTCGGCGTTGTGTTCGAAATGGATGAACTTGTTCCTATCGTATACGGTAAGACCGCTATACGAAGCGATCCAGAGCCGATTCCGGGAATCTTTGAAAACATGATTGATCCAACCGGTCTGCTTCAATATAGCAAGGAATCGATGATCGTTCTTGTGGTCGGCAAACTTGTTTGTTTTTAGATCGAGCGTGGCGATCCCCTCGCCAAAAGTTCCAATCCAGATGATGCTGTCATCCAGCAGCAGGGCTTTGATATCATTGAAAATAAGCGAATGCTGATTTGCGGGGTCGTGCTTATAGGAGGTAAGTTTGCCGGAAACAGGGTTGAACTTTAATAGACCCCGGCCAAAACTGCCAATCCAAAGATTACCGTCTTTGTCATCATGGATATCATAAATGTAATCAGCCGCCAACTCCGGGATCGCGGGTTTGACGACGGAATGGTAAGGATCGAATTGCAGGATACCCTTGCCTTTAGTACCTACCCATATCCTTCCCCCCCTGTCTTGATAGAAGCTTGTAATTTCGGGCGACCCGACACCCTTCTCGAAGCCGGGGTCGAATAAATAATTACTGAACAAATTCTTATTGGCATTGGTATTGAACAGGCCATATTTCATGGACGCAAACCAGGTATTGCCGAACTGATCTTCGCAGATCGACAAGATGGAGCCGAGCTTTTCGTGATTGTTGTTAAGACATGTCGTTGCCAAAGTGACGGGAAGGCTATCTCCTGGCTGGATACTGGATATAACCTCCTTGTTCTCGCCGATCCAGATCGTATTGTTCTTGTCCTGGTAAAGACAGTACATGGCCCCCGAACCTGCAAGGGGTTCGATCTTCCTGATAAGGGCACCACTGGCCGAAAGTACCGCAACGCCGTGATCTTCCGTAGCTACCCAGATCGTACCGTCTTTTGCACAGAGGATACTCCGGATCTTATTATCGGGCATGGACGCGGGATTATTCCGATCGTGCCCGAATGAAGCAAAATGCCGCGTGGCCTGGTTAAATTTTTTCAGCCCATTATTAAAAGTACCGATCCACAGGTCGTTGTTTGCGTCGATATCCATGCAAAAAACAAGATCCGTAGGCTGATCGTTGAACCAGGCGGATCTTTTTGTTTCAGGGTTGTAATGGCACAATCCGTCCGAACAGCCTAACCATAGTTGATGCAGCTTGTCTTCCTTTATCGCGTTCACCGGTACATGTTTGTCGCCTGGTATTATTTCGCACCGGACGAAGGCGTCCAGGGTGCGGTCATATAGATTCAGCCCGTCGATGGTTCCTACCCACAATCTTTTGTGGCTGTCTTCGAAGATCGAATAAATGATATTGTTATCGAGCGTCAGGGCATTTCTTTCCTCGTGTACGTACTGATGGAACGTATAACCGTCCCATCGGTACAGCCCGTCAAAAGCTGCCAGCCACAAAAATCCGTAGGAGTCGACGGCGACATGGGACACGGCGTTGGTGGGCAACCCATTTTCGGTGGTGTAGTTGTTGAAATTGTAATTCACCGGCTGAGCGGCCAGCAGCAAAGGAAAAAGCAGACAGATCAGGAACAAATACTTTTTTATCATGGAAACACATTGATCTTAATTGTCTCCCTGTAAGATACGGCGCACCATAAATAATTTGGCGCCGCCGGACAATAGTACAAGAGTTCGGGACTTTGGTGCAACGCTCTTCAGATAAAACAAATGCGATATTATAGAATATGTAACTACATAACAAACAACCTCAAAAGACGCCAACAGCCGCCACTATTAAAATTACAATTTATACGGACTATGTATAAAGCCATTTCTGCCGGAACGTCTTACTATTGGATGCGAATGGCCATCATATACGGTTGAAGTAAAAGCCAAAAACATGCAAATGACAAAAAAGAACGTTTTAATCGTAGAAGGTGAGCATATAGAAGCCATTGATCTGCAACTTATTGTGGAGAAAGCCGGGTATACTGTGACCGGAATTGCGCATTCCGTGCATCAAGCATTGGAACTGGCGGAAAAGCGGCAGCCACATCTTGCCCTTGTAGATATCAAGCTCCAGGGCGTAAAAACCGGCATCGATTTGGGCAGGATGCTGGGTCTACTAAATATCCCCTTCATTTTTCTCTCGACAAATTGCAATCCCGACACACTGGAGGCTGCCAAGCGCACACAACCGTACGGGTGTCTTTTTAAACCCTACAGGGCTAAGGAACTCCTGATCGCGATGGCGTTAGCGGAATACCGGCACGAGCACCACATAGAAGGGCTTATCCGCCAACAATCGTTGATAAGCGATCAGCTGAGCGCTATCGCCGCTGCAGACATGGACCTGCCGGAAAGACTTCTGGCGGTTGGGAAGATCATCCAGGCTTACCTGCCATTCGATTACCTGGGATATGAGTGGTATGGAGGGAATGAGGGTGAGTCAGGGCGTTGCGGTTACCAGCGGGTGGGACTAAATGAATACGCACGAATAGCTATGAAAGGGCTCAGGGAATGCTCCGGAACGGACATTGGATCCGGCGTCGGACAGGGACCGGCAACAATGCGGGAGCCGGTATCCGGAAATATTTCCACCGGAGAACTGACGCGGCGCATCAGCAGCGTTCAGGCAGACATTATTAATACGTTGATGATGGAGTCTTTATTGCTGATACCGCTGGATGCGGGCAACGGCACTCATTTCAGCATGTACCTGGCAAGCAGGCCGGCGGATACCCATAAAGAGAAGCATCGTGAGCTGGCAAGCCGCCTGCAAGCGGGCCTGAAGGAAGGCATCCGGCGTATTTTGGGAGTGAACCGCTGCAGTTCTCCGGGGTCGATCCATGCGCGGTCCGGCGCTGCGGCTGAAACGGCAGGGGCTTTCGAAGGCATTGTCGGGAATAGCCCGCTGTTATTGCGTCTATTCGAAGAGATCAGGCAAGTGGCACCCATGGATAGTACCGTATTGATCTTGGGAGAAAGCGGCACAGGCAAGGAGAAAATAGCGCAAAGTATTCACCGTCTTTCTGACCGGAAAACCGGTCCCTTCGTCCGTGTAAACTGCGCGGGATTTCCGCCATCGTTGATCGAATCGGAGTTATTTGGACATGAAAAGGGGGCCTTTACCGGCGCTATGGAAAGGCGACTCGGCAAATTCGAGCAGGCGAACAATGGAACCATCTTCCTCGACGAGGTGGGTGAAATGCCTTTGGAGTCGCAGGTGAAACTGTTACGGGTCCTACAGGAGCGGGAGATTGAGCGCATTGGTTCGCAGACTACAACTTCGATTGATATCCGGATCATTGCTGCAACGAACCGGAACCTGTGGCAGGAAGTTGCTGCAGGCCGGTTCCGTCAGGACCTGTATTACCGGTTGAACGTTTTTCCGATCGAATTGCCGCCCCTGCGGGATCGGGCAGGGGATATATGCAAGCTGACAAGGCATTTTATCGCCCGGTTCGGGCAACGCACCGGCAAAAAAGTCAGGGACATACATCCCACGGCCCTGTTGCAATTGGAGAAATACAGTTGGCCTGGAAATATCCGTGAATTGGAACATGTTTTAGAACGGAGCCTTGTCCTGTGCAAAGAGGAAGTGCTGGAAATGGTAATGTTACCTCCGGAAGGTTGTTCCGAAATATCCACGCCGCGAAGTGAAGAACGAAGCAAAATAAAAAGCCTTAAAGAGATGGAAAAAGAATACCTTATTGCAGTGCTAAAGTCTTGTAACGGTCGGCTAAGCGGCAAGAAAGGCGCTGCAAGTATTCTGGGCATCCCGTCTTCTACCCTGTATTCCAAATTGATCAAATTGGGTATCAAGAGTCCTGGCGAATAAACCCGCCGGCCGTGGCCGTCTTGCTATCGCATAAAACTTTCGCAGAACATCGATACAAATCGGGCAAAAAGGCTAAGGAACGGACCTCTATTTCGTCAATACTTTTGGCGGCGGCCAATAAAGGCGACCACCGCAGTCAAAAGAAAACGTTTATGGAAACCTGGACCAATTATTTTTCATCCACCGCATCCGTTGCAGCAACATTGACGGGGCTTATTTTTGTAGGCCTGTCCGTCAATGTAAAGAAGATCCTCGTGATAACCAAGGATCACCTTCCGAGCAGGGCCTTAGGTTCGTTGGTGCTGTTAACAAATATCGTTGTCGTCTCCAATCTATGTTTGATCCCGGGGCAGCCTATCCTTTTCCTCGGTATTGAATTATTGATTGTCAGCCTGATTATCTGGGTGGCTGTTACCCGGGTGGACCTGATCATGTATCGCAGCGTAGAAATCCGGTATAAGGGGTCGTATTTCCGTAGCCTTATCTATTCTCAACTCTCCATTCTGCCATTTTTATCTGCCGGTGTTCTTTTCGCCTGTCATTCGAGAGGCGGCTTTTATCTGTTGGTGCCAGGTGTAGTATTCTCCCTGATCAAATCGATGGTCGACGTTTGGTATCTCACAGTAGTCATTAACAAGTAGCGCAAGCCCTTTTCCATACACCTGCCAGCATCGCCGGCACCCATCGCCCGGCCGGACAGCGGCTCCAGCTGCCGGTCATAAACACCAGATCATTTGCCTCCCGACGGCTATAGGCCTTACCCAATTGCAACAGGAACATGGAATATTTCGAGAACGGACAGCCGGCGGCTTCTCCGGCCGATTTAGCCTGGCGGTAGACCACCGGAGGCGGCGACAAGCATAGTCCTGCCGCCTTTTCCGGGGTAAGAGATCGACGCCTTTCTTCATCCGCATAATAACCCTTCATTTTCACCACCCCCGCAACGATATTATGCACCGCGACTGTCGTTCCATGGATACAGAATAGATCGTTGTTTGCCACGGATCCCAGCAGTTTCTTTGCCCGGCCGATCCTACCCGACAGGTACCACCAGAGCAACCTTGGAATATTGCCGGAACCGGAAGCCTTACTGATCGTAACAGCCGCAGCCCAGCTTTCCGGTGTGGCCTTGTAATTCGCATTAAAAAAAGAACCCACCACCTGTTGCACCAGGATACCTGGCCCAATATCCGGCCCCTGACCCTTTATCCATCGGGCCAGGTCGTCCAATACCTCAGGGCCCTCGGCCATTTCCGGAGCTTTGTCATTATACAGCTTCCACAAGGCATCCTGTCCCGCGGCCCGGGCCGAATCGCCACAGGGCTGCTGGTGGGGAAAGCGTTTACCCTGATACGATAGAACACCGAGACTGCGCCCCAGGATGACACCATTCAGCAAGGGGCGGCGCCGGAAAAGCCGGTCGACGCCCGGGTCTTCGGCGATGGCCCGTATCTGCAAAGGATCATCAACCACGATGATGTCAATTAATCCTGGGATCTTTTTTCTTTTCATCCGCCTGCAAATTAGAGCGTTTCACTTCTTCCGGTCTTTGAAAAACAAACGAACCTCATCGAAAATCGCGTCCCACTCCGGCCCCGATCCCGGCGGAAGCGTCCCGCTCAACCTAATATCCTGGGCCTGTTGGTCGCAACCCGCCAAAAATGGCTCAGCACGATGGCGACGAGCAGCATGATCCCGATGACGATAATGAGTCCGCATAACTCCTTCGACGCGGCCAGCGTCGCCTGTCCCTGCAGTATCCGGTAATAGCCCGCAGGCTGCAGCAGTCCGCCCGCATCAGCTTCGATGCTTCCCGCGAGCCGGTCGAAATGGCGAATCCTTCCCGCATACAGCAGCCAGGAGTAAATGCCCGCGATCACCCCGCTGCCCAGGACAGACCGGAAAAGGATCATCATGCCGCCGGCAGTGAAAATATTGTTGAGGGGAAAACCGGAGGTTGTGTTCAAGCCAACGACAATGTACATGAGGACCGTGCCGAAGCCCTTCAGGATCGACATGCCCCAGAAGTCTTCGAGCCCCAGCCCGGTCGCAAGATTGGTGTACAACAGATAATAATAGGCGACAAAGGCAGCCAGGCCAATGAACAACAAGACCTCGGTATTTTTTTTGTAATAGTACCAGAACCAGGATAAGACCGCCCCCGCTGCGACGCCAGGGATCAGGTACAGATTGAGCCGGTTGTTGCTGATACTTTCAAAATCGAGCACGCCGGCGGTAAACGTTCCCTGGATCGAAGCGGGCAGGAAAATCCCCAGGATAAGAAAATAGACCAGCCCCTTTACAAAAGAGCCCCTTTTGAAAAGCGCAAAAGGAAGGACCGGGCGCTTTACCAACCCCTCGCGCAAAATAAAAGCAAAAAAAGTGACGGCGATCAGGCAGCTGGCGGCCTGCATTTTTTCCGACGCCCACCAGTTTTCCGTTTTCCCGTACACTGCGACATAGTTGACCAGGATAAGGAAGGACGCCAGCAAAAGCAGACCGAGCCAATCCATTTGATAGAGGGGCATCCGGCGCCGCAGGGGATGGTTCTCCACGAGCAGCAGCCCCGCGAGGAGGCAGACCCCGATCAGGATCAGCATGAGGATATACCCATGGCGCCAGTTGTAGGTATAGGCCAGCCGGGCCGTCAGCCAGGTAACGAAATAGACGCCGCTCAGCGCCGTAATATACACAAAGGGATACATGCGGGTGGTATCCAGTTTTGGGCTCCAGACAACCAGCCAAATGATATACACTTCCATCAACGCACTTATCTTCGTAAACCCGAGAATGAGGCAGGAAACGACAATCAATACCGGGTTTTCCGTGTACATATTGACCAGGTTGGCCAACGCCATCATCGTCAGGCCCCACAGCAAAAGCGTTTTGTTGGAGAAGCGAAGCTTGAGCCGCCACTCCAGCATCAGCCCGAGACCCATCCCGATATAAACGGCGTTGAATGCTTCCGTGAACGGCTCGGGATAGACGCCCAGACCGCTGTACATATCGGTAGCATTGCCGACATATACCGCGTTGGCGGTCAGGATCACAAAAAAGAGCAGGAACAGAACGGGTAGTTTAAGCCAAACCGGAACCCATGAATAGAAGAGGTCTTTTAATTCCATAACAGGCTAATTTTCGGCTACGCGGACTTCGACATTCATGCCGGTGATGAGCCGGTCGAGGTCCGCATGGTCGTTGTTAGACGTGAATGCGATGCGTACCGGGACGCGCTGACGCACCTTGACGAAGTTGCCGGTGGAATTGTCCACGGGGATCGCGGAATAGCGGGAACCGGTAGCCTCCGATATCGCGATGATGCGGCCTTCGAAGGTCTTTTCCCGAATGCCGTCGACGGTAAGCCACATTTTCTGCCCGACGTGCAGCCGCGTGACCTGGGTTTCCTTATAATTGGCAACTACCCACTTGTTGTCGCTCCGCACGAACGTTAGCAGGTTCTGGCCGGCGCCGACGGCCTGGCCTTCCTGGATATTTCGCCTTCCGGCAACTCCGTCATAGGGCGCGGTAATGACCGTATAAGAGAGGTTGAGGTTCGTTTGGTCGATGGCGGCCTGGGCTCGCTTGATCTCGGCCTCGTTAACCAAGATACGTCGCGAGGTCTCGACTGTTGTGAGGCCAGTGGTCGCCTTTTGCTGGACGAGGGCCGCCCGCTGTTCCACCAACGAGGTGTATTCGGTCTTTACCTGGTCGTACTGCTGCTGCGTGGCGGCGTCTTCTTTCAGCAGGTGTTCGAACCGGTTCAGGTTCTGTTGCGCATTCCAGATCCGGGCTTCGAAACCGCGGATATTCGCGTCCGTGACCAATTCGTTGCTCCTGACCGTCGAGACGGCCGATGTAGTGACGCCACGTGAAGCCTTTGCGGCCAGCCAGGCCGCCTGCGCCTGCTCGCAGGCGATGCGAAATTCCCGGTCGTCGATGATCACCAGCGTGTCGCCCGTCTTGCAGCGCTGGTGGTCGGTAAAACGGACCTCTTTAATATAACCGGTGACGCGCGTGTTGACGGGATTGATGTATTCTTCCACCTGCGCGTCATCGGTATAGACGGCTTCGTCCAGTTGATAATAGTTGTATACGCCCCAGCCGATGGCGACAAGAATAGATAGGGAAAGTCCTGTCGTTGCGATCCGGATGAGGATCTTCCGCCATCGCGGCGTGGATTTCGTTTCGGTCATATAGTAGATTTTTATCCGTCAGAGCGTGCCGATGGTCCTCAGCAATTGATAATAGATATAAAGTGTATTGATCTCCGCGTTCGCAACCTTGATCTCCGATTCCGTTTTCGTATTGGTGGCGTCGATGAGGTCGGTGAGCAGCGCCAGCTGGTTGAAATAGCGTTTGTCCACGGTCCGGTAGTTCTCGACGGCGGACCGGAGGTCGTTTCGGTAAGTACGCAGTTCGTCCTGGCTTTCCAGGTACTTGTTAAAGGCGTTCTTTACCGCTACTTCAAGGTTTTGCCGCTGGAGCGAGTCCTGTTGCTGTGCAAAATCGAGCCCGATGAGGCCGGCCTTTATTTTATGCGGCGAGCGGTAGATGGAAGAAATATCATAGTTCACACCCACCCCGGCCTGCCAGATGTTATAGTAGACGTCGATGGGCGGTAAGTTGTACAGGAAGGGACGCTGCAGGTTGGATTGTGCATAAATCCCCAGTTCCGGAAGCCGTTCTCCTTTGAGGATTTTGAGTTTCGTGGCGGCCACTTCCTTTTCCCGGCCGGTGATCCGCAGTTCATGGTTCTCGTGCTCCGCCTCGGCAAGGAATTCTTCAAGGGTCTTCACTGCCGGCGGCTGTTGAAGCAGGCTCGTATCGGGCGTCAGGCGAGCGGAATCCGGCAAACCCAGGATCGCGTTGAGCTCCGTGTTTTGCCGGACGATCCCATTGGCGATCTTGCGGGTCGCCAACTCATAGTCGGAGATCACCAACTCCGTTCGCAGTTGGTCATTGAGGGTCACGATCCCCTGGCGGCGCAGCGAAAGGATGTTCTTCAGCCGTTGCCTGGCCAGGACGGTGTTGTTGATATAGACATTGCGCTGATTGAGCAGCCGGTAGATATCCAGGTAGCCGGCGATGGCCAGGAATTTGATATCGGTGACATTTTCTTCCTGGCGGAGGAAAGCGATCTGTTCTTCGAGCGTGGACAGCCGGATCGCGTTGTTGACGCGGCCGCCGGCAAAGACGGTCTCCGAGGCTTGGACGCTGAAAAGCGTGAGTGGATGAGGCAGACCCGCCGTTTGGTGATGGTTGAGACCGGGGTCCCAGACATCGGCATTGCTGAGATAGCCGTACGTGAAGCTGGTGGAAAGTTCGGGCAGCGCGTCCAGCCGGGTGATCTCCGCCTGCTGCTTTGCGAGCTGAGTGCCGGTTCGGGAGAGCTTGAGCTGGATACTGTTCTCCACGGCCAAGCGACAGACGTCATCCAGGGTCAGGGGAGTGTTGCGCAGACTGTCCTGTCCGTGGATGGTGAAAAATAACAACAGGATGGGCCCCGTTAACCAATGTTTGCAGGTTCGTCTCATAATAATGTCCTCTGCTGATGTAACGTTCTTCGGTTGTAAAACTAGCCAATGCGCGGGCAGTAAGCAATGGAAGAATACCGCGTAACGATGCAAAATTCGAAAGGTGGACTTATGCCGTAACCCTTTCCGTTTGATAGGCAGGTATGATCTTGTTATGAAATTCCTCCAGGTGTTCGGGAACCGTCGGCGCGAATGTGAGCGTGATCTCCAGGCCATTGTTGTTTGTGAATTGCAGATCGCCCTCCAACTGCTGCGAAAAGAGCCGGATCAGCCTGAGGCCCAATGAATCCGGCTTTTCGACGTCCATGCCGGGGGGCAATCCTTTTCCCTGATCGGCTATTGTCAGGCGTATCCGCCCGTCGCCGGTGAATTGCGCGGATATCCAGATAGATCCCTTTTCGTGAGGCTCGTATGCGTATTTGATCGCATTCGTGATGGCCTCGTTGAGGACGAGGCCCAGGGATACCAGTTGGGAGGTGTCGAGGTTGATGTCCGCTATGCTTAATTTGAATTCGATGCGCCGGGTATCGACAAAACCGCTTTTCAGATTTTCCAACATCTCATAGATGTAGGACCGCAGGTTCACCAATGCACCACTATCGATCTTATACAATTTTTGGTGGATGATCGAAATGGCCTGCATCCGCTCCCGGCTCTCCTGGATGGCAGCCAAGGCGGAAGGGTGATCCAAATGTTCGGATTGCGCATTGAGGAGGCTGATCACGATTTGCAGGTTGTTCTTTACCCGGTGGTGGATCTCCCTGACAAGCCATTCTTTCTCGATGAGCAGGTTAAACTGCTGCTCGTTGCACAATTGGAGCTCCTCGTTCGTACGATTGATCACTTCCTGCTGCTCCATTAAAAGCCGGTTGGTCTTTCGATTCTGCCGATAGCGGCTGTAGATCACCCCCAGCAACAACAGCAGCATGACAGCGCCGCCGACAAATACGTCCCTGAGCAGACGTGTTTTCTGCAGCTCAGCCTTTTGAAGCTGGTCCTGCTTGCCAAGCAGAAGAATATTCTGTTCTTTTAAGCGCAGCGCCTGGTCTTTCCGTTCTTCCTCGTATTGCATCAATTTCAGCTCGTGCTTTTTCCGCTCGTTCTCATACTGGAACTGCAAGCGTTCCCGTTGCAGTTGAGATGTCTGCAGCAGGCTTTGTTTGGTAAGCAACTGGATATCCTTGTCCTTTTTTTCCGTTTCGAACCGGATCTTCAACTCTTCCAATTGTTTGTTCTTCGTATCGTTAAAGATAGAATCGTGCATGACTGTATATTGCTGCAGGTGCCGTAAAGCTTGTGCATAGTGCCCCAGGGCCGAATCCGCCCGGGACAAGTACTGTTGAATTTCCGGTTTTACGTAGAACGGCACCAGGTCCGCATTGTCTTTTCTTTCCAGCTCGTCGAGGTATGTCCTGGCTTTTTCAACTTGATTCGTCTTTACATAGAATTGCGCCAAAGCGTAGTATGCTGTGAGTATATTTACTTTTCTAAGCTTTTCAGCAGCCCCCAGGCTTTCCCGGTAATACGCTTCCGCTGAATCATACCTCCCTTCCTCCAGGTAGCAATTGCCTTTGCTTTCCGCGATCAGCTGTTTATCATAATTGTTATAGGCTGCGGTGGGGTCCGTGTGTTTATCCAGAAAGGCCAATGCCTCGCGGGGCTTTCCCAGGCTCAGGTAGGACCTTACAAGACTCTTGCACAAGGCCCCGTTTATATAGTGGCCATTGTTATGCATGACCTCCGCCGACTGCAGGAAATAAGCAATACTCTGTTCTATATTCCCCTGTTCGAAGTAAATCCTCCCGACCTGGTAATAAGGCCATTCCTGCCTGTTGCCGGGGGCGCCGCTTTCCAGCAGCGTGATCGTCTTTAAGGCGTAATCGAGCGCCCTATCGAGTTTGCCCTGGTGTAAATAAAGTGTAGACAAGCTCGTATAGGGTTTCCAATGATTCGGTCCCTCGCGGGGGAGAAGTTCCAGCGCCCGCAAATAGGCCTTCTCCGCCATTTTTTCGTTGTACTGGCGAAGGAAATCGTCGCCGGTCTCCGACAAGCCTACCAGCAGACAACTGTCCAACTCGGCGATGATTGCCCGATGGGCGCCTTTTTTCTGATAACCCGGGAATTTATTCCTTAAGTCCGGCAGGTCATCATATAGCACACCACCCGGGCCGCCATAATACCGGGCCATGCAGGAAAAGAGCCTGATCGCCGCGTTCGCGTTCCCGACGCTGCAAAAGTGATCATATCCATTCCGTAAGGTGCCGGGGTAAAGAGCAGAATCGGGATGGGAGGCCAGTTCTATCCAAAAACCGGCTTCATCCTCACCTTGCTTATATTTCTGGAAACCGCTTAGCTGTCTGGCCTGTTTAGCCAGCATCAGCGCGCTGTCCGCGTCACTTTTGGAGGCAGCGTGTTTGAAAAGGTAGGACGGACATCCTTTTAGGACAGCGGCTACGCGCTCATCCGGCGTCATCGGCTGACCTTGAGCTTCAACCGAAACGATTGTCAAAAGAAATGCAACGATGAATGAGCGGTCGCACATGGAAAATTGTTTTACCGCAAACGTCACCCGCAAGATATCCATAAAAATCCGCCCGGATGCCGCCGCCCAGCGCGTTTCGTTCAAATCAAAGAAGATTGATGGAAAATCGAAGGCTTAAGCGATGGCGCCGGATTCCACCTGCAACCGGCGGAAAGTGAGGTTCCAGGCAAGGCCGCCCGCGGTGTCGACACGAATTTCCGCGTCGAGGTCTTCCGCCAGGCCATAGATAAGGCGGATACCGAAACTGTCACCGGCCTCCGGATCGAACGTTTCGGGTAAACCGAGCCCGTCATCTGCAATATATAAGGATATCCGGTCTTCAGGAAGAAGGGACAGGCTGATGCGGATCCGGCCCGTCAACTTATCGGCAAAGGCATATTTGATGGAATTGGTGACCACCTCATTAATGATGAGTCCCAGGGGAATGGCCTGAACGACGTCTATGGTGACCGGCTGGATGGAGCGTTCTATGAAAATGTGCTGCCCCGGCTTCGCCGTCGCCGCCAGGTATGCGACCAGGTCCCCAATGTATTCATCTATGGCGATAGCAGTGACACTACGGGCTTTATAGAGCTTTTGATGAATGAACGACATGGCCTGAACCCGGTGCTGGCTTTCGAGGACAGCGTTCACGGCCGCTTCATCGTGCAGGGACGCTGATTGTGAATGAAGCAGGCCCATGATGAGCTGGAGATTGTTCTTCACCCGGTGGTGCACCTCGCGCAGGAGCCATTCGTTCTCCCTGAGCAGTTTCTCGAGCTGGTGGTTCTGAACGGTGATCTCCAATTGTTTTGCTGCCAATTGATGGTTTTGTCCGGTTATCTCCAGTTGTTTTGTAGCCAGCTCCCGGTTTTGCCGTTGCTTAAGCCGGTATCTGCCGAATCCGGCGGAGAGGAGCAGGACGGCGCCGGCTATGGAGAAATCGAACATCAGGCGCGAACTGGCGATCTGCTGTTTCTGCAGTTCGGATTCCTTCTGGAGCAATGTTATGTTCTTTTCCTTTTCTTCCACGGCGAACCTTATCTGTAGGCGTTCGATCTCACGGCTTTTTGCGGCGCTGAAGAGGGAATCATTCGTCCGTTGATATTGGAGGAGATTGGCTATGGCATCGGCCAGCCGGTGCTGGGCGGTATCGAGGCGAAACAGGAGAAGGAAAGCATCCCTTTTCATGGTGGAGTCCGACTGGGAGCGCATTTCATGCATATACGCGGGAATGAGCGCCCTTCCGGCAGCGTATTGGCCGGAGGATACGCAATACTGCACCGCCGCATAGTAGGCGAAAAAGCGGTTACCGGGATAGGTCTTGATCGTGGCCAGCAAGCGGTCGTACCAGGGTCTTGCCTTGTCGAACTGCCTATTGTTCGAGTAAGAGGCAACCATGTCCCGGTAAAGGCGGAGTTTGACGAAGGGGATATTGGGGCAGGTCCATTTCCTCATGGTGCTTTCCAGCAGGGCAACGGCCGTATCGGGCTGCCCATTCTTGATAAGGGTTTCTGAGATGCCATTGAGCACCGTGTAGATATCTTCGACATCATTATGTTTGCAGGCCCAGTCGAAGGCGACGCGAAAGAAGGAAAGTGCATTGTTATAATCGGAGAGCTTGCTATAGACGTTTCCTACGGAAAAGTAGACCTGGCACAACTGCTGGGTGCTATCGTAGGTGGCCTTGATCGCGTCGACCGCCGCGAGACCGGCAGCCAGGGCTTTATCATATTCATAGCCATTGACGTAAACGAGGCATAGGTTGATATATGGCCCCTGGAGGTTAGGGTAACCGATCTGTCTGAAACGTTGGATGGCCAGCAGGCCGCATTCCATCGCTTTCCGATGGTCGTCTTTGTTCCGGTAAAGATCGGCAAGGTTCTCAAGGCAATCGCCCTGGAGATGGATACTGCCCGAACGCTCGAAGCAGGACAGGGCGTTTTGCAGACAAGCGATCTTTTCGGCCAGATCCGCAGAGTCGCGGTAGTTGCCATAAAAGCTAAGGGCCATCCAGGCCTTGCCCAGAAGGTAAGGATTGCCGGCGTTTTGAAGGATAGACACCGCCTGACGGCAAGTGGTATGTCCCCTCTCCACGCCTGCCGGCTTTTCCTTGGAAAGGAGAGATTCCACGAGCGCGATATAGCCCGTACCCACAGGGGTCGGCCGGAGGACATTGATGGCCCGGGCCCGGGCGATGAAAGAGCGGGCGCTGTCCAGGTCAGCGTCATATTCTCCATTCTTGGCAATATGAAATTCAGCTATCCGCAGAAGTGTAAATACCTGCCCCGTATCCTTTTTTGACGCGTCAAGGGTCAACAACATCGAATCGACCTCGGGGCGAAAGATACGTTGAGCGCCGCACGGCAGCAGGGACAAGCAGTATAGTACAGTTAATATGACGCGCATATAGCTATACAAATAAAAACAAATTCCCGCGGCACGAACTTGGATAATCAAACCAATGTCTTGAAATTTTGCGAAGGTGTGGCCCGCTCAGCGGACCAGCGGTCATGCCGCGGAAGAAGCGCTCCTGCTTGTCCATTTCTTGCGCTATTTCGTGATCAGCGCGGACCGTTTTTTTCGATATTTCGAGGAAATGATCGCCCGAAAAACAAAACCTCTTAAGGATTAAGCGATTACAGATCTGGCATCTTGTTGGTTTAAGGATATCCTGTTCTTGTTTGAAGCCTGCGGTTAGGCAGCCCAATCCCTTTTTTCGAAGAAGAACGTTGAAATTTTGAAGATCACGATATTAGAACCTGCGGTATTTTGGCGACCCGACTAAGCCTGGGTACTTATCGGGGGTCACGAGAAGCTAAACAGGAAAAAATGAACAACGCCGTCGAGCGGAACGATCTCTTCTGGAACGAACACACCGGCAACAACACCAGTACCGGTGAATTGCATCGCGAACGCAATTGGCTGGTGCAGGAATTAAACCATCGGGTAAGGAACATCCTGCAGGTGGTTCATAGCCTGCTGAACACGCAATTGCACTATCTGCAGGATGAATCTGCCATCGAGGCGACGCGGGAGAACCAGCGCCGCATCTTTGCCCTCTCGCTGACCTATACACAATTGAATCCCAAAGGGATCGTCAATAAGGTTCCGATGCGCTGGTATATTGGGGAGCTGGTGCAATATCTCGCCGACAGCTATGGCGTACGCAACGAGATCCGATTCGAGCAACAGGTGGAGGAGATCGAGCTGGACCTGTCGCAAGCGCTATCGGTGGGACTGATCGTGCATGAGGCCGTCTCCAATTCGATAAAATATGCTTTCCCTATACCTGGCCGTGGCCTTATCCGCATCGCGTTGTTACATACCGGTGACCATTCGACCTCGCTGTGCGTGAGTGACAACGGGGTTGGCATACCGTCCCCGTTCTTTGCCGAAGGGACGGGTCAGTTGGGCCTCCGATTGATCCGCGGCCTGGCCGTGGACCTCGACGCGAGTTTTCACCTCAGGAACGACGAAGGGGCCGTAGTGAATATCGAATTCAGGGCGTCGGAATAAGCACATTCAATAAAAACACGCAGATGATAAAAAAGAAGGTACTGATCGTGGAAGACGAGTATGTCGAAGCCAACGATCTGCTGCTTATCGTGGAAAAGGCAGGGTACGCAGTGACAGGGATCGCGCGTTCGGTGCAGCAGGCCATTGAATTGGCGGAAAAGCAAAGACCCGATCTCGCGCTTTTGGATATAACGTTGAAGGGCAAACAAAGCGGGATCGATCTGGCCAGGCTGCTTGGCCCCATGAATATCCCTTTTATATTCCTTTCCGCCAACTGTAATGCCGAGACCCTGGAAGCGGCCAAGCGCACACAGCCGTATGGGTACCTGCTAAAGCCTTACAGGACCGAAGACGTGCTGATCGCCATGGGAATTGCGGAATACCGACACGAGAATCATATGGAAGGGCTCATCCGTCAACAGGCGTTGATCGAGGAACAGTTGAACGGGATCGAAACGACGGGTGCGGATCTGCCTCAACGACTATTGCGAATCGGTAAAGTGCTGCAATCTTATCTGCCATTTGACTATATAGGATTTGAGTGGTATGGCGCGGGTGGCGGTAATGTGGAGCGTTGCGGATACCACCGGATGGGTTTCGATGAATATGAACGGATAGCGGAAAGTGGGCTGCTTGAGACACGTGGGGGATGGGTCGAATCCGAACCCGGTTTTGAAACGACAGCGATGCGCCAACCGGTTTTCGGCGACCTTGCGGACCTCGGCCGCCGCATCAGCAAGGCTCAAACAACTATTGTTTCGAAGCTGAGGATGGGATCTTTGCTAATGATCCCGCTTGACCCGGACAGCGCAAATCATTTCAGGATGTATTTGGCAAGCAGGCTGGAAAGCATGTATAGAAGCAGGCATCGCGACCTCGCCAGCCGGCTCCAGGCAAACCTTACAAACGCCATCCGGAATGTCCTGGGTATGCGAAGAAAGAGACATGCCGAGGTAAACCGACTGGAACCCAACACGAAAGATGAAAGAGAAGAAGCCTTTGCAGGGATAGTGGGCAACAGCCATCTCCTGTTGCACGTCTTCGACGTCATCAAGCAGGTGGCGCCGATCGACAGCACGGTATTGATCCTCGGCGAAAGCGGTACCGGCAAAGAAAAGATAGCAGAAAGTATTCATCGGCTTTCCGGCAGAAGGGAAGGGCCGTTCGTTCGGGTCAATTGCGCCGGCTTCCCGCCTTCTTTGATCGAGTCAGAGCTGTTTGGCCACGAGAAGGGCGCTTTTACGGGTGCGATGGAGCGGCGGATCGGGAAGTTCGAACAGGCAAACGGCGGGACAATCTTCCTGGACGAGGTCGGGGAGATGCCGCTGGAGTCGCAAGTAAAGCTTTTGCGTGTTCTACAGGAGCGACAGATCGAGCGAATTGGCGCAAGAGCCGTGACTGATGTAGATATCCGGATCATTGCGGCTACGAACCGAAACCTCGAGCGGGAGGTAGCCGACGGAAGGTTCCGTCTTGATCTTTATTATCGCTTGAACGTCTTTCCCGTTGAACTTCCGCCTTTGCGGGACCGGGTCGAAGACATCGGCAAGCTCACCAGGCATTTTATCGCCCGGTTCAGACAACGTACCGGCAGGGAGATCCGGGATATCCATCCGGATGCTCTGGCGCGGCTGGAGGCATATCAATGGCCCGGGAATGTCCGGGAATTGGAGCATCTCATTGAACGCAGCCTGGTCCTCTGCAAGAGTGAGGTGCTTGAGCAGGTGATGTTACCGGCACCTGCCATAGTCAACATGCCAGGGCCGGGAAATGCGAGCCAAAGTACGATCAAAAGTCTTAAGGAATTCGAAAAAGAATATCTCATGGCCGTTCTGAAATCGTGCCATGGCCGGCTGAGCGGCAGGAAGGGCGCGGCGGCCATCCTTGGAATACCGCCGACGACCCTGCATTCAAAACTGGTCAAACTGGGCATCAAGAGCCGTGGTGAATAAACAAAGACACTTCATTTTTTTAACTACAATAATCCACAATTATGACAATGGAAAGACTTAAAGATTCCACGCGGGAGATCGCCGCAAAATTCATTCAACTGGTCTCTGCGGGACAATTTGAAAAAGCGCAAAAAGAATTCTTTTCCCCCGATGTGGTCAGTATAGAGTTCCCTGATGCGGACGGACATTGCAGTGAGGTCTACGGAATGGCCGCCGTCACGGCCAAGCGGGAGGAATTCCAGGCGATCGTCGAGAGCGTCGAAGGGCTGAAGACCTCTGCGCCGCTGATACAAGGAGATGTTTTCGCCTTTGAATTCGAACTGAATTTCACGGTAAAAAGTGTGGGGCCGCAACGGATCGCCGAAATTTGTGTTTACCAGGTCCGGGACGGAAAGATCGTCAAAGAGCAATTTCTCAACTAGTAGCACAAGTCCGGGGGCTGCTTTTCCAGCGGCCCCCTTTTTATGTCAGCGTACCCAAAACAAATCCTCACATTTTGAAATGGAGCATTCACCGGATTTTACAGCCATGCGGCTGGAGTTATTAAGCGGGCAATTCCGGGGCAACTATCCATTGAACCGGCAAACGCCGCATTTGATCTGTTTTGTACAAAAAGGAAGGGGTAACGGGATCGTTCAACAGCATTCTTTTCCGATCGCCGACAACACGCTTTTCATCGTCCCTTCCCGCATGGAACACTCCGGCGAATTCGCCGGAAATGAGCCTAAGGGTTTTATCATTGGTTTCACGCCGGAATTATTCCTGAATAAGGCCTTTCCAAGACGCTTGATCGAAAGTAAGGCCGTTTTGTCCGGCAGTCTTAAACCATCCGTGGTTCTGCAGCAAGAGCAGGCGCTTCGGCTCGGACGGATCATGGAACAGTTGATATTCGAATATGAGAGCGGCTCTGGCGACATCCGTTCCGATGAAATGGTTTGCATAAAAGTGCTCGAATTGCTGATCATCTGTGAACGTCTTTTCAAAGTCGGTGAGGTTGGTAAAACCATTTCGGGACTGCCACAGGAAGTTTTGATCTTTCAACAAATGTTGGAGGCGGAATTCAACCGACACCATTCCGTGCGCTACTACGCTCGCAAGCAGAATCTCCATCCCGGTACGCTGAACAGTTACGTCCGCCAATACTTCGGTCTTCCGGCGAAAGTACTAATCAACCAAAAACTCGTCAGGGAAGCAAAATACCTGCTTGCCCTGGGCGATCTGTCTGTAAAGCAGATCGCGGCTGAATTGGGTTTCGAGGATACCAACTACTTCTCCTTTTTTTTTAAAAGGGAAACCGGGCTGTCGCCACTCGACTACCGCCAATCTAACGGCCCATCGGCTATGTGACGATATACCGCAAACAATTCTCGGACACCTATCGCTCAATCGGCTGGTCGACAACCAATTGCATAACTGGCATAGTTTTGCTCCTCCTCTTACTGAATCAAACCGACCAAGTATGACAAGAATTGACCCCACTACTGCAAAAACGCCGGCCTTCGAGGTGCGTTCCATTCAATGGTTGAAGGAAAATCACGATATTTTGGATAAACCTCAACGATATTTTTTTTCACAGATCATCTGGATACGCAGCGGACAGGGACATTATTGCATCGACACGGAAAGATATGCGTTGGCTGAAAATACCATTTATTTCGTGCCTTCAGGACATGTACAGCAACTGCATGCGGCAGGCGAACTCAGCGGGCATGTGCTTTCCATCAGCAGCGACCTGCTTATGCTGGCCGTCGCCAGTCCAAGTCAACCGGTATCCAATGAACTGATCTCAGGTTTCTCCCGGGTAAATATTGTCTCGATAAAGGATAAAAAGACGGAAGGTGTCTTTCTCCATCTGCTCGAGGAAATGGTGCAGGAAATATCGGAACAAAGCATGCTGCATTCGGAGATCCTTGCCGGTTTTTTAAAAATATTCCTGATCTACCTTCGTCGCATGTCGATTCCGTTCCCGAGGGAGATCGAGACCTCCAAAATGGTCAGCCTTTTCAACTCCTTCAATTCTAAAGTGGACAAGGCGGTTCTTACCAAACGCTCGGTCGCGGACTACGCAAGTGAGCTTTCGGTAACGCCAACCTATCTTACAGAAGTGGTCAAGCGTTTTACCGGAATGTCAGCCAGCCAGCACATTCAGCAACGCAAGGTCCTGGAGGCGAAACGGCTCGCCATTTATTCGGACGACAACATGAAAACGATCGCTTACAAATTAGGTTTTGACGATGTTTCGCATTTCAGCAAATTCTTCAAGCATGTCGCCGGCATAAACTTTACCGATTTCAAGAAAAAACAGGATATCGCCCAAACCATTGGCCCGATCCTGCAAACAGTGGCATAAAATATGAAAAAAAAAATAGCCGTCATTTCCCTCGTCATTTTTGCTTCCTGCCATAACAGAACGCCGCTGATCGGCTCAGCGTTTGCCGATAGTCTCCCGGGCAGTTATTCGCCCGCCTCGTTATTGGGATCGAACGATCGGGAGATGCAGTTCTGGAAGGGCAGGATCGATACGACCCGTCCGGGCGAGATCAACGAGGCCCGTTATGCCGGGGCGCTGGTGACACGGTTTCGCTATACGGGAGCGATCGCCGATATCTTTACGGCGGACAGCGTGTATGCCGGGATCGACTCCGTATACCGGCATCGGATATCCGGCCCCCTGATGCAGCTGGTGACCACGGACATGCTGACGCACCATTTTTCTGACGCCGACACGCTGCTGGAGCGCGCCAGGGCGCTGGGCGTCGAAAGCTATACTGAAAACAATGTGCGCTTCGATGTCTTGTTCGAACTCGGCCGGTGGCAGGAAGCGGCCTTTCAGCTCCGAGCCTTGCAGCACTACAGGGACTACAACTATTATTTCCGGAAGGCAAAGTACGAGCACCTGCTTGGTCACACCGATAGCGCCCTGGCGGCAATCCGGCGGGCGGCCACCCTGGCCAGCCAGCCCGGCCTGAAGGCGTTGGCATTGTCCAACGAGGGCGACCTGCTCTTGCATACTGGCCGGTTCCCCGAAGCGGCGCAGAACCTGAAGATGGCCTTACGGCTAAATCCCGCCGACCTGCATACGCTCCTGGGCATTGGCTGGATCGCGCTTATCCATGACCAGGATACGACCCTCGCCGGTCGCATCTTCCGGTACTCGGCTCAACACAATGCGCTCCCCGACCCTTACTTTAAATTGTACCAGCTGGAGCAATGGCGCGAGGACAGCGCCGGGGAATTGTACTTCGCCCGGACGTTCGCCGCACGCGCGTCGCAGCCGGAATATGGCGGCATGTACAACAAATACCTCATCGAATTGTACTCGGGGATCTTACATTCGCCCGAAAGATCCGAAGCCATCGCGTACCGCGAACTGCAGAATAGGGCCACTCCGCAAACCTATGCATGGTATGCCTATGCCTTGCTTTGCAACCATAAACAGGAAGCGGCCTACCAGGTATTCGAAAAGAACGTATCCGGCAAGCCGCTCGAGGCTGTCGAGCTGTTCTATTGCGGCAAGGTGCTGAAAGCGGCCGGTAAAGGATATGATGCCAACGCCTATTTTGACGCAGCATTGAAGAGTCGCGCCGACCTGAGTTCCGCCATGATCGCGGAGATCGAAAGCTCAGCAGAATAACCGCCGGATAGTCCAGAACAGGGCTATACCTGCAATGATGCCGGAGACCGGGATCACCACCCAGGTGCGATAGGGCAGCCGGCGGCCCAGGACGTTGACCAGGAGGAGGTATCCCAGGAGGATCACGGTCAACTGCGCAAGTTCCACACCAATATTGAAGAAGATGAGCCCGGTCAGATAGCTGCTCCTGGGGAGGCCCAGACCGGTTAGCGCGCCCGCGAACCCAAGACCATGGACAAGACCAAACACGAAGACGACGGCGATCCGGGAGGGCCGAAGTTTGGCAAAGAAGATATTTTCCAGTGCTACAAAACAGATCGACAGCGAGATCAGGGGCTCTACGATGGCCGATGAAGGCTTCACCACATGATACATCGCCAGCCCAAGGGTAATGGAGTGCGCCACCGTAAAAGTGGTGGCCTGCCACAACAGCGGCTTCAGTTTAGGGCTGAGCAGGAGCAAGGACAGGATAAAGAGAATATGATCGAACCCCAGGGGCAATACATGCGTATAGCCCAGCCGGAGAAAAGCGGCTGCGGCCGCACCCGCCGACAGGGTGGATAGTTCGTTAACAATGACATGTGCCGGAATGATGGGCATGATAGAAGGATAAAAGGGCCGGAATGCTATTCCGGCCCCGCTTGTATATAAACACCAGATCACCAGGGAGCCGCCTCATATGGGAATGCTGTAAGGAACGGCTTATCGTTATGATCTACGTGGTCGGACGTCAGGCCCGGGTTGGCCTTTCCGTCGGGGCCGCCATAGATAAAAGTGAAATGATCGTCTACGACGTCATCGCCTAGCTGGCGGCCGGTCATGACATTCGTGCCATCATAATACGTGGTCGTTCCGGTGGTAGAGACCGTGAGAACGTCTTTGGCATACACGGTCGCCAGTTGCGCAGCCGTCTGGCCGAGGATATTGGTCGTAAAACCGGGATACAAAGTCATTATCTTCTGCTGGATCTCCGGTCCGTAGATGGGCAACATCTGCGAAGGCAGGGCGGCATTGAAGCTGTCCTTGGCCGCCGCGCCGATCAGCGTGATATTAATCAACGGGTGGCCGGACTGATCGGCCTGGATGGAAAACACCGTTCCGGTATTGACGTCGCTGGGGGGGGTGTCCATATGGTCCTTGCGGCAAAAGGCAAAGCCAACACTGGCCCCGACAACTAACAAAGAAGTGAGAATGGTCTTCATTTTTTTGATAATTTAAGCGTGATTAGCTTTTTTGTTTTGTTTGTACCCATACATTGACCTTACCGGTACTGTTCAAAAGTGATTTGGGCAATTCGACTACTACGCTCATGACGTTGGTTCCAGCCAGCGCATCCGTGCCCGGATTGTTATAGCTGGTCGCTGCACCGGTGACGATCTTCACATATTGTCCGACGTCGAAAAAGAACGGGTCATCCCTGGGACCGGCAAACGCCGTAATGCCATTGGCGCTGGCGATCACCGGTGAACTGGCTCCGTAGGGCGTCACATCCACGACAACGCTGGCCTTTCCGATGATGGTGCTCGACGCGCCGGTAGAAGATGGCTTAACGGGACCGTAGATATACATTTTGCCGTTGTTGACCACGCATTGAATGACCAGGTCTTCGACCAGGTCATTGTTGTTGTCGATCTTGAATTCGATGAGCGTATTCGGGTCGAATGCTGCGGTCTTCGAAGCTTCGGGGCTTAACTCCCCCTGAACATTGGCGATCAATACCAAATTACTGTTGTTAGCCGTGCTTTGAAAGGCGTAGAGATCGGTGATATCCGTGGTTTTACCCGCCACCCCCGGCGCATCGCCGTGGTCCGATGCCCAGACGATCCCGCTGCCGGCAAGGACCAGCGCGACGGCCGCCGTCGCGACGACTACATTTCTTTTCCTTTTCTGTTTTCTTTCCATTTTGTATTTTTTTGGATAGACGCCCCTGCCGATACATCCTTACAGTTCAAAAGAACACGGTGAACTTTAGTTTGGCGAAAAAAGGCACACCAGGCGTATAGCTAACTTCATCTACAGGCGCCGTCTCGTACTTAAGCCGGGAGACATATTCGAACTGGGATTCGTTCCACCGCTGGTCCAGCAGATTCTCTATGGCAAGCCCGATCTCATATTTTTTTTTGCGTGTAGTTCACGGTCAGATCGGTGACCCAGTAGCCCACAGCAGTGAGGGTATAGGTGGAATTGGCCGCGCGGTTGTGCAGGTACCGGTAGCTGATGCTCCCATTGATGCCGTTCGCGAACCTGAAGTCCAGGCCCGCCGTGCTCGTAAAGGTGGGCGCCAGGGGCAGATATCGATGCCCCACGGCGCTGTCGATAAAACGTGGCCGGGCAAAATTGAGGTTCAAAAACGCAAAAAGCCAGTCCGTAACCTGGTAACGGGGGGAGAGATCGATGCCGATGCGTCTCGTCCGGCCACTGGGCTGCACCGGGCCCCCTGGCTGATCGATCAGGTCCTGGCCGAAAGTGAATTCCTGCTGGAGGTACAGGTACCAGGCCGCTGCATTGATGAACATTCGTGGTAATGGCTTCCAGTTCAGACCCAGGTCGGCGCCGTAGGCAGCAGGCAGGATCTCAAAGCCCTGGTTGGCGATGACCACGCGGGCGTCATTGGAGTGAAAACCTTTGCCTCCTTTCACATACAGCTGTATCCTGTCATTGAAGCTGTACTGGATATTCAGCTTGGGGCTGACCGTAGCCCGCTGCGCCCTGGGATTGACCCCCCTATACAGATCGGTAGCAAAGGTGTCGGCGACAGGCGCCAGGTTGTCATAGTAGAAATGAAAATAATCCACCCTTGCGCCGGCATTAAAAAGCCATTTACCCTGCGTTATTGTTTCATCAATATACCCGAAGATACTCGTCTCCCTGGTCTTGCCGAGCTGCAAGGGGGACAGCACTATGCCATTCAAGGTATGATCCAACTCGCCAGGATCGATGTGGTCGTAGCGGGAGCCGATACCTGCAGCAGAAACGAGAATAGTATTCCCGATCGTCTGACGCTTCGACAGCCTGGTGTTCGTGCCTGCTATGTTCCTGATCTCATGCTGTCTGAACTCGTCACCGGTAGCGGGATAGTAATAGAAGAAGGTAAAATTAGAGATCAGGTTAAAATAATAATGCGAATACCAAACCTGGTTCTCGAGGATGTAATTATTTGGGAGAAAGGTGGTCAGCCGGGCATTGAAATTTGTCCGGGTAGTATACCCTCCCTGCGAGGAATCGAGGGCTCCCCAGCGGTTCTTTATGTACCCTTCGGCCACCGCACGGTTGGGGATCTCACCCGAAGCACGCCACCGCGAGTCCATATTGCCGGCTGAGACCGTGAGCTTGCTGTTCTCACCGACGTTCGTATTGAACTTGCCAAAGACGTTGATCCGGTGAAAATACTCGGGAAGGCTGAACGGACCACCATTGGAGTATAATGCGTCTCCCGCGATATAAGCGCTTTGCCCCCTGGCCCTGGCTTTTGCGCTAAGCAGATTGATCAAGGCCACGGAGCGGCCGGTGCTGAATGCGCCTCCTTCGATCTTGAACATAGTCCGGTCCAGCACGTTGATCGTATTATAAGCTACGTAACCGGCCGTGTTGAGATCGCCCTTCGCCGTATAATAAGGGCCTTTGCCAAAATCGTAGCTGGCCACCGTCTCAGGGATCAGGAAATGGAGATCCGCATACCCCTGGCCGTGCGCATGTGAGACCATGTTGACGGGCATTCCGTCCACCGAGATATTGACGTCGGTGCCGTGGTCGGCGTCGAATCCGCGGAGAAAGATCTGTTCTGCTTTGCCGCCCCCTTGGTGCTGGGCGATGAAAAGTCCAGGCACCAGCCTTAGCAGGTCCTGTGACGATCGTACCGGCTGCCTATCGAGATCGATGCGGCTAAGGGTATGGAAAGAATTGACGCCGGCATGACCGGTGATCGTGACCGATCGCAGGTCGACGGTGCTTTTTTGCAGCGGGATGATGACGTGGGCATCGCCATGCCTGATGAACAGGCGTTTGGATCCATAGCCGATGCAGCTAACTTCTATACACAGAGAGTCGCCGGTGATCTTTAGCGGGGCGAAACGACCCTGACAGTCCGTAAGCTCGATGCGGCCTGTTCGCACATCGGTAACGACGGCCAATTCCACCGGTTCGCGGCTAATGGCGTCGAGGACGCGGCCCCCGGGGCTGCGCTGCGCCCGGGCGCCATATGACGATAAGCTGTATAGTAAAGGTAATATCCATTTTTTCATATATCTCTTTACGGTGGGAGGGTTAATTGCTGTGCCAGTAATTCCGCAAATATTCCCGAACCCGGGCCTTAGCGCGGTGCGAGATCACCCAGTAGTTGGCAGAACTGATCTGAAGCTGGCTACAGATCACCTCCGTTCTTTCCTGTTCAAGGTGCTTCATTTTGAAAACGGTCATCCAAAGCGCGGGAAGCTGCTTCAGGCACGAGTCGAGCGCGGTATAGAATTCCTGCTCCGCGATCCTGTCGCGGTCATCGGCGGCATAATCGTTCGAGACCTGGTAGTTGTCCCGATGTTCCAACAACGAATTCAAGCCGGAAGACCGCCTGCGATAATGGTCGATGATCTTGTTGTTCAAGATCGTCCGAAGCCACGTGAGCTCACTGCATTTGCCTCCGTACGTGTGAGACTTTTCGAGGCCCGACAGAAACGTTTCCTGTACAAGATCATTTGCTGTTTCCTGATCGTTAACCCTTCGCCACGCATAATGATACAGATAGGCGCCATAGTTGCTGACCCAGAGGGCAGCATTCAGCTTTTCAATTGTTTTCATCTTTTGATCTGCTTTAATTGTTCTTCTATTGTTGCTTTTCCTTAAATCCTGCGTGTTTGTATTGCTGGGGAGAGATGCCCGTTTGCCGCTTAAAGAAATACGAAAAGTAGTTTGGGTCGTCAAATCCCAGACGGAAAGCGATCTCATGTACAGCAAGGTCTGAACTGGCAAGCAGCGACTTTGACTCTTCGGTGACCCGCTTGTTGATGATCGCTTTGGTGGATTGGCCGAACTGCGCTCTCACCAACGTATTCAGGCTATTGGGATGCATGTGAAGCGCTGAAGCGTAAAAAGTAACGGAACGATGCTCGACCCAGTGTTTATCGATAAGACTCGTGAACGCGCGTACGAACCGGCTATGACCGGCCCCTGCCCCCAAACCTTCTCCCGCGTCGCTGAAACGGTGAATCAGGATCAGAAATTCCAGGATCTTTACCGGAATGATCTCATTCATAGCGATATCAACCTCCCCGTTGGAGACTTCGTCCAACAAGGTTTCCAATACCATGGAAAGCTGGTCTGCCTGCGCAGCCGCCAGCGGTAAAAAGCACGTTGTATGGCAGAGCTGACTGTAATTTTCCCTGTGATAACGCGAAAAAGCCCAATCCGGAAAGCATTCTCGATCAAAAGCCATGAAATACCCAGCGATGTCCGGCGCATACGAGCGGGCATGACCCACATGTTCAGGGACTATAAAAAGCCGATCTTCCAACACCGGAAACCGGTTACTTCCAACCGTCTTGTATCCTGATCCCCCGCGAATGAGTTCGAAATAATGCTGCGATGGTCCCCGAGGCGGGAGAATATCCCCGACGAAACCGGCAACGTCTTCCAGACGGAATATATGAAACGGACGAACGGATCGACGAAACCTCTCCGGTTCGGTGACCGGTCCTGACCGGTACTTCAGAAATTTGTCGCGATGTTCGCTGAGGACAGCAGACGTTGTGTTCATGGCATCTGTGATTGATGCCTATCCCAATACGAGAAGGATGCCAATAAAAAAAAGGCCGTTTTGAGCGGCATTTTGGAGCATAACAGCAGTTTTTTGCGATATATCGAAAATCGGCCGAAATACCTTTCCGACATTTCGCCGAATTTTCGGCCGGAGGTCCTATTACTTTGCTTTTTTGATCCCAAGCCTGATCAATTTCGAATTCAGCGTAGACACCGGCAGCCCCAGGATGGTTGCCGCGCCGAGCTTCCCGCTAAGCCTCCCCTTACATTTCTCCAGCACGGCTATCAGATAGTCCCGCTCAAATTCGTGGTAGCTTTTGAATGGTCTGCCGTTGGCAGCCATCGGCGTTTTCGTCGCAGCCTGCGAAGATACGCCGGCAAGCGTAATGTTTTCCAGCAGGTCACCACGCGTCATGATCAGGCTTCTTTCCATAAAGTGCTCCAATTCCCGGACATTCCCCGGCCAGGGATATTGTTGCAACACCGCCAGCGCCTCCGCGCCGACCCCTAGAATAGAGCGTCCCGTCTTGCGATTGAATTGCCTGATAAAATGCTGCACCAACAAGGGAATGTCTTCGGGACGGTCGCGCAACGGCGGCAACGTGATCGGGAAAACGTATAACCTGTAGTAAAGATCCAATCGAAACCGGCTGGCAGCCACCTCCGCTTCAAGATTCCTGTTCGTAGCCGCAATGATCCGGATATCCACATCGAGCGGGGACTGCCCGCCGATGCGCTCCAATTGTCGCTCCTGCAAGACGCGCAAGATCTTAACTTGCGATTCCAGCGGCATTTCGCCGATCTCATCGAGAAAGATCGTGCCTTTGTCGGCTAATTCAAACTTGCCCGTTCTGCGATCGATCGCCCCGGTAAAGGCCCCTTTTTCGTGACCGAAAAGCTCGGATTCGATCAACGCCGGAGAAAAACCGGCGCAATTGACCTTAATGAAAGGGCCGCCGCTCCGCCCGGATAGCCGGTGGATACATTCGGCAATTTTTTCTTTCCCCGTACCGCTTTCACCCAGGATAAGCACCGACGTGTCCATGGGTGCAACCTGTTTGACCTGATCGAAAACGTTCAGCAGAAAAGGACTTTTCCCGACGATGCCGTCGAAGTCCTTGTCTTGAATAGCTACTTCCTGTCCAACGCCCGACTTTACCAAATGTTGGCGCGGCCCGACGGTTCCTGTCGCAAAAATACCTTTTAGTGTGTCGGCTATAGCCCCTTTTAGACGTCCGCCCAATTGGGAGTGATGCCCGGTAAAATTTCCCACCCGACTACTGGCCAGATACATCCGGAACCATTTCCCTTCTTCTAGTTCCAGAGGCAGCACGAATATCGATCGCATTTTCAAGTAATCGAACACCCTGACCTGGATATTGCTTAGCAGCGACCGAAATGCTGGCCCGGCCGGATCTCCTGCCACTATTGAAGGCGATTTCGCGTCGCCGCCACTAAACTGGTAACCAGCCAGGTCGGATCCTGCGATCATTCCCAGCTGTTTCTCCTCGATCCGCTGGTATTCGTCAAATCCCACCCTGTAAAAGCTAAAGAGTTTTTTCAGCAGGCCTTCACCCCCATAATATTCGCAGCCCAAATAGTCAAAAGGGAAATAGGATTGCAGGGTCTTGCCGATCAGCAGGACCTTATCGGCTTGCGTGCCTTTGGAATTGACGACGATGTCCAGTCGGGTTTGTAACACCGATTGCTGCCTTAGCAGCGTTTCCATATTGTTTTCATGGCGATAGCCGGCGATCCCGATAGCCGCCAGGACATCGGGCGTCCTGTATGGTTTGATAAGATACCCATAGGGTTGTGTTGCTTTTGCGGCCTCCAATAATTCCTCGGTGAAATTGGCGGAAAGAAAAATAAAGGGGATATCCATAGGCGCCAATAGTTGCCCCAGATCAATCCCCGAAAGGCTGCCCTGAAGACCGATATCGAGCACTGCAAGATCTGGTCTCGTCTGCCTGATAAGGTCCATGGCCTGGTGAACAGAGCGGGCGATTCCCGTGACGTGATAGCCGCTATCTTGCAGGATCAGCTTCAGGTTGTTGGCTTCAGCAAATTCATCTTCGACGATCAGAATTTTCTTTTTCATAATCATTAGCCCCTTTCCCCCGGCTTAAAGATAATATATAACGGGATATGCACGAACGGCCAGCAGAGCCCTTTACGCCGCACCTATTTTGACCTTCTGCCAAATCTGCCTACCTTTAAAGGGAGCATTTTGACTATGAAGCATTTATTGACCATCATCGTCCTTTGGGTCCTGGCCGTTTTGCCATCCGGTAAAGCGAGCGCGGCGGCCCCCCCTGCTGACAGCGCCGAAACAAGACCTCTTCAACTTGCGCAGAAATATTATGCCATCGGAGACTTTGACCAGGCTTTACGCTACGGCCTACTTGCGGTTTCCGCCGGCGAGCAGATCGGCGACACAACGCTGACGATGAGCGATTGCTACTACCGTGTGTCACTGCTTTACCTATTGACGCAAGACTTTGAAAAGGCTGTCTGGTATGGCAAAAAAGGCCGGGACATCGCCGCCGTGCATGGCAATATACCTAAAGTGTATGAATGTACCAGCTATATCGCCGCCGCGCTAAGCAAGCTGCATCGGTATGATGATGCCCTTTCGGAACTTCGGAAAACGCAAAAGACCTTTCCCACACGGGATCCTGCCATCCTTTTGGTCAGCCATCTGCGCTACCTCAATATCTACCTGGATGAAGGCCGGCCAGATCTGGCAAAAGGGTATGCGTCCATTGTTTTGCATATGTTCAACGCCCCCCCCGCCGGAGGCGACCTCTTCAAACAATGGTATCTCGGCATTAGCAGGTATTATTTTGCCAACAAGGAATACACAAAATTGGTCGCATTCCTCTCCGCGTATGCACCCGGCCGCGGATACGACCTGCCCGCCTCAGGCCGGCTCACGGTCTATGAGCGAATGTTCCTGGCTGATTCGACCCTGGGTCGATACCAGGACGCTCTCGCTGCGCATATTCTTTTCAAGGCGCTATCCGACTCGATCTTCAATGAAAAGAAATCCCGGCAGATCGCACAGCTGAATGCGCAATTCGATTCCGAGCGGAAAGACAAAAAGCTTTTACTTCAGCAACAGCAATTACAACTAACTGCCGAAAGATTGGGCCGTTCGCAGGCCTCCAAACAGCTGTTTGGCTATATCATCGCCGGGATGGTGCTGATCACGGGTCTGCTGACAAGCCTTTATCGAATGAAAGTCAGCAAGAACCTGGCGCTGACGCGTCGTCAACACGAAATAGATGACAAGAACGAAAAGCTCGTACAACTTGTGCACGAGAAGGATTGGTTGCTGAAAGAAGTGCATCACCGCGTAAAAAACAACCTTCAGATCATCCTGAGCCTCCTCAACAGTCAAGGCATGTTCGTAAAAGACGGCGTCGCATTCGAAGCCATTCGGGACAGCCAGGCACGCGTACAATCCATGGCGATGATCCACCAAAAACTGTACACATCTCCTGGCGCATTAACTATTGATCTGAAGGAGTATATCGCAGACCTGGTCAATTATTTCCGGGACAGCTATGTTGCCCGGCAGCGGACTGAATTCTGCCTGGAACTGGCGCCGCTGCCGGCGGATGTTTCCGTCGCCGTGCCCCTGGCCCTGATCGTCAACGAAGCCATAACGAATGCATTGAAACATGCATTCCCCAATGGCAAAGCCGGGCTGATCCGGATAGCCGTCATTGCATTACCCAACGATAACATCGAGCTAACCATAGCCGACAACGGTATTGGCCTTCCGGTTGGATTTGACCCGCAGCGACAGTCTTCGTTGGGGATCAGCCTGATCCTGGGTCTGACGGAAGACATCGGTGGCAAATGCATTATCGATGGCAGCAAAGGCACCATGGTAAGGATCATTTTCTCTGAAGACAGGCTGAACAACGTCCTTTCCGCCCGAAAAACATCTCCTCATCCGTTTGCTACACTATAAGAATGCGCCCCAACGCCGGCCAGTTTTCCACCCTTTACGACCAGGTATTCGTTACGGATCGGCCGACCTTCAAAAAAACATTCCAGGATCTCACGGGTACCCGCCGAATAACGTGCCTGCCCCGGTAACGAAGACCCCGAGATATGAGGCGTCATCCCATTCCAGGGCATTTTCCTCCAGGGATGATCCGCCGGCGCCGGCTGCGGATACCAGACGTCTCCCGCATATCCGGCAAGCCGACCGCTTTCCAGGGCGCGGACGATAGCGTCGCGGTCGCAAATTTTTCCCCTCGCCGTATTAACGATATAAGATCCTCTCCTCATCTTGCCCAACAACGCATCGTTGAATAAATTCTCCGTCTCGGGATG
>Ga0206822_1049_pt1 | contig 33642 bp, 38 predicted proteins | sample Alteio_BWOrgCont_83_FD_152913 | JGI IMG/M metagenome (GOLD analysis project Ga0206822, IMG submission 152913) | Enriched cells from forest soil in Barre Woods Harvard Forest LTER site, Petersham, Massachusetts, United States -... | ecosystem: Environmental > Terrestrial > Soil > Temperate forest >... | reverse complement strand
ATTTAATTGAAGAATGTTCGGAACTTTTAGAGACTATAGATTGTGGCAATATGGATCATATGAGAGAGGAATTGGGTGATTTATTATTGCATATATTTTTGCATGCACAGATTGCTGATGATGAAGGTTTTTTTGATATAGAAGATGTTGCTCGAGATATTTGTGAAAAACTGATTAGGCGGCATCCGCATGTTTTTGGAGAAGCAAAAGTAGAGGGATTGGACGAACTTTATAATCAATGGGAAAAGATAAAAGTTGGGGAGACGAAACGAGGCGTTCCACATAAGGGCGTAATGAAACATCTTCCACCGAGACTGCCTGCATTGCTTTTTGTGAAGTCTGTTTATCATCAGATACATAAGAAAGGGTTTGATGCTGAAGGTTTAATAGATGCAGAGAATTTGGATAAATTAAAAGAAGATTTAGATGAAGAAAAAATAGGTAGAATGCTATTTGAGTTATCAGCTTTATGCAGTATGCTGAAGATAGACCCGGAATCGGCACTTAGAAAACATGCGGGCAAAATTGTAGAAGAGATAGAAAGACGTCATGAGCAATAGGTTGAAAAAATTAAAAGAAGAAATTTTGGAACTAGCAGATGTTCAGAAAGCGAAGCGAGATTTGAGTTTTTTTAAAACAGGCAAAGGAGAATATGGCGAGGGAGATCAATTTTTGGGCATTGCGGTACCTATCTTAAGGAAATTGGCGAGGCAATATGAGAAAGAAGAAAGGGATGAGGGGAGTTCAGGAGGGGAATTGGCAGTAGTTGAGAAGTTACTGTATTCCAAGTATAATGAAGAGCGATTGCTTGGACTAATGATCTTATCCGGAAGGTTTGAAAAAGCTGGGGGTGAAAGAAAAAAAGAGGAAGAAATTTACGATTTTTATTTAAGGCACATAGGGCGTGTGAATAATTGGAATCTGGTGGATTTCAGTGCAAGATCTATTGTCGGAAGGTATTTGCGAGATAAGGACAGGGAAATTTTAAGAGAATGGGGCAGGACAGAGAATTTATGGCTTAGACGCATTGGAATTGTAGCGACGCATTGCTTTATCAAAGAAAATGAATTTGAAGATACATTGCAAATAGCAGAAATATTATTAAATGATAAGGAAGATTTAATTCATAAAGCAGTAGGATGGATGTTGCGAGAGGTGGGAAAAATGGATGAAGCTGTTTTGAAGAAATTTCTAAAAAAGTATCAAAAGCTAATGCCGCGAACGATGTTAAGATATGCTATTGAAAGATTAACAGTGGAGGATAAAGAGCGTTTTATGAAGGGAATTTATAGATGAAGTGCTTTAAATTATTTTCTTGTATCACTTTTCTGTTTGTTTTTGTATTTTCTTGGCAAATATATTCACAAACTTGCAATGTTGAAACCTTAATGCATTTGGTTGAGAATGGGTTGCAGCCTAGTATACGAATTCATGGAGAGGATTCGATTGGGATGCATATACTTGATCGTATGAAATATTATAAAGTTCCTACAGTAAGTATTGCTATAGTGAATGAGGGAAAAATTGAATGGTCAAAAGCTTATAATCTTTCAGTACAGGAACATAAAGGAACTACAAAAACATTGCTTCAAGCTGCATCGATCAGTAAACCGATTGCGGCTATGATTGCACTTTCATTAATGGGAAAAAATAAAATAAATTTGGATGATAATGTTAATGATAAACTGAAAACTTGGGTGGTCGCGGGTAATGGATATACTGAAGAGGAAAAAGTTACATTGCGTCGATTACTCAGTCATACATCAGGATTGGGTGTGAATAGTTTTGAAGGATATCATTCTTCTTTAGCCCAAAGCGAGATACCGAGTATTGTACAAATTCTAAAAGGTGAAGGTTCAGCCAATAATAGAGCGATAGAGCTTGCTGGTATTCCGGGGAACAATTTTTCTTATTCAGGAGGAGGCTATGTAGTTATTCAAAAGTGGATAGAGGATATATCACAGAAACGGTTTTCCGAAGTGGCCTCTGAAATCCTTTTTGAACCGCTTGGAATGCAGTGGAGTACTTATGAATTGCTTTGGCCTGAAAATAAACTATCTAATATAGTATGTGCCTATGGAAATTCAGCGGATGGTCCTATTCTTGGGTATTGGAAGCTATATCCAGAATCTGCAGCAGCAGGATTATGGACTACGCCTTCGGAGCTTGCACGAATTATTATAGACATTCAAAATGCATTTAAGAAAAATGATAATAGTGTTTTGAGCTATCCCTATATTAAAGAAATGCTTACAAGGCAGCCTGGTAGTAAGACTGGATTGGGTTTTTGGGTCAATCCATTGAATTCCGGTTCAGATAATATTGAATTTTCTTCTAGCGGGGTTAATCACGGGTATTGTGCTTATTTTGTTGGATTTACTGGAGTAGGTAAGGGAGCGGTTATTATGACAAATTCAACTGATGGAGGAAGATTGATGTTTGAAATTTTAAGGAGCATTGCTAAAGTTTATTCATGGCCCGAAGGTTACTCTCATGCCTGCGAAATTAAAAAGCCAATTATAATAGATCCTGTAATTTATACAAAATATGTAGGGCAATATAAAATAATTAAAAATCAGCCGGAGAAATTACCAGTTATAGTTAGTTTGTTTACAATGAATAATAAATTATTTGTTAATTTATCTTTTGAAGATAAAGAATTTGAACTCATACCCGAATCTAAAACGAAGTTTTTCACTATTGATGGAGAGTTTGAAATTCTATTTTCTGAAAGTAATAACAATGAATTGATGATAATGGGAATTAAAGCTCAGAGGGTATAAGGAGAGAATTAATTTAATATTTATGATTTAATGTTTAATGTAATATGGCAAATCACTTGATCAATGAAAGTAGTTTATATTTGAAGCAACATGCAGAAAATCCTGTGGATTGGTGGCCTTGGTGTGAAGAAGCATTTAAGGTAGCAAAGGAGGAAGGTAAATTGATATTAGTATCCATTGGATATTCGGCCTGTCATTGGTGCCATGTGATGGCACATGAGTCCTTTGAGGATGAGTATATTGCAAATATTATGAATCGTAATTTTGTTTGTATTAAAGTGGATAGGGAGGAGAGGCCTGATATCGACCAGATGTTTGTTGAGGTAGTGCAGATGATTACGGGGCGGGCGGGTTGGCCTTTAAATGTTTTTTGTTTGCCGGATGGAAGGCCGTTTTTTGGAGGGACTTATTTTCCGCCAAAGGATATTGGACGAGGGATGATTCCTTGGCCACAACTTTTAATGAGGATTGTGGAGCACTATAAAAAAGCCCCTCAAGAATTAGAGGAAAATGCCGAAAATATCATTCAAAACTTGCATATTAGTAATAATCCGGTGCCGGAAGAAGGTTTGAAAGAGGGAGATCTATTGGAGGCGGCCCGAGCAATTTGTAAAACGCATGATGATGAATGGGGAGGATTTGGGCAGGCGCCAAAATTTCCTTCTCCAACGGTATTGGATTTCCTTTTTTCTATTCGTGAATTCGAAGAAAGCACTGGAAATGAAGAATTAGTCAAAAAAGTGGATAAAGTCCTTATCACAACTTTGAAAGGAATGGCGCATGGGGGGATCTATGATCAAATTGGGGGAGGTTTTTCTCGGTACAGTGTGGACCGATTTTGGGCGATTCCGCATTTTGAAAAGATGCTTTATGATAATGGGCTACTTTTAAGTGTGTACACAAAGGGGTATTTGCTAAGTGGCATTGAGTTATTTAAAGCGATTGTTGAAGAAACAATCGGTTGGCTGATGCGGGAAATGATAACAAAGGACGGAGTCTATGCAGCTTCGTTAGATGCAGATACTGAGGGTGTAGAAGGAAAATATTATGCATGGACACAAGATGAAGTGATAAAGATTTTGGGTGAAAAAGAAGGGCGTTTGTTTTGTGAAGCTTATAATATTACTCAGGAAGGTAATTTTGAAGGCGGGACTTCTGTACCGGTATGGGTTTATGATAATGATCAAAAGCGCAAAGATTTAAAGCCTTTGTGCGAAAAATTGTTAGCAGTTCGGGAAACTCGAAAAAAGCCCGGAAAGGATAGTAAAATTTTGGTGTCTTGGAATGCATTACTGATTAATGGATTAGTGGATGCTGGATTTTATTTCAATCGGCCAGAATGGTTGGAATTGGGTAGAACCGCTTTAGACTGGATTTGGGAGAAGATGTTTGAATGCAATGGAGATGGGAAACTCAAATCAGTGTATTATGAAGGCGGGAAGCATGTAAGTGGTTATTTAGATGACTATGCTTTTTATGCGGAAAGTTGTTTGAGCTTAGCATCGAAAATTGATTGGGCCCAGCCAGGACTTTCTCTTTCTGCTAGATATATTAGACGGGCAGAGCAAGTGATAAATATTGTTATGGAATCCTTTAATGATACTGAGGAGAATGGCTTTTTCTTTACTGCAAAAAGTCATGAGAAATTAATTGCTCGGAAAAAATATTGGTGGGACCAGGCAATTCCTTCGAGCAATGGGAGTCTTGTTCATTGTTTTAGCGAACTCTATGCTTTGACAGGAGAAAGTCGTTATGCCCAAAAGCTACAGGAATTACGGAAGAGTTATGCAATATTTGCCAAAAAAGCACCTAATGGAGTCGCTTATGCATTGTCTGGGTTTGTGCAGGATGATGAGGGGATAGTGGTACTTAAAATCGCTTCAGAAAACGGGGAGCGGGTGAGATTTATACGAGATTTCTTAGCAAAGAGGCCTTATAGGAAAGTATTTCTCTTGGTGGATAAAGAGTTAAAAAAAGAAGTATACCAACTTTGCGTAGGTAGCCAATGTTTTGAGTTGACAGATAATTTGGAGTTAGTTTTGGAAAAACTAAGTCGTTTATAGGCAGGATTTAGGCACGAATAAACCCTTCAGGAGGACCTTCAGATTCACCGCCACGATGGGTTGTAGGTGGTTTTGCGCCAGAAGAGGAAGAAGAAGATGATATTCCGCGACGATCCCTTGAGTATTCACCTTTATCAATTTTATCCGTCCAAGCTTCAACATGGTTGACGAAAGATTCAAGAACATTTACAAAATCTTGGTAATCCACTTTTTCCATTTCCATGGTGCGACTTAAGAGGATTTCACCTGTTTCAAGGTCCACACCGAAAGTCGATCCGCCAGTACCACGGCCAAAAAGATTGGCTTCTAGGAGAGATTCGTAAAGATTTTCCTTATCTCTTGGAGGGATGACGCAAATGGCTGAGTAAAGATGAACTATTTTCAGATCCTCACTTGCTTCGATATCTACGGTAAATTTTTTATCAAAAATTAAACGGCAGACTTTGTTATTATCTAGTTTCAAATTTGGTAAACCCATTTGGTTACCTAATTCCAGTAATATTGCTTCAATTTTCATAAATTTTGGATTCTAAAAGATGTGCTTACTCTATTGAAAGTATCTCAATGCTTTTATATAATTACAAGCTTTAATCGTAGGGGGAAGACAAAGTCTGTCACCGCAGTCATAAGTTTGTGCATAAGGGGGACATTCAGGATGAGTAAGATTATAATTGCATTCCGCTTGTTCATGCGCGATGCCGAGCGGCGGAGGTGAAAAGTCAGTAAGGACAGGGCAGATATTAGGAGCTTTTTCATAATCTAGATACACGATTCTAGGAGTAATCATGTACAAACGTTCAAGTGTAACATTATTGATGGTCCTTATTTTAAAGAAATACCCTAGCCAAGGTATATCTTTCAGTATTGGGATACCATTTTCCTCAACATCTTTTTCTTGACGGTAGTATCCGCCGATAAATAAGCTTTGCCCTTCATTAATAACGGCTTGAGTAACGATGACATTATCAGAAGTGATGGGCAAATTAGAAACGGATGGAGAGGATGTATTAAAGGAACCATCTTCTAAATTGATGAGTAATTTGATGCGTTTGCAGCCATCTGGTTCTTCAAGAACACGAGGAGTAACTCTTAAGGTAGTACCCACTGTGACGGACGCTAGATCAGAAGCATCTACACCTATGAGCTGAACATAAAATGTTCTGCTAGTGCTAATTTCAGCTTCAATATTATTAAGAGTCAGCACTGTTGGTTTTGCTACTATATTTGAATAACCTTCTGTGGCAAGAGCTTCTAGCTCAGAGATAATTTTATAACCATCCCAAATGGCGCCAAGTTGGATATTAAAGGGAGGAGCAACGCCCGAATTTAAATTGGTACTTGGGCTAATATTAATGAATTCGTTTCCATTTTTTGTAGCAGTAAAAAGGGCATTACCGATTGAGGAAGTGAAATTGGTATTTATATCGACAATAGCGACGCTAATTTCGATAAGATATACAGGTACATCTAAGGCTTTAATGATAGCTTCATATTGAGGAAACTTTGCCTCAACATCCCGGACGATGATGGCATTTAGGCGAACATCAGGTTGAATGAGAGTAGTAGAGCTATCTATAATAGGAGGAGTCGGAGGAAGAACTGCTGGATTAAAATCATTATAGGGAAGGATTTCTTTTTTATGTTCTCTTAGAAGACCGTTTTCTTGATTAAATGTAGCAATTTTGGTAGCCACTTGTATGCGTTCAGTTTTTACAGGGCCTGTAACAATCATGTCGGTTGTTACAGGTAGGCCAGTTTGCATTAAGCCGCGTAGAGTGGTTGCTAAACCGGGTAATGTGATGCGTGTTTCTTGAGTTGAAAAAGTGGTATCATAAGCCCAAGCATGGGAAAGATTAAAGATTTTGATTCTTGGGATTTCGGTATAACCGACGAGTAGATTATCACTTAAGCGTTGGGCCAAATCTGTGACAATGCTTACGTACTTTGGTGGACCGCTGACAAAGGCAATACCGTTAGATCCGACGACGCGTATTAAAGAACTTGGGGCAACCATGCCTAAGCCGGCAACGGTTTCTAGGAGTTTTTTTGAGGCCCATTCATTGACAGGAAGAAAAGTAGATTCTACTTTTTGAGCAGGATAGACGTAGACTACGTTGCCATCATAAAACCAAATGAGGCCATTAGAACGAGAGAGGCGGTTCAAGAATTCTTCGGGAGAAAGGTCTTCAAATTTTCCATTAATAGTGCCTTGTATATCTGGATCAATGACGACATTGATATTTTGTAATGCAAAGTAACCACGGATTAAATCGGGAAGGGTAATTTCTTTGGCAAATTGAAAGGAGCTTTTCTGTCTCCAGGGAATAGTATTTGCTATTAAGAGTGGGCAAATAAGTGAAAGGAGGAGGAAAGGAAATATTATTTTAAGCTTGCGCATGTGAACAGTTATTGAGGTAAATGAGACATGGGAGCGTTTGCTTTTTGGGCAATGGCACCTTGCCAGAATTCAAGGCTGTTAAGAAATTTTTCAAGATGGTCTAAGATAGGTTTTTCGGAAAGATCAGAGAAGGGGATTTCTTTAAATAGGACTATTGCATAGGAATCAGGATCCCAAGTCAAGACTTCTTCATACTCTTTTAATCGAATAAAATTTAATTGAAGAATTTTTTTAAAAAGGTTTTCCATTTCAGGTGTATTGGATAATTCATAACTAACAGCTGCTGAAATAATTAAAGAATTTTTCTTGAGAGAAAGGAGAGAGATTTCTAAAAGGTCGTCGAAAACAAAAACATACTCGCCATCTTCGTTGGGTTCTGGAGGAGGAATTTTAAGTCCTTTAGCGATATCATTGATGACGTCCTTGAGCATAAAAAATAGATAATTATCAAGGAAAGTATCTTCATTTTATTAGTAGTTTGTCAATAGAAAGAAATTAAAGAAATTTCAAGTTTTATAAGACTTGAGATTTCTTTAAAAAGATGTGATGAGATTGGATGAGACTAAATATTCCGTGCAATGGTTTTTATAGTCTGATCCTGGGTCAGTTGTTCGGCTGTCCTAATGAGTGTTTCTTTTTGTTGATCTGAAGCATCCATCCCACTTTTAAATTGCTGTTGGCTAAAATTATGACCACTTTCTTCTTTCCCTATTTTTTCGCGTTCGGCTTCTTTGGGAGAAATCCATCCGAATTTACCTGCGGATTGGATAAGCGAACCAAGCATTTCACTAGTTTTTATGAAACCGGTACCTATAGCAGTAGTGCTTCCTCCAGCAATTGCACCGCTAATACCTAAAACGCCGCTTGTAACTGATGAAACTATTGAGGTCCAAAATTCGGCTGTTGATTTAGTGTTAATATTGGAAATTTTCTCATCATATTTTATTTGAATTGATAATTGTTCCAGTTGCATGCCTTTCGCGGCCATATCACGGGAGAAGGCAGCTAATTGATTAAGAAGAAGTAACAGAGTAAAGAAGGAAAATTTTTCTTTTATTTCATTGTCTGAGCCTGAAGGCATTACTAACTCTGGATTCTGTACCATTTCCTTAAATTTTTCTGTAAATTCACCTCCAGATTCAATAGCAGAGTGCAAAAGAGCTTCTTCTGCGGATTGTTTATTTTCCTCTGGTGTTCTTGAGGATAAAATTTCTTTTAATTTATCTTTTTGTTCTGGTGAGAGTTCTTTAGCACCAGATTTTTGGAACTGATCAAGTAAGGCTTGTGCATTTTCGCCTGATAATTCTATGGTGGTGTCTAGTTCTTGTGCAAGTTTCTCCAAAGATGTTGATGTAACTTCGGGATTTGGTTCTTTTTTTGGGCTTGGAAGAGATATTGCTCCTGGAGCTTCAATTTTTTCAGAGATAGGAGGGGTAGATGCAGTCGAAATAGAAGGTGCCGAAGGAGCTTTAGGACCTTTTGGAGCTCCTATAGGTTCAGAAGCCTTTGGAGTTATTGGTGAAGAAAATGGTGTTTGAGTTGGTGTTATTTTTTTATTATCTGACATAGTAATTTTCCTTTTTGATGTTTTTAAATATTTCCAAGAATAGCAGAGATTGTTCTCGAAGAACGTGCGATTTGTTCAGACATCTCATTTGAACGAGATTCTAATGCTTTTAAAACTGCTTTTTGATCATGTATTACATTATTAAATGTAAATGTAAGTTGATTGTGTATTTTTTCCTTATCAACTTTTTTTGCTTCCAAGTCGGCTATTTGAGATTTGTAAACAGCTCCTGCTACTGTTACGGTTGTATCACCAACAACTTTGAGTACGGCCATGGTTTTTTCAAAGCGAACTAAAGCATTTACGGCCATTACTATAGCAGGGTCACCGGCTTTAAGAGCAGTGAAGCCTCCTGTTGCAACCACTCCACCAAGAGATAAACCCAAAGCTAGAAAAGTCATAGCCGTGCCTAAGTGAGCAAGGTTTCCTTTCAAAACTCCGGATTCGTTAACGACACGTGCAACCATACCTAAGATTGCTCCTGAGAGCCATGCCACAGCACCAGCAACTGCGATACTTGAAGCTCCAGCAGTTCCTACGGCTGCAATGTAAGTAGCAACAACTGCAGTCACTGCAAAAATAAAATTAATGATATCACCAATCCATCCAAAGGCTTTTGATATTTTTGAAGTTGTGGCGGCTTTTCTATCTACATCTTGTTGTTTAAGGATAAGATCAAAACGTTCTTTTTGTTCTTCCGCTTGTTGACGACCAATGTCTTTGGCATGTTCACCAATTATGTCCTGAGAAATGCCCGTTGCTTTCAAGATTAGTCCTATGATTTGCAATGTTTTAGCTTCATAGCTTAATCCCGATTTAAGCACTTTATTAATTTCATCAGTAGCTTTTTTGATACGTGTTTGAATATCTTCGGAACCTACAGATATTCTTTGAATAATTTCATTGTAAGTAACGGGTTCAGTGAATTTATGTTCTAAGTTGGTTCGTATTTGATCGACTTCGTTTTTATCTAAAGTTATCGGTATGGGTAAGGTTGGCTTATTGCCCTCTAGGGGTTGAGCTTTTTTACGCTCTTCTTTAGGATGTTCTGAAATTGTAGGATGCAAAATATCTTTGGCTTTTTTGGCTGCAGAAGTTGTTTTTGTAGGTTTTAAGTCCTGCAATTCAATATACTCACTTTCGCCTGAAATTTTCTTTTGAGGCTGCTCGCGTCTTGTTGGTTTTATATCGCCTGCCATAAGATATATTTATTTCGATTTCTGAGTTGTAGTTTTTTTGCGCAGGCCTTCTAAGAGTTGTTCAGCTTGTGTTTTTAAATCTTTAAATTCTTTTTTGTCTTTAGAAAGATCGATGACTGTTTCAAAAGCTGAGGTCGCACGGTCGTGTTCATTGAGTTTCATTAAACAGTGTGCAGCATAGAAAGGAGGTAATGGATTGTTTGCATCCATGATTGTCGCAAGGCCATAGGCTTCAATGGCTTTTTCATATTTTTTTTCCATTTGACGGGTGGCTCCTAGGCCTAACCAATATTTTGATTTATAAGGATCCATTTGACAGAGTGCAGAAAAGATCTCATTTGCTCGATCAAATTTTCCATGGGTGTAGAAATTATAGGCTGTTGCGTAAATTCCTTCCATTTCTTTATCCGTAATTCCTTTAAGATCTTTGAATGTTTTTTGATTTACTAAAAAATCATGGGCAAGCGTTTGCATTTGTTTGGGTGAAATTTCCATATTTTTATTAGAAGTTTTTTTCATTTTTTTATAAGGTTAAATTATATTTTTGATAGAGCAGATAGAGCAGCATCATTGACTTTTTTGCTCACAAAGCTGATTGTTTCAAGGAGTGTGTTGTAAGTGGAGTTTACTTTTTGAATTTTTGTTGAGTTTGTTTTAACTTCGTTATCAAGTGTTGTAGAAATATTTCGAATTTTTTCGATTGCTATATTGGCAGGAATACCTTCGCTACGGTCCATAAACATGCCTCCATACTTGTCATCTTTTTTGTTTGGATCCTTTCTTCTGAAAAAAAGTTCTATATCAACTTTGTCGCCAAATTTCGTTTTGATGGCGTTCAAAACCTCATGAGCTCCTATTAATTTTTCGTCCCAAAAAACCATTCTTCGGTCTTTTTCATCTTTTTTTGCATTAAGTTCAGTTCCATGAGCCATGATATCATTAAGCTTTTGTATCCACTCATTTAGATTTTTTAAGTCATTTTGTAATCTATCGAGTTCGAGTTCTGCTTTACCTAAGCTCGCTACTGTGACTAAATAAAGGATTCTCGCAAAGGGTATGGTGGAAAATAATTCTCTTTTTTCTGCGGCAGTGAGCGCTGGGCCAACTCTATTGATATCTTCCTGAGTGATAAGTTTGTCTTTAACAGCCTGTGCGCGCTGGTTTTCCGTCATTAAAATAATGTAAGTATCTTTTGCACTTGCTTCAAATAACTGTTGTTTTGTGATGGCCATTTTTGTGTTATATTAAAGTTTATCTGAGGTTATTATTATTATTTCTTTTTAAAAAGGCTTTTTGTCATCATTTCCATTTTTCCTATGGAGGATTTTGTTATAATGCTAAGCATTTTTATATATGAAAGCTTAGAAAAATAATCTTTCATTTCTTTATGGGTAAAGGCAGGCCCAACTTTTTCGATATCTTTTTCAGTAATAAAACCTTTCTTAAGCGCTTTTTTACGTCCATCTTCGAGCAATAGTGCTACATAAGTATGTTTTGCATTTGCTTTATTTAAATTGATTCTGTGTGTCATGCTTAATTAGAGTTAATGATTAGACCTTTTCTTTCATTTTCGGCATAAGTTTTTTTGCTGATGTCGTAGGAAGTTGAGTGTTGGAATTCGAAGAATCTTCTTCTTTTTCTAGATGTTCTTTAATGAATTTCTGGACATTACTTTTTTCAGTGGAATTTAAACTGCTTGATTCTGAAATATTTCCAGCATCTTTATTTTTTTTAATACGCATTTCAACATTATCGATCATATTTTGTATCTGATCTCTTTCTTTTTCTAAATTAGAAATTACTGTTTCTAGTGTTTCCTTTATAGCTTTTGATTTTTGCATAATATTAAAAATTTTGAAGTTTACTGGTGCATAAATAATGTTATTAAAATATGTTTAACTTAATTTATCTGCAATATTTTTTAATGTATCTATTTGTTCATTTAACTTTTCTTTTAAACCATTTAAATTAGCTTGAGCTTGTTTTAAAGCATCAGTTTCCATGGTACGTAGTGCAAATATTGCCTCTAGCATAATATCTTGTATGCGTAATTGAGAGATACCGGTATCGGGTGTCTCAGGTTGTTTGGTCCGGGTAACCTCAGCTAATTTTCCGGTTTGAGGTTGTGATATATTTTTTGAGGATTCGGATTTCATATAATAATTTTCGTTTTAAATTTTCAGACGTTTTCGTGCCATAGTTAAACCAACGGTTGTTTTTTTCTTAAGACTTTCGCCACCTAGATCAAGACCTTTGGCGTGAAATTCGGCGAGCAATTCACGCTGCAATAAATCGTAAATTTTTCTTTCTCCTGAAGGTAGATCTGAGACAGTAATATCTTGTTGCTTGATTTCTTCAGTGATGCCTAGGTCTTTAAATATGATGTCTTGTTTGTGTTTTGTTTCTTCAATCAATGTGTTTAGACGTGAAATTTCCTTCAGTGCTTTTTTATTTTCAGCAATTGCACCTTCAGCCATTCTTTCCACAGCAGCTCTGTCGTCAATTTCCATGCTTAAATTATTACATGGAAGGAAACGTTTGTCAAATAATTGTAAGGAAGTTTATTATTTTGTTTTGTAATGCATTGATTATCAGTATATTAAGATTTTTCTATAAGAAAGATATTATCATACAAGTTTCTTAAAGAAATAAATAAATTGATTTGACGAAAGATCACAATGTAGCTACATTTTTTATATGAAAGAATTAAAAGTTGTTAATAAAGAAAATGCGAATGCTTTTGTTAGAAGTCGAATCAATAGCAGGCGTAAAGACCATGTTGGGCGTATATTAAAGAAATTGGGTATGAATCATAGTGAAGCAATTAACCTATTTTATGCACAAATCGAATTATTAGAAGGATTGCCATTTAATGTTCGCATACCTAATGAACTCACTCAAAAGGTATTGAGCGATAGCAAAAAAGGGAAGAATCTAAAAGGTTTCCATACAAAAGAAGAATTTTTTGAAGATTTAGGATTGTGAAAAAACAGCGAAAAGACTTGCAAAAAATTCAATTAATACTTGAGCATTTGATGGACGGCAAAACATTGTCTATAAAATATAAAGACCATCCACTTAAAGGCATTTGGAATGGTAGCCGCGATTGTCATATAGAACCCGATTGCATATTGATATACACAATTAAGAAGGATCATATACGTTTTGAAAGGAAGTCACAGCGAAATATTTAAATAAAAATAGAGTTTTGTTTTTGTAACTTATTAATAACCAATTATATAGAAATTTTCCCTAAGGGCTGAATAGTTATTTCTTCGGTTAATTCCTGATGAGAGAGGACAGGAAGTTCGTAAAGTTCCATTTCGATTAATTTGCGGACATAGCGGCGGATGTCCATGGAGGTCAAAAGGACGGGTTTTTCTGTGGTTTTACTTAAATCTCCGACTTCTTCTTTGACGGCGTTAACAAATTCCTTAGCTGTTTGAGGATCCAAGGCGAGATAATTACCACCGGAAGTCTGTCTGACGGCTTTGCGGATGGTTTCTTCGGTGTTTGGATCCAATAAGTAAACGGCCAAAATGTTTTTTCCTCCACTAAATTTATAACTAATATAGCGTTTTAAAGCGGCGCGAGCGTATTCAGTGAGGAGTACTGGATCTTTTTCTTTTTGACCCCAATCGATGAGTGCTTGTAAGAGGGTTCGGAGATTCCGGATAGAGATGTCTTCTTGGACCATGCGTTGGAAGACTTCGGCAATTTTTTGGATAGGGAGGACGCGTTGAACTTCACGTACGATTTCCGGGAAGGTGGCTTCCATTTTTTCGAGCAAGAATTTAGTTTCTTGAATGCCTACAAAGTCGCCGGAATATTTTTTCAAGACAAAGGAGATATGGTAGGAGAGGATTTCCGAAGTAGTCATGTAGGGGATTTTAGAATCATCTAATTTCTTTTGTAAGCTATCAGCTACCCATATGCTTCGGATATTAGGAAGGAATGGAGGTTCTTCGACATAGGGAATGCCGAGAATATCTAAGTTTTCGGGATCTTCTCGGACTAAGAGGTGTTTATATTTGAGTGTGCCTTCAGAAACAGGAACTTCTTGGATCATGATTCTATAATTTCCTGTAGAAAGGCCATCATTAAGCCTTAAGTGGATCCCAGGAAAAGGAGCTCCTAAATCGTGGTATAGAGCTTTTCTGATATTAATAAGTTGTTTATTTAACTCTTCGGGATCGATCGAATTTTGAATAGATGTGGAAATATCTAACATGAGGGGCACTGTTACAGAAAAGGCTTCTTCGACAGCTTCTTTAGGGGCTTCTCCTTCGGGAATTTCTCTTTCCATATCTCCTCTTAATGATAGGGGTTTGGGGCCTTTCGTAGGTTTTTTCCTTACAGTTACAGCAAAGCCTAAACTGAGTACTATAAGTGCTAAAATTAGAAATTGAGTTCTTGGGAATCCAGGAATGAAACTAAGTCCAACAATTAAACATCCGGCTACTATTAATGCCTTAGGCTGGCCGAGCATTTGAGTTCCTATTTCTTTACCTAGAGGGGCTTTTTCCTCTGAGGATACGCGTGTTACAATAATACCGGCTGTAATAGAAATTAAAAGTGCAGGGATTTGGGTTACTAGACCATCACCAATAGTCAAAATACCGTAGGTTTTTAGCGCTTGCATGACGCCGAATCCTTTTTGAGTTATTCCTATAGCAATACCTGCAATAATGTTCACTGCGGTGATAATAAGTCCTGCAATGGCATCACCTTTAACAAATTTCATGGCACCGTCCATTGCGCCATAGAGTTGATTTTCCTTTTCCAAACTCGCACGTCTTGAGCGCGCTTGGTCAACATCGATAACCCCGGCGCGCATATCGGCGTCAATACTCATTTGTTTACCAGGCATAGCATCGAGTGTGAATCGAGCTGCTACTTCGGCCACCCGTTCGGAACCTTTTGTAATTACGATAAATTGTACTATCAAAATGATAATGAAGATTACTGCACCGACTATAAAGTTATTTCCGACAACGAATTTACCAAAGGCATTAATGATTTCTCCAGCGTAGGCATCAAGAAGGATCATACGAGTTGCGGTAATATTTAACGCTAATCGAAAAAGCGTCGTAAATAAAAGCATGCTCGGAAAGGTTGAAAATGCTAGCACACCCGGAATATACATGGATATCATTAAAAGGGTAGCACCGAGTGAAAGATTAATTGCCAATAGAGTGTCCAGCATCCATGTAGGAATTTTGAAAACAATTAAACCTATGATGGATACTATCAGTATTGCTAGTACTACGTCGTTGTAGCGCGTTCCGCTTAGGACAAATCCGCGAAATTTTCCAGATAAATTCATAATTTTTGAGTTTCTTGTTTGGATTCAGTTTCGGATGCAGGTATAGCTTCAGGTGATAGTTCGGGCGTAGGTATCAACTTTGTTTGATCGATCGCTTGACTAATAGCATATCTAGCAGCTTCTTCTTTTCCCAGGCCCCAAAGGGCTTTGCTTTTTATAATATTTGCGGCAATTTTTAATTTTAGGGAAGTTTCATTTTTTAGACATAGTTCAATATACCGTAAGGCGGATTGAAAGTCGTTGTTCTTTAAATAGGCATAAGAGAGATATCGAGTAATAGTGAGATCATTTGGGAAAAGTATATTTAAAGCTTTTAATAAAGAAAGAGCCTTTTCATATTTAAAATGTTCTAAATATAAATAAGCGAGTAATAAGAGGCTTTCTTTAGAAACGGGATTCATATTATGCTAAATGTACTACTTGGCGTAGCATCCAGAGGAGGTCTTGGTGACTTTCGAGTTCTTCTAAATCTGCAATGACTTGTTCAAAGACTTCATCAGGATCATCTTCAAATGGTTTTTTGGGTTTCTTTTTTTCTTTCTTTCTTTCTTCTTCTAATAATTTTTTGAAAGTAGCTTTAGCGTCCCGAAGACGTTTTTGATACATTCCTGGGGTTAAATCTTCTCGTTGGGTGATAGTAGGGTGTAATGATTCTTTTAATAAAGATTCTAAGGACAAGGGTTTCCAAAGTTTTTTAAGCTGGGCGTCCTCTTTTTCACTGGGTATTAATCTTGCAAGTTCAGGGAGCTGCAATTTTTCCAAATCCTTGGCTCTTGAGATTTGTTCAATTCCTTTATCAAAGTTTGTATAATCTGTTGTTACTATTTTAGCCATCGAAGGTATGGGAAGTTTTGCTATTTATTGATCTTTGCTACTTGTTCATGTAATTTATTGAGAAAGGCTATATTTTGTTCGATATTTGATTCGGAAATTTGTGCATAGGGGATTCTGATTAAAAAAACAAGATTATCATTTTCATAAAGTCCGGTATAAGTGGGGTAAGGATTTTTTTGTTTATAATGACAAAGTGTTAATGCTTCTTGATAAGCTTTTAACGAAGGATTTTCAATCTTTTTTATTAAATAGATTAATAAATAGGGAGGACTTTCTTCAAGGTAGAGATCGCCGATGGTTTCTAGTTCAAGGTGAATGACATTATCGTCATTAAAAGCAAGATCGTCAAAACCCATTTTCTTTCCAAAATTATTTATTGTTTGATGAATCATAAGTCTATTAATGCTTCAATTTTTTCTTGTCTTTTGTTTTTTTTGTTTCTTCTACTTCTTCTTCTAAGCGATCTTCTTCTTCTATGGCTTGGTCTAGGTATTCTTGGCCAGCCTCGATGAGTTTTTGTTTTCGCTCTATACTCACTAATTTTTCTGGTAGACGTTTGATGATGGCTAAAAATCTTTGGCTAAAATCGACTTTTTGTTTGCCGGGTTTCACACCAGCCATTTCTGTAAAGGCTTCAAACTCATTGGCGTCAATCCAAGTAGCTTCTGTTAAATCTAGAAGTTTCTTGGCAAATTGTACAGACGCAATAGGTTTTTTCTCAGCCATTCTTTATTGATGATGAAGATGATGAATTATTTGTGCCATAAAATTCATGCATATCTCTTAAAAGTAAATTGCATTCTTTTTCAAGTTGCGAACATATTTGTACTGTGAATAGGCCTTGCATGATTTGCCGTAAGTGGCTAGGATCCAGAGTGGATTCTTGTGCTTTCATATCAATTTGTATACCTTTTATTAATTTGTCGATTTCTTTGGCGAATTGTTTGGAGTTGCCTTCAGTTTTCTCCATGAGGGCTTGAAAGGTTTCGGAAATTTTTTCGAATCTCAGTACATATTCACGATAAGAGAGGGTTTCAGTTGTTCCAGGACCGAATAAATAACCGGCACGAATATCAGGTCCATTTTCTTTATATAAAATATCTCCCGCAGCTAAGGTGCTAATTGAAAGATTTTTTAAAAGTTCTTCTTCACTTTGCCCGAAGTGTTCCTGGGCGGCACGTAATCCATCATAGGCTGCAGTAACGTCTTCATAAACACCGTTTTTTCCCCAGGCCACATTGATGATGTTTTGCAGATCGCTAGTTCCTCCCTCTTCTGCGAGGAGTCTTAGACGGGAAAATAACTGTTCCCTTTTTTCTTGCTGCTCCTGTTCGTGATTATTAGATTCTCCGGTTTCTGAAATGGCTGCAAGGTTCTTTTCTTCGGGTTCATGAGCTTCAGGGGCTTCTTCTGCCTCTTCTATATCTTGAGCTGCCCTTCCTCTTTTTGATCTACTACTTCTTGCTGCAGATTTGCCTCGTGATTTTTTGGGTTTGCTTACCCCGTGGGCTTTTCTTGAAGCAATTCCTCTTTGATGGGATTTCCCTTTAGCACCACTGATCGCTGCATTTTTATTGGCTTCATTAAGAGGAGATGTGGATTTTGGTGCAAAAACTACTGGAATATTAGCGCCTGCTATCGCGCCTGCTAAAATCCCTCTTTTTTCTCGGGGTTGATGTACGCCGAAGTCTCCTTTAGGACCGCTTTCTGAAGAACCTGAGACTCCTATGCTCATATAATGTTATCTTTTATCGCTTCTTTTTATCTCTTTAACAGCTCAACTTATTTTTCTTTTGCTTTTTAAGCAATAAAAAATCTCTGGTGTTTTTAATTTTCTTTCGATATCATGCCAATGTGGATCAGTTTATGAGTTCTTTTGATTTTATTTTGATACAATAAATTGACATTAAAAATTAAATTCTATATATAATATTATGGTAAATAAATTAAAAAATACTATAGCATCATACATAATCTTGATGATGATTTTAAGTGGTTCATTATTAATAGCAAAAAACAAAAAAAATCACCATCCTGAGGGTGGATCTACACTTACTTTGGTGAATAAAACGAGTTTTACTTTGAATTTTCCTGATCCATTTCATCCACAAAAATCCTTGATGGACCTTTTAGCGGAGTCATTTGAAGGTGGCCAGGCTATTAGCAAAATTCACATTGTATCTGATTTGCCTCCAACTGGTATACATACCGAAGATTTTGGTACTCGAAGTTATGGAGAAGAAGGAACTCATTTTCGTGTTTTTTCCACAGAATGGCCTTTAGGCCAAGAACTAGTAGTGACAATACCAAAATACGAAGCGTCTAATCTTGCACCTTTTTGGCATGAAGAGCACAAGATTTTTGGTGAAACCATTGGAATTGATTATAATGTAGAATGGAGCGATGATAACAATGGATGGGTGATCACATTTTTTGAGGAAGAAGTGTTAACGGATTCTCCTGATAAAGGTCCCAGTCCTCAAGTGGAAGCACTTAGAAATCGGCCCAAATCGGAATTAAAGAAAAAATTAAATAGCACAGCGGAAGCAAAGTACAAAAAAGATAAGCATCCCGAGGGAGGGTCTACACTAACTCTAGTGAACGAAACAAGTTTTAAATTGTACTTTCCTGATCCTTTATACCCACAATTTAAACTCACGTCGCTTTCTGACTTGGGTAAAATATTTCAATACGGCCGAGTTCTATTCGATTTACCACCTACTGGCATGCACACTGAAGATTTTGGTGATTACAATTATGGTAAAGAGGGTAGTCATTTTCGTGTTTTCTTCGATACATTGCACGAAAGTCAACAGCAACAATTATTAGTAACAATTCCAAAGTCCGAAGGACCTATTTTCGCACCTTTTTGGCATGAAGAGCATGAGATTTTTGGTCAAACCATTGGAATTGATTATAATTTAGAATGGAGTGATGACAAAAATGGCTGGGTGATCACATTTTTTGAGGAAGAAGTTTTAACGGATTCTCCCGGGAAAGGTCCCAGCCCTGAAGTGGAAGCACTTAGAAATCGGATTAAAGCAAAGGAGAAAATGAAATCTCGATCTTCTAAAACAGATTCTAAAGCAGAATTATAGGAATAATAAAATTCTACTGCTATGATTTGACAATAATAAATATTGATAATATTGTTAAATTATTATGAAAAATACATTTAAATATTCTTTATTATTACTTACATTTTCATTATTGATTACCGGGTTAGCAAATGCTGGTGTGTTAGTTTTAGACAATCAAACGGATTATGAATTACTGTTTAATCCGAAGGAATTTTCCTCTCAAGCGTGTGCAATCTGTCCTGGAAAATGGTTTATTCGACCTAGGATATTTCCTAAAAGTCAATTATCACTAGATTTTGAAAGTAGAAATTATAATGGAAACAACTTCGATGTAAGCTCTCCTTCTTGGGGAGCGGGGAAAAAATTTACTGTAGAATTCAAACAAGGACTTGCAAATCCCAGCAATGCTAAGGTATTTCTTGTTCCTTGTGCGAATGGCAAGGCACAATGTCCTGATGAAAAGCCAATTGTAATTAGATATAAGGTTGACAAAAATGAGAACGTTTATCAAGTGATTTTTACTCAAAAATAATTTAATAGAATATAGGGATTTAGTCAAAAGCAGTATTTTTTCATTTATTTAAAATTGTTTATTGACGCCGTTCGAGAAAGTTTTAGTTTTAAACCAAGAAACTAAAACTTTTTTATTTTAAATAGATGACTAATCATTTGCTTAGCAGAAGAACTTTTTTAAAAGGCATTGGCGTTTTGGCTCTTTTAGGAGTGCTTGCGCCTTGGATTAAGAAAAATTTAATAAGCGCTTACCCTGTAGAGGTTCGAAAAGAACCCAAAGCAATTCCTAGGAATGAAATTTAATCAAAAGTAAGGGTAGTAAGCTTAATATTATGGCAAATCTTTTTCCAAAGTGGTCAAATAATGTTCCAAGAAATGTAATCATTGCTTTGAGTATTGTTGTTTTGTCAATCATTTCTGGGATGACTTATTATCTTACGCCTAAGTATTCTGATGTGGGCTACCAACCGATACAGCCTGTAGCTTTTGATCACAGTCTTCATGTTGGTCAATTGGGAATTGATTGCCGTTACTGCCATACTTTTGTGGATCGTTCTTCATTTTCAAACATCCCTGATGCGGCTACTTGTATGAATTGTCATAATCAGGTCCTCGCGGATGCTCCTGCCCTTGCTCCTATTCGTGAAAGTGTTGCCTCGGGTGACCCTGTTAAATGGGTGAAGATTCACACAATGCCTGACTATGTTTATTTTAACCATGCTGTCCATGTCAATCGTGGTGTTAGCTGCGTAGAGTGTCATGGAAAGGTTAATGAAATGCCCGTAGTCTTTCGAGATAAATCACTTACCATGCAATTTTGTTTAGATTGTCACCGTAATCCACAAAACGCTTTAAGGCCTTTGGATAAGGTATATGATCTAGATTGGAAAGCGGAAAGCCCGGAAGCACAACGCAAGATGGGCGAAAAATTTGTACACGATTGGAAGGTTAATCCTCCAGTAAGCTGCTCTGGCTGTCACCGATGAAATTTAAATACTACCATCCTGAACCTAAAGAAGGCGATTTAGTAGGTCGCAAATACTGGAAGAGTCTTGATGAGGCTGCGGAAACTCCGGAGTTTCGCCAATGGCTTGAAAAAGAATTCCCTGCAGGGGCTTCTGAAATGAATGATATGACTCGTAGAACCTTCCTCAAGATTGGGGCTGCATCATTAGTTTTTGCGGGCTTTGGCCTGTCAGGTTGTCGTTCTCCTAAACAACATATTCTGCCTTATTCTAAACAGCCTGAGCGCATTGTTCCCGGAGTACCGGTTTTCTATGCTTCTTCGATGCCCACTGCGCAAGAGAATATACCGCTTGTTGTTGAAACCCATGATGCCCGGCCAACAAAGATAGAAGGAAACCCTAGTTATCAAGTGAATGGTGGCGCTACTAATATTTTTGCCCAAGCGAGCATTCTCAATTTATACGATCCAGATCGGGTAGAGCAAAGTTATGGTAGGGATAAAAAATCTTTAAGTAAGGCGCAAGTCATAGATCTTTTAAAGGCAGTGGCTAAATATAAAGAGCAAAAAGGCAAGGGATTAGCCTTTTTGGCAGAACAATCAACTTCTCCTACACGCAGGCGTATTCTTAAGAAGCTTAAAGAACAAATGCCAAATGCATTATGGGCAGAATATGAACCCGTTGATTTTAGAAATTCACAAAAAGCTTTAAGTGCAATCAATGGGAGTTCTGTAAAGCTCAATTATCATTTTGATAAAGCGAAGAGAGTATTAGCTTTAGATTCTAATTTTTTGCATAACGAACCAGGGAGTATCGGTTTTGCAAGGGATTTTGCAAAAGCCCGTCGTATAAAGTCAGTTGCTGATGCTCAAGGAATGAATCGCCTGTATGCCGTTGAAAGCGATTTTACTCTAACAGGTGGTATGGCAGACCATCGTCTACGCATGTCAACCAGTTATATTCCTGCTTTTACTGCTTTAATTGCATCCAAGATATTTCAGCAGACAGGTGCTCATCAAGATCTCATTCCCAGTCTTCAAGAAAAAGTTCAAGATTTAGAAGTTGATGAGAAATGGATCAACGAATGTGTTAAAGATTTAATTGAAAATAAAGGTTCTTCCTTAGTAGTTGCAGGGCCCCATTTATCGCAAGCAGTGCATGCGTTGGTAGCTGCCATCAATGAACAATTAGAGGCCCAAGGAAAGACTCTATCTTACTTGGAAGTACCGCAGGATGATGCAAAAAATATAGAAGCATTAGCAGAAGCCATTGAAAAGGGCAGTGTTGAAACCCTTATTATTCTTGGAGGTAATCCTGTCTATAATGCTCCAGCAAATTTAAAGTGGAGCGATTTACAGAAAAAAGTTTCAGACGTCATACGCTTTGGATATTATTTTGATGAAACCTCTCAGTTCGCTGATAAGCATATTGCTGCAAATCATTACTTAGAATCTTGGAGCGATGGTTATACTTATGACGGCTCCTATGTGCCGGTTCAGCCCATGATTTTTCCGCTTTTCGAAGGATTTTCTGAATTGGAAATTTTAGGTTATTTAGTGGGTGAGAATGATCCCAATTCTTATGCCATGGTTAAAGAAACCTTTGAATCACTTGCTAAGGGAAGTACATTCGATCAATGGCTTGCATTGGGCCTGGATGAAGGAAAACATTTTGTCGAAAAAAATCTCAATTTCAAAAGCTCTAAACTCACAGATTTAATTAAAGAATCTTCTTTTGATATTAAGCCTCTTTCTGTAAATAATTTGGAATTTAGATTTGTTCCGAGTAATCAAGTATGGGATGGACGCTATATCAACAATGGTTGGTTGCAAGAATGTGCCGATCCGATGACGAAGTTAGCTTGGGACAATGCCATCTCCATAAGTCCTTATTTAGCCAAAGAGCTTCAAGAAAAAACAGGCATTCCGATTTTACCGGATGTCACGCTCATGAATCGCATGGGGAAATTAAGCCTTAATGCAAGTAATTTTAAAAGAGGACGTGCACAAGCGTTCATTGCCGAGTTGAACCTTAATGGACAAATTGTTCGTGGGCCTATTAATATTCTTCCCGGTCTGGCGAATTATACATTAATCCTTCCTATTGGCTATGGACGTCAGGTAACGGGTAGGGTAGGGACAGGAGTAGGTTTTGATGTTTATCCTTTAATGACCAGCGATGATCGTGGATTTGCAATTGATGGTAATATTAAAGTAACTGAAGAAATATATCAATTGGCAAATACACAAGAACATTGGTCTGTTGAAGGACGGGCAATAGTGCGTGAAGCGTGCGTCAGTGAATATGAAAAGAATCCCGACTTTGTATCTAAAATGGGACTTGAGGCTCATAGCCCTCCCATCTACGGTGCAGCAAAAAATGAACCTCTTCAGCTGAAGGTCAAAGATATTCCTCGAGGTGGAAGTCTTTATAAGACGCCGGATTTTACAGGACTACAGCAATGGGGCATGAGTATAGACCTTAATACCTGCATAGGCTGTAATGCCTGTGTTGTTGCTTGCCAAAGCGAAAATAATATCCCAATTGTCGGTAAAGAACAAATGATCATTGGCCGTGAGATGCATTGGATTCGCATTGATAGATACTTTTCCGATGGCGGCGTTCATAAAATGGACTTACCAGATAATCCTGAAGTAACTTTTATGGGAATGCTTTGTCAGCATTGTGAACTAGCACCTTGTGAAAATGTTTGTCCTGTAAATGCTACGGTTCACGATAGCGAGGGCCTTAATGTTATGGCCTACAATCGCTGTGTTGGGGTTCGTTACTGTGCAAACAATTGTCCGTATAAAGTTCGCCGTTTTAATTTCTTCAATTGGAATAAAAGAGAAATCGGTCATTTTTATGAAGGACCTCTTGGGCCTTCGGGTATGCCTGAGCTAGAGCAGATGCAAAAGAATCCAAATGTGACTGTTCGTGATCGTGGCGTTATGGAAAAATGTACCTTTTGTGTGCAGCGTATTGAGCAAGCAAGAATCAATCAGCGTGTAAAGGCCAAAGATTCTGGGGATATTTTTGTAAAAGATGGAGCTATCAAGACAGCTTGCCAACAAGTTTGCCCGACGGAATCTATTATCTTTGGTGATGTGGCTGATGCTGATTCAAGAGTATCGGAACTCAAGGCTTTGGATCTTAATTATTCCGTACTCGGTTATCTTAATACACGTCCTCGAGTAACATATTTAGCAAAAATACGTAATCCAAATCCTGCAATGCCTGAATGTTATAAGAATCCATTAAGTAGAGAAGAATATGAATCTAGGTATGGGCATCAGCATACTCATGATTATGAAGCAGCAGTGGAGATGCATGGAGCCTAAAAAGTAAATAAAATCATGGCTGAAATATTAGAACACAGTATAGAAAAACCGGAATATTTAAATCTTGTTAAACAAGAAAATATGCCTCGGGCAGCTTTAGTGGAAAATCATCGTGATTTCCATTGGATTACAGAAAAGATTTGTGGCATAGTCGAAGCTCCTACTCCTACTTGGTGGTGGGTTGCTTTTATTGTGACTTCATTTGTAGCACTATTTACCTTCATGGGTTTGACTTACTTGGTCTCAACTGGAATCGGTGTATGGGGCCTAGTCAGTCCGATTAATTGGGGATGGGCGATTGTAAATTTCGTATTTTGGATCGGTATAGGTCACGCGGGTACTTTGATTTCAGCCATTTTATGCTTATTAAAACAAAAATGGCGTACCAGTATTAACCGTCCAGCAGAGGCTATGACGATTTTTGCTGTTATGTGCGCTGGTCTTTTTCCGGTTTTTCACGTCGGTCGAGTCTGGTTTGCTTGGTGGTTATTTCCTCTGCCCATTCCACAAGGGGTTTGGCCTAACTTTAGAAGTCCTCTCGAATGGGATGTATTTGCGGTTTCAACTTATTTTACTGTTTCTTTACTCTTTTGGTATATGGGTATGATACCCGATCTGGCCACAATTCGCGATAGAGCAAAAAAAAGTGCTCATAAGATAAGAGCCTATGCCTATGGCATCATGGCCATGGGATGGCGCGCATCAAATCGTCATTGGAGTAATTTTGAAATGGCGTATTTGCTTTTGGCAGGGCTTGCAACGCCTTTAGTTCTTTCCGTACACACTATAGTATCTTTTGACTTCGCAGTTTCCCTCTTACCCGGATGGCATACGACAATATTTCCTCCCTATTTCGTTGCAGGTGCTATTTTTGGTGGTTTTGCAATGGTACTCACCTTGATGTTGCCGCTTCGAGGTATATATCGCCTTCATGATCTTCTTACCATGCATCACATCGATAATATGGCCAAAATTATTTTAGCCACAGGAAGCATGGTTGGCTATGGTTACGCTATGGAATTATTTATTGCCTGGTATTCTGGCAATCCCTATGAAGGGTTTACTTTTATTAATAGAGCATTTGGGCAATATGGTTGGGCCTATTGTATTATGATTATATGCAATGTCGTGAGTCCCCAACTTTTTTGGTTTAAATATTGTCGGCAAAACATTGTGATCGTCTGGATTGTATGCATGTTTGTAAACGTGGGAATGTGGTTTGAGCGTTTCGTGATTATTGTGACGTCACTGGCTAATGACTTTTTGCCGTCCAGCTGGGGATATTATTCGCCGACAGTCGTCGATATTTTTACCTTCTTTGGTACCTTTGGTTTCTTTTCGGCTTTATTTTTATTATTTATACGTTTTATACCTATGATGGCCATGGCTGAAATGAAAGCTGTTATTCCTAAAGGAGATCCACATCATCCACAACACCAGTTACAAGATTAATCATACACTCTATTAAAATGGAAGAAAACAAACAGCACTACGGTCTAATTGCAGAATTCAAAACGGTATCAGGGGTTATGAATGCTGCAGAAAAGATTCGTGATGAAGGTTTTACTAAGTGGGATGTTCTAACCCCTTTTCCAATACATGGACTAGATGCAGCCATGGGCTTAAAACGATCAAAAGTTCCATTCTATACTTTTTTTGGTGGTTTAGCAGGCTTTACATTGGGTGTTTTAATGGTTTGGTATATGAATGCATATGATTATCCCTTAACGGTTGGAGGAAAGCCTTTCTTTAGTCCTATTTTTCCATTTCCAATATTCTACGAATTAACTATTTTATTGGCAGCATTCGGTACTTTTTTTGGAATGTTTATTACTAATAAATTACCCATGCATCATCATCCCTTATTCGAACATCTTGGATTTAATAGAGCTACAGATGATCATTTTTGGATAGTCATCGAAACAAGCGATCCAAAGTTCAATTTCGATAGAATAAAAACACTTTTAGCTGCACTAGGCGGAATAGAAATTACTTTGCTGGAAAATAAGTAAAATGCGTTATTTTTATATTATATTTGGTTTTATCTGTGTCACTACGATTGCGGTCCTCGGTCTACGAGGAACAAAATTTGCAAACACTCCTTTATATATTTTTCCCGACATGGTTTGGCAGTTCAAATTCAAACCACAGGGTGAAAATCACTTTTTCGTCGATGAACGTGATGATAGACCTGTAGTTCCCGGAACAGTTGTTCGAGGGTATGGCTGGAATATTCCGGAAGTATTTTCTTCAGATCTCGAATATTTGCCTGCGGAAAACCCTGGCCTTTTTTCTGGGAAAAATGCAGAAGGTAAATGGCTCGAAGAATTTCCTTTAGAAGTAAACCATGAATTAATGGAATTGGGCCAAAAAAAGTTTAATACTTTTTGCTATCTTTGCCATGGTAAATCAGGTGATGGCAATGGCATTACGAAGCAATACGGCATGGTCGCAACACCTTCTTATCATGATGAAAGATTGGTTAAAATGGCACATGGAGAGATTTTTGATACGATTACGAATGGTAAGGGTCAAATGGGCGCTTACGGAGCAAAATTATCACCAAAGGAACGTTGGGCTGTTATTGCCTATGTACGCGCTTTACAGCGTGCAAATGACGCGACAATCGAAGATGTTCCTGAAGAATTTCGAGCAGAACTATGATGGATAACAAGGATACATTCACGATGAATCGTAAGGTTGTAAGCAAGTATAAAAATTGGGCACTTATTATTGGCCTTTTGGGACTTATAGTTGCCGCTTGCGGCCTATTATTGGGCGTATTTCATGACGATAGCCGCCCAGTTTTTAGCTGGCTTATCGGATTTTCCGTATGGTTTTCAATAACCATTGGTATGTTCTTTTCCTTAATGATGTGGCATGTCTTTGATGCAGGATGGTCTGTTATTATTAGAAGGCAATTGGAGCATGCTGTAGGCGTCTTTCCTTGGCTGGGACTAATTTTTTTGCCTTTGCTTTTAATTGCTTGGTTTGGAAAAAATCCTGGTATCGTATGGGATTGGATGAATCTAAATTTAACCGCAGTAGGAGGACATGAAGTCATAGGTCATGATCCTGTTTATTTGCATAAGGCGGCCTATCTCAATCTTCCATTTTTTACTGTGCGGGTTATTTTTTACTTCCTTATTTATTGGTTTTGGACCTATAAATTAAGAACGAATTCCTATAGAATGGACGTTGATAGCAGCTTAAGCCACGTCCGTGTAAATCGTGCCTATGCTGCAATTGGTCTTCCTGTTATGGCTTTGGTTACAACTTTTGCTGTTTTCGATTTCTTCATGAGTTTAAGTTATGAATGGTTCTCAACGATGTATGCTGTTTGGTTTTTTGCAACGTCCATGCGAGCAGGCCATGCAGTGACCGTTCTTATTTGTTGCTACTTAGCGACATGGGGTTATTTGCGTGGTGTTTTGACGAGAGCGCATTTATATCTTTTTGGCTGTATCTTTTTAGCATTTACGGTCTTTTGGGCATATATTACCTTCTGTCAGTACTTCCTTATTTATAATGCCAATATTCCGGAAGAAACCTTTTGGTTCAACATGAGGGAGCTCAATGCCGATGGATCTAAATCTTCTTGGTGGTGGCTAAGTCTTTTCGGCATTGTTTTGGGATATTTTTTAATTCCATTTATTCTTTTGTTATTTTATAAAACGAAGGTAATTATGAAGAGAATGGTTTTACTGAGTATTTGGATTTTAATTTTCTTTCTTTGTGATATGTATTTTAATATACTTCCTTATAAGGTGGAAGCTGATAACATATTAGGTTATACGATAATACCATTTACAATCAGTATATGGGACGTTGCTGCAATAGTAGGTGTTGGAGGCATTTGGATTTGGTCCTTTTTAAATAGCATGCACAAAGCAGAGCCAATCCCAATACATGATCCACGAATTGAAGAATCTTTACATGCCCATGAATAGTCATATGAATTCTAATACACACGTTCCTAGCAATACAAAATACAGTTGGGGGGGAGTAGGCGTCATTGCCCTTATTGGTGCAGCCTCTGCTTTAGCAATTGGTCTTTATTTTATCAATGCGCCTGAGCCTTTGAATTTAGAAATTGTCAAAGAGCGTAAAGCAAAGCTTGCTGAAGTTAATGCTAAACAAAATGAGTTAGTGAGTACTTATGGATGGGGTGACCAGACTAAAGGTATTGCACGAATTCCCGTAGATAGAGCAATGCAAATTACGGTTGATGAACTGAATAATCCAGATTTTGCTAAAAATTTTGTTTTTCCGGAAAATAATCCAAACAAAGGAGAATCTCCGAAAGGCGGACCTGGCAAAAATGGATCTCAAAAAAATAGCTCAGCACAAAAAGAGCCTTCGAAAAAGGAATCTGAAAAAGGTGAATCTGAAAAAAATAGTTCAGGAACTAAGGAATCTACGAAAAAAGAATCTTCTGAACCTAAGAAAACAGAATCTGAGAAAAAAAGTTCTGAAAATAAAGAGCCTTCTAAAAAGGAACCCGCAAAAGAGGAGTCTAAGAAAAACGAATCTGAGAAAAAAAGTTCTGAAAATAAAGAGCCTTCTAAAAAGGAACCTGTAAAAGAGGAGTCTGGAAAAAACGAATCTGAGAAAAAGAGTTCTGAAAATAAAGAGTCTTCTAAAAAAGAACCTGCAAAAGAGGAGCCTAAGAAAAATGAATCTGAGAAAAATGGCTCTGTAAATAAAGAGTCTTCCAAAAAAGAATCTACAAAAGGTGAATCAGAGAAAAAAAATTCTGACAACAAAGAACCTTCTAAAAAGGAATCTGCAAAAGGTGAATCTGATAAAAATACTCCTTCGAAATATGATTCTGCGGCAGCTAATAACACTCAACTCTAGAAATTTAATTTATGGAACTTAGTCCTTACGTTTTAGTTATGATCAGCTTGGGGGTGCTTTTTTTCACTTCTGCTATATTAGCTTTATATTGGTGCACTAAAACGGGTCAATTCAAAGATTTTGAAAGAGGAGCACGCAGCATATTTACTGCAGAAGAGCCTGAGGGCATGCAAACTGATTTTTTCCCAGGGAAAAAAGAAAAAATTAAAAAATAATAATAATAAAATTAATGATATCAACAACTTCAGGAACAATTGTTATAGAAAATGAGGTAGAATCAGTAAAAACCAAATTAAAATTGGCTGAAATTGATGCTTCTATGCGTTTTCCAGTAATATTTTTTATTACCTCAGCTTTGGTTTGGCTTGGGATAGGAACCACTTTTGCTTTAATAGCTTCAATTTCTTTGCACGCTAGCCATTTCTTTCCTAACTGGGAATGGCTAACCTTTGGACGCGTTCGTTCTGCGCATTTAAATGCCATGGCTTTTGGATGGGGGAACAATATTGTATTTGCAGTGGCTATGTGGATGATGGTTCGTTTATGTCAAACAAAATTGAGGTTCCCTTGGCTTATGATTACCGCCGGGATATTTTGGAATATTGCATTGATTGTAGGTATAGCCGGTATTTTGCTAGGTCAATTAACTTCTGTAGAATGGCTGGAAATGCCTCGCTATGTATCCCCTATTTTGGGCCTTAGTTATACTATGATTGCAATATGGGGCATCGTATCTTTTCTTTATAGGGAAAATTCGCATGTGTATGTATCTCAGTGGTACATATTGGCTGCTTTATTTTGGTTTCCATGGATTTATATTGCAGTACAAACAATGGTGATTTGGTTTCCTGCTAGAGGTACTGTGCAGTCGATTACTAATTGGTGGTTTGGACATAACGCTCTAGGGCTTTGGTACACGCCTATAGGAGTCGCAGCTGCCTATTATTTAATTCCTAAAGTTTTAGGAAGACCAATCTATAGTTACTATCTTTCTGCCTTAGGTTTTTGGACGTTAGCATTATTTTATAATTGGGCGGGCGTTCACCATTTAATTGGTGGGCCGATTCCTGTATGGCTCATCTCTTCAGGCATTGTTGCCAGTGTTATGATGGTCATTCCCGTTGTTGTTACGGCAATTAACCATCACCTTACGGTTGTTGGATTTTTCGATCACGTTTGGCATAGCCCTACCTTGCGATTTGTTGTTTTCGGTGCTATGTCCTATACTTTGGCTAGCTTTTTAGGTTCTGCAATGGCTTTGCGGGAAGTTAATGTCGTTAGTCATTTTACACATGCGACAGTGGCTCATGCCCATCATGGAATTTATGCCTTTTTTACAATGGTAATGTTTGGTTCTATTTATTACATTATGCCCAGAATGCTCAAACGAGAATGGCCATCTGCATTGCTCATCAGTCTTCATTTTTGGTTTGTCGCCGTTGGGATTACCCTTTATGTTTTGGGATTAACCATAGGAGGTTGGATCCAGGGACTTGAAATGAATAATTCGCAGATTGCCTTTATTGAAACAGTAAAACATACGATTCCATGGCTTATATCAAGATCTGTAGCAGGTTCTCTGATGGCCATTGGACATATATGTTTCTTTATTCATTTTCTTTGGATGTTTATGAGCAAGAAAACTGCGGGAGGACCTACACTTTTTAAAAGAGCGGGAGAGGAAGTAGCGGTTAAATGAAAAAGTTTCCATTACTATTTATAGGAATATTTCTTACGGTTGCATTTTCCTTCACTGGAATTGTTCTAACTAGCCAAATTCAATATGGCCGTTTAAAGCCTGTTGCAATTGAAGAAGGTGACCAACGTTATCCCCGCGAACCTGTAGGATTAGCGCAGCAAGGCAACACAGTCTATATAAGTTTGGGCTGTCTCTATTGTCATTCCCAACAAGTACGAAGAAAAGGTTTTGGAGCCGACTTCGAAAGAGGCTGGGGCGATCGTCAAACAGTACCGCGCGACTATATTTATCAAAAAAGAGTACTTCTAGGAACAATGCGTACCGGACCTGATTTAATGAATATCGGGCAGCGTCAACCGGATCCTCATTGGCATTATTTACATTTGTATGATCCTAGAATAACCACTGCTGGTTCCATTATGCCACCCTTTAGGTTTTTGTTTAAGAAACAAAAAATTCAAGAGGAGCCTTCCCCAAATGCCCTTAAATTTACTCCCGGGTATCATGCTCCTGTGGAAGAAGGTTATGAGATCGTACCTACAGATCGTTGTGTAGCTTTAGTTCAATATTTATTGAGTTTGAAATTGGATTATGAATTACCCGAATCCCGCTTTACGGAATAAGAAAGAAAATGAGCGATATTAATAAAGAAGATAAACCAAATAATAAAAGCTCACATCTAGGATTTGATCGGAATGAAGATAGAGGACGTATGTCCGACCCAAAACTTCAAGAAATCCACGATCAATTATATCGTGAAAAAGAAGAACCCCAGGAAAAGGATTCTCCGATACCTTTATTGCTTATTTTTCTTTTTGGCTTACTCATTTTTTGGGCAGGATTTTATTTGGCAAAGTATTCGGGAGGTTTTAAAGGAGATGTTTTTAATCCTGAAGCACCAGGCGGAATTGCGGTAGCAAAGCCTCCTGCGCCTTTTGACCCACTTGTTCAAGGGAAGAAATCCTATGTACGTACTTGCCAAGCTTGCCATCAGGCGGATGGTAAAGGGCTTCCTGGTGTCTATCCTCCTCTTGCGGGTTCTCCATGGCTTTTAAGTTCGGAAGAACGTGCTATTAAAATACTCATTAAAGGAATGTCTGGCAAAATTGAAGTTGAAGGAGAAACTTTCAATGGAAACATGCCACCTGTCGGCGATTGGAAAGATCGAGATATTGCAGCAGTTCTCACCTATGAGCGCCAAGCTTGGGGTAATAATGCAGGTCCTATCAGTGAAGATTTAGTCAAAAAAGTCAGAGAAGACATAAAAGATAGAGCGAAACCTTGGACGCCTCAAGAAATTCTGGCTCAGGATCCCTTGTAATTTTTATATTATTTATAATTAAAGGGGGCACTATTTTTCTTTTTTTTATTGACTTTCCTTGGTAAAAATAGGATAATTTTAATAATAAATCAAATTATTTAATTTATAAATTATATTATAAAATAAATATTATATCTAATTATAACAATCTAAATTATAAGAATATGAATGAACCTAGAAAAGTAAGAAACGATAGAAGGAATGCTCCGGTAGAAGGCAAATCTGAACCAAAATTTCAAGGTGACAGAGGCGTAGGAACTGAAGAACAAGCGATTCAGAATCGACGTGTTCGTCAACATCCAGCATCTCATCAACCTGCTGCGCAAGGAGTCGCTCAGCGCAAAGTAGCTGCGGGAACTGGTTTGAGCCTCATCCAAGATAAGCTGAAAGCATCCAGAGAGGAATTGAATCCGAAAGGGCAAAAGCTACAAGGATTAAATACAGAATTACATGGCATCATGGCTCGATTAGAGACGCTCGCTCCAATGGCACCAGTGAACGCTGCTGAAGCAAAGATGAAAGCAGATTTCAAAAAACACGAAGCTGCACTTGCAGCAGGACAAGATCTAAAAGCCCAAGCGTTGTTGGTACAGTATCAGCATGCAAGGCTAGCATGGAATGAAGCTAAGTCAAAGCGTGAAGGTTTGCTGAAAGAAAACGAGAACGAAATTAAAGAGCTTGGACAGAAAAAGAGAGAAATTGAATCGCATTTGCCAAGCGTAAAAAGAGATTACTCTGAGTTGATTCAAGCGCATGAGGCATTATTGCAAGAGTTACGTAACCTTAAACAAGGACAGCCATCTCCAGAATTGGACCAAGTTATTGTGCAAGTCGAAAAAGAAGTGCAAGATTGTAAGGCAATATTAGCAGGCAAGATAACGGAGAGCCAATCGATAACACCTATGCTTCTTGTGATGTTGTTTGCCATTATCTTGGGAGGAGTAGCACTATATTCTACTAATAATCTAAATCTATCTTTTTTTACTAATTTATTAAGAATGGGATAAAATAGTGGATTTAAAATCTAATTGATTATATTATCAATAAAACGGCCCTGTCAATTCGTTGCAGGGTTTTTTTATGTCTTTATTCCCAAAGACTTTTCATCGCCGAGATATTTTTCGGGTATTAAATAGTTCTTAATATAATCGTTAATGGCTTCAGGAAGAGGGGTAATGTCTTTTTTGTATCCGCTTTCTCTTAATTTTGTGATATTTGCCTTTGTGTAATATTGATATTTAGGTTTAAGGTATGAAGGCATTTCAATAAATTCAATATTCTCAGGCTGGTTCATCGCTTGAAAGATAGCTTTGGCTAAGGTTAACCATGTATTTGCGATTCCTGAGCCCAAATTATAGAGTCCATTAGCCGATTTGTTTTCAGCAAGATGGATAGTCATATCTACGGCGTCTTTTACGTATAGAAAATCGCGGACTTGTTCCCCATCTTTGTAATTAGGATTATAGCTTTTGAAAAGTTGTATCTTCTTTGTTTCTAAAATTTGATGAAAGGCTTTATTCACTAAACTGCGCATTTCGCCTTTATGCTGTTCATTGGGACCAAATACGTTGAAGTACTTTAATCCTACAATGTTATTTAATATTTCCTGCCTCTGCGCGTATAAATCAAAGAGATGTTTTGAATAGCCATACATATTGAGTGGACGCAATGGGTGTAAGTTCTCCATTTTATC
>Ga0206822_1047_pt1 | contig 33898 bp, 28 predicted proteins | sample Alteio_BWOrgCont_83_FD_152913 | JGI IMG/M metagenome (GOLD analysis project Ga0206822, IMG submission 152913) | Enriched cells from forest soil in Barre Woods Harvard Forest LTER site, Petersham, Massachusetts, United States -... | ecosystem: Environmental > Terrestrial > Soil > Temperate forest >... | reverse complement strand
TCGCTTGGGAATTCATAGTAATGGGAAGCCAGTTTTCCTTCAATCTCCGAAACATTCGGATGAATAATCTGAACGATTTCTTTTAGGCTTGGATCAAAGATGTCTGTGACAATCGCAACAGCCCCCGAAGCAATTGCTTCCGGAATATACAACGTTCCATCATCAGCACGTCCTTTTTTGGCGATAAACAGATTTCCAGGCGCGACCAGCTTGGAGTTCATGCATACGCCCGTGATGTCAATATCCTTGGATCCTTTGACTTGAATTCCCGGTATGTCTTTAACGAGTTTCTTAAGTTTCATTGTTCTCTTCTATATTCAGAATTCTGTATTCTGAATTCCTCTCTTCCTTCAGTGTTCTGATTTGTTATTCCACTTTTCATACATTTCTTTCAACCTTTGTGTTTCCAAAGCCCAATCTGCTTTTTTGGAATCGTACCGGGGATCTCCCGCTGGGTACCCGTGAGGGTCATCCGGGGCAATCCCCAAATATTCTAAGGATCTTTTGCTGATTTCTCTGAAAACCGGGGCGGCGCATGTTCCGCCATGGTGAGTTTTTCCGATTCCCGGAGCAAATCCATACTCGGGCTCATCCATAGTGATTAAAAGGACAAATGCCGGATCTTTCACAGGAGTAAATCCTATAAAAGAGGAGCGGTACAGTCGATCGGCATATTGACCATTAACGATTTTTTTTGATGTGCTCGTTTTTCCCGCTTCTGTATATCCGCGGACATCACCCCGTGGGGCTGTTCCGCCTGACTTCGTCGTGTACTTCATGGCGGTAACAACCTGCCGGGTGATTTCTTTATCGAGGACTCGAGGGAAATTTTTGACTCTTTCCGTTGAGGTATTATCTACTAAGAAGGTTTGTTCTCCATTCGCATCGGTTTTTGCAATTTGGCGGATGAGCGTAGGTTGGACTAGATAGCCCCCATTGGCCAAAACAGCATAAGCCCTGACAAGCTGAATGCTATTGATTTGCAGATTGTAGCCCATAGCCAATGAAAAAGGAGTGCCTGCCGACCATTCTAAAGTCCCATTGGGATGTTTTTTTCCGATGGTTGGCAAAACCCCTGGAGTCTCAGAAGGCAGTTCAATGCCTGTTTTCTTGCCGAAAGCAAAGGTTTCATGGAGGATATTCCTATACCATTCGTTGCCTAGCCTAGCAACGATCTTTTCAGTCAAACGTGCCATGTAGATGTTGGATGATTTCTGCAAAGCCATAGGCATGTTCAAGTAATAATGCAGATGCGTATCATTCAAAGGCTTGGAACGCCCCGGAAAACGTCCGCTCGAGGTGCTCATTTTCTCATCCGGATTGAAAAGAGGATGTTCTCCTCTTTTTTTCAGGGCATCATTGGCCAACAGGGCCGCGCAAACAGTAAAGGGCTTCATGACCGAACCGGGTTCATTGCCATCCGTCACCGCTTTGGGTCGAGTATGTTCAACCATTTTCGGCATATTAAAATAAAATTGGTAGTCCGGCGGATGAAAAAATGGATACTGCGCCAATGCCAGGATTTCTCCGGTCCTGGGATCCATCATGACGGCCCAACCCGCTTTGGCTTTGCATTTTTTCACCCCTTTTTCCAGTTCATCTTCGGCGATCGCCTGCAGGCAATGATTGATCGTGAGGTAGACGTCGGCTCCATTTTCCGGATAGGCGATGATTTCTCCGGTTTCAAGCGAGTTCCTTGGGGAACGCATCAGGCGCCTTTTTCCCAGTTTACCCTTCACATAAGAATTGAAATACAGTTCAAGGCCGCCTGTCGGAGTTGATTGATGCGTCTTTTCATCCTTTTGATTTTGGACCGTGTGCAACACTTGCCCCAGGAGCTTTCCAAAAGGGTATGAACGTTGATAATCGGTGACAAAGAACAGAGAGTTCCTGGCGATTTTATATTTTTTCGCATAGGGATTCCACCACTGTAAGACAGCATCGCGCTGTTCCCGATCCAGCCACATCACCAGCTTACGGCTGCGGCTTTTTTTATCGAATTGCTGCCGGAATTGGAGCTGTTCAGTGGCCGACAAGTCGAGTATCCCCATTAACTGCTTAGCGATGAAATTTTTATTTTTGAGTGGTATCGATTCCGGATCGATATAGAGATGGAATTTTTGGATATCCACAACGAATTTTTGCGGAGTCTCCGGATGATCCTTTTTGATGGAGGTATTGGAAATGAACGTGCCCCGTAAGAACGGTTCTTTAATGACAAAATAATGCTGTTTGCGGGCCTCTTTAGACCATTTTTCCCCCTCGATAATCTGGATCCGGTAAAAACGTGCGATTGTTAAAGAAAGCAGGAGGAAAAGGATCAGGACCAAGCAGACGAGGCGGAAACGATCATGGTTGTTTAGAGGATCCTTTATCGGACGGGGCATATTTGGCACTCTTTCGTTTCGTCAATATCGATAGTTTCCGCCGCCAATATCCCAGGTTGGGATTTCACTTTGATCACATCCTTGGCGTAAGGATACTTAAGGTGGCTGAATTCAGGCTTCCGAGCCAATTCCATCAGGTGGATAGGGCTTTCAAAGCGGTCGATTTCGTATTTGAGCCTGATGTTTTCTTCTTGGACAGCCTTTAGCTCCTTAGCGACCGTTGGAATCATCAGGCGCAGCCCGGTCAGCTCATTTTGTTTAAGGATGTAAGCGTACATTGTGATACCGGCGATAGCAATGCAGGCGAGGATACGGATCGATAAGCCTACATGATTTTGCTGTCCAGAGTTCATAATTTTTCCAATACTCGCAGCTTTGCGCTTCGGCTGCGTGGATTATCTTTAATTTCTTTTTCTGAGGCCTCTATGGGTCGTTTCATCAACAGTTTTGCTACTGGATCCTTATCCAGAAACATGCCTCCAATGCCTGCTGTATCATATTTATCGCTGGCAGCAAAGCGGAAAGCGTTTTTCACTAAGCGATCTTCCAGGCTATGGAAGGTGATCACAGCAAGCCTTCCACCCGGGGCCAACAAGTCAATGGCTTCAGGAAGCACTTTTTCCAAAACACCTAATTCATTGTTTACACATATACGTAAGCCTTGGAATACTAAAGTAAAGGGGTTGATCCCTTTGGAAAATTTCCAGGCAAGCACAGGTTTGAGAATATCGGCCAATTGTGTTGTCGTCAAGATTTCCCCTTTTTTCCGAGCTTCGACAACGGCGCGGGCTGCTGAGCGCCATTGCTTTTCTTCTCCGTAGTCTCGGAAAATACGACCTAGCTCTTTTTCGGGCCACGTATTAATAATCTCTTTTGCATTTAAGGGAGCGGTAGGATCCATACGCATATCGAGGGGGCCTTCCTTCATAAAGCTGAACCCTTTTTCCGGCCGGTCCAGCTGCATGGAGGAAACGCCCAAGTCCAAGAGGATTCCATTGACTTGGTGGATGCCCAATGCATTCAAATAGGAGCGAAGGTTGGTGAAATTGCCTTTGACAAAAGAGGTTTTTCCTTGCCAGGCCTGGAGGCGTTGCCGTGCGATTTCTAGGGCATCAGGATCTTGATCTATGCCTATAAGGGTTTTGATTTCGGGGTGATTTTCTAAGATGGCAAGGGAATGGCCGCCGGCGCCAAGGGTGCCATCGACAAAGATGGGACATTGACAGTCTGAGAAATAGTCGATAACCTCGGCAGAGAGAACGGAGATGTGCATGTTGGTGTCCATTTAGGAAGAATACAGTATTTAGAATACAGGGGATAGCTGTACATTTCCACAAAAATAATAACGATGTATAGGTTGCAATGTGCTGTTTACTTTTAAATTATAATTTGTTAAAATTAAATTAGAGAAATTACAGGGGTCTTACCATGACAACTATAGATAAGCTAGACCTGAGTGTATACAATTTATATGCCGTCCGCACCAAGATGATCGAACAGATCAATCAACAGCTGCGCCTCGATCAAGCCGGTAGCATCCCTCCTCAAATCTCTATCCAAGACATCTACCCAAAATTGACTGAATTAGATATACTCCTAGGTATCGTTCCCCTCAATACGCCATGGGCTTTTTTCTTCCCCCCTAAAAATTTCAAGACGAAACGAAGATCCCCGTTTGGCTTCTCTCGCATCCTCCCTAGCCTAGGTGATCAAGAAGATCAAGATGAAGCAGAACAAACTATAGCGTCGATGGTATGCGATACTCCAACTGAAGCGCAAGAACAACAAGCTCTTAAAGGTTTCTTTGCACAATATTCAAAAATCAATGAGTGGATGGGCCACATTGTGGGTCGAGTAGGCCAGTTCTTACAAGGATAATTCATGGGAAGAATCAACTGGCTGCAATCCCTGCATTGGAATGAAGAGCAGCTTGAAGAGATGCGATATACAGGATATGCCTACCTACGACAAGGCAAATATGATATTGCCATTCCTTTTTTTGAAGCTCTGACTGTCTTAGATCCGGAATCCGCCTATGACGCCCAAACCTTAGGCGCTCTCTATCTAGAAACCGGAAATCCTAAAAAAGCCTTAAAATTTTTCGATAAAGCTCTCAAGATCGAAGGAGATCATGCCCCTACTCTTTTAAACGTATGCAAGTGCCTGTTTTTGATTGGAAAAAAAGAGGAGGGCTTAAAACTCGCTTCCATCTTACAAAATGAGTCTGATCCCCTTATTTCAAATGTTGCCAAGGCTCTCATACTTGCTCATAGTTAGCGTTGTATAAATTTTATAGGATGCTATGAATCCGATTCAAGTCAGGGAAAACAAAACTCCCTACAGTACCTTTCTACGGCAAAATTCAAAAAAACATTACTATTTCCGAGGCGACTGGCTGAATACCGTCCTCGAAACGATCAAAAAGAGTGCAGATGGGGATCTCAAGCAATTATCTAAAGCCTTGTCGAAGATTAAAACGCTTCCCTTTACATTTTCCGTTGAGGATATCAATAAACTGATTTCTGGAGTGCGGCCCATTCTCCAAGAAAAGAAACGTAAGGCTGCAACTGTCGCCGTCTCCACTTTGCCAAAACGAGAATACTATCGCTGTTTCATTGATGCCTTTAGGTATCGTTTTGTTTGGCATACCCTTTTTGACGGAAGCTGCGCAGAAATTCAAGATCCCAAATTTATACTCGAATTGATGAAAAAAGGGACGGAATACGATCCATGGAATTTGACTAAATTGCTCAAAGTATATCGAATCGAAAGCGAATGGGACCGTATCGAAATTGCCAAAGCAATCGCCAAAAGAGATGGATGGCTGATTTCAAATGAAATTGAACTCTTCGATATCAACAAAGAGAAAGACAGGATCGATATTGCAAAAATAGCATTCTCCCAATCCAGCGTAGGCATTGCCCTGTGTTTTAAAAATTACCGGATCCAAAATCCGCAAGTTTGTCTAGAATTTTGTAGAATGTCTGCCCTAAAGTATCCCAATGCACTTATAGATTATCTTTCCGACTTTAAAATCCCTACCAAAGAGGTCTTGATTGAAATTCTCATTTCTATCCTGCAAAACGCTCCGAAGGAATCCTGCATTGATCCCGATAAATTTTGTGTAACGCATGGAGATAAAGAAATTTCTATCGATGATGAAGAATCAAAAATTTTGATTGCCGAATCCGGAGCCCGATACAATGGCGAAGCGGTGTCAAGTTTCATCGATAGGTATAAGATTCAGGACCAAAAGTCTCTAGAAAGGATTGCTAAGCTATCGGCCCAAAATGATGGGGGAGCGACCTCCCTTTATATTCATAAGTATGGGATAAAAAGCCAGAAAACCTTACAAGAGATTGCCATGCTGGCGGCAAGGCGCAGTGGGAAAGGGGTCTCTGAAAACATTCAAAACTATGGAATCGACAGCCAAAAAGCTCGTATCAAAATTGCCGAAATCGCCCTGAGAAATCATCCCAAAGAGACATCAGAGAATATCGGAAAATACATGATCAGTGAGGAAAGCGAAAGGATCCGTCTGGCAAAAAAGTGCGCAAAAATTGATGGCGGTGCCATTTCCCTGTACATAGCTAAATATGGGATTACCGATCAAAGTGCTTTGGCCGAGATTGCTCTCATTGCTGCCAAAAGCGATGGGGATAAAGTAGCTGAAAATATAAAGAACTATGCAATCAAAAACGTAAATGACCGCTTTGCCATTTTTCTACAATGCTTAAGCTGTTCTTTGAAACCGGCAAACGTCTTGATTTGCCTTGATGATTTCGGCTTTTCAAATGATGTCAAATTTCAAAAAGGGAGAGTTTGGCCGGTATACGGGCTTTTTCTCATCGCCAAAAATTGCATGCAAAATGAGGAAACTCCTTATCATATTTTAATAGATGCCATAGAAAGCTATATCGTCTCAGAGTGGAAAGGAGCAAATTTTTCCTTTTTTCGAAGGCTGATTTTAGATTTGCTAAATGTAAATCAAAAAAATGAGTTGCTGATTTGGTTTTTGTATCTGCTGGGCATGATTGCCATCCGGGAAGCTCCTGTGCATCGAATCATCGAAATGAGCGAACACCATCTATTCGGAAAAATTGCCTTTTATCATGATTCTTCCATGAAATATACATTCACAAACTGCCTTGTGAGTGTGGCTTTGAGTAAAAGCACATTTGCGCAATGGAAAATTTTTAACGAATTGTCCTTCGCTGAGCATGCTAAATTGCCCAACTTACTGCTTGCCAGGATGTTCAAGCATGGGTTAGAGCAAAACATATTGCAGGATTGCGTAAAAAGGATCCATGAAGAAAGAAGTTTTCGCAATTTTCCCAATCATCGGTTGTTGTGCTTTACACTCGAAGTTGTGATGAAGGCAAAAAATCTCAGAGCTGAAGACAAAACAAACTTGTTGAAAATAGTGACACCTTCTGAGGGCAAGCCTTGGGATCATCGTTTGTTGCAAATGATTCAGAGCATATTGCTTCTAAGACCCCAAGATCTAAGGAAAGAAAGATTGCTAAGCATCAACAACGATTTGAAGCAAGCCTTTGATCATGCCTTCAAAAGAACCTTATCTTTCGAAGGTATAGAAGGTTTTTCCGAAAAATTTGAAAGGACATTTAATACTTATTTGGGAAATCAAGAAGCTTTGCTGGTGTACGCAGCAAACTTAAACCAGCTTGTACCAATTGAGAAAAGCATCGCCATACCGTTTTTAAGGCAATATATCAAGCAAGTGTTAAATGATACATTCTTTTCAGAAAGATATTCAACGGCTAAAAATCCCCACTTAGCGAAGGTATTTGAGAAAAATGCGCTATTGAAAAACGAGTGGATGAGAGGGGGGGCATTCGATTTAAACAAAATAGGAAGCAATCTGGAAAAACCTTATGAAGCGTTAATTGCCAAACAAGATGGCATAAGTTGCTTAGCTTACTTTAAAGAGATTATTCTTAACGAAAAATGTTTGCCAAATGAAGAATATCCCCATCTCATCAGTTTTTTAGAAGGAAAGCAACCGAAGGAAGATCTGTTGATCCAACTACAAAGTATTACTCAATCGAAAATGATGCCCCTAGATGAACGTCGCAAAGCCCAATTGCAAATGAAATGCATACAATGTACGGTATCCCGGAATATTTTGGTCGCCCTAAGAAACATTGAAGATCTTGCCTACAAGCTTCCTAAAGTGCAGGATTTCGCGGATGAAATCACCCGAGTCATCATTGCAATACAAAACTACAATAAGAAACGGGATGAGACATGCCAAGGATGGGAAGTAGCAGATACTGATGATCCGTATGATCTATTCCTCTGCGGAACGGAGATCCACGGAAGCTGCCTGAGCGCTTACGGAAATCCGAATTTCAGTAAATGCCTACTAGAATATTTACTGGATGGGAAAAACAGGATGATCGCGATCAAGAATCCAGATGGCAAAATTTGTGCTCGTGCGATTTTTCGGATTCTTTGGAGCGAAACCGAGAAAAAGCCGATTCTCTTTTTGGAAAAGATATATTCTCGAGGGAATATGTCGGAGGAATATCGGGATGCCATACTGACTGTGGCTTTAAAAAGGGCTAAAGTGATGGGATTGAAGTTGCTGAGTAAGGATTTGGAAATTGGTAAGCCATACCTTGGATTGGCAGTTTCCTTGGGGGCGGTGGTGCCATTTGAGTATGTAGATGCGGAAGAGGGGATCCCTGTGGGGGGAAAGTATGTGATTACAGGAGCGCATATTATCAGCGATTAGGTATTTTTTGCTTGTTTTAAAGCGATATTTTAACATATTATGATCATTATAAATAAACTAAGTGTGCCATAATGGGATTGTTTTCGAGAGAAAAACCCAAAATAAAAGTTACCACAACAAAGAAAGATGGTTTCAGCGGTTGGTTAAAATGCACTCATTGCAATGAGCTCATTCATGCCAATGAGCTTGAATCCAATAGCAATTGCTGCCCTAAATGCGACTATCACTACCGTCTTTCCTCTGACGAGCGCTTAAAAAGCTTGGCAGATCCCGGTACATTTAAAGTGATGTTTACCAACATTCAATCCACTGACCCTCTAAACTTTGTCGATACCGAAGCCTATACTGCCCGTTTGAAGAGCGCTCGGGAAAAATCGGAACACGATGAAGCTGTTATTGTAGGCACTTGCAAAATCCATGGACATCTCCTCGCTATCGGTATATTCGATTTTAATTTTATGGCAGGTTCCATGGGTTCTGTCGTCGGAGAACGCCTGACTCTCATCATCGAATATGCTATTGCTCATCGCCTTCCTCTTCTCATTGTTTCTACTTCCGGTGGGGCACGTATGCAAGAATCGATTCTTTCCCTTATGCAGATGGCCAAAACCTCGGCTGCGTTGGCTCGTCTCGATCATGCAAATATTCCTTATATTTCGTTACTGACAAATCCAACGACGGGTGGGGTCACTGCTTCCTTCGCCTCATTGGGCGATATCATTATTGCTGAACCCAATGCCCTCATATGCTTTGCCGGACCTCGCGTGATCGAACAGGTGATCGGACAAAAATTGCCGCCGGGTGCCCAAAAATCTGAGTTTCTACTAGAACACGGCATGATCGACTTTATCGTAAATCGTCATGACCTCAAAAATAAGTTGGCCGAACTATTGGACTATTTCATATGACTGATAAACCACAATTTTTTATTGATATTCCTACCGTTGCTGCACATGAAGATTTTCTTCCCACATACGCCTCTGATCAGGCCGCCGGAGCTGACGTGAAAGCACGGTTGGAAAATGAGACAGTGCTAGCTCCCGGGGCCTCCATGCTAGTTCCGACAGGACTATTCGTCGCTATTCCCCCAGGGTACGAAATTCAGGTGCGCCCGCGCAGTGGTTTAGCCCTGAAAGAGCAAATTACTGTCCTCAATACCCCGGGCACAATCGATGCCGATTATCGAGGGGAAATTGGGGTTATTTTGATAAATCATGGAAAAAAAGACTTTGTCATCAAACCAGCCATGCGCATAGCGCAAATTATTCTAGCTCCTGTTTTGCAAGCCAATTTTGTGATGACACAAAATCTCGCCGCCACAGCAAGAGGCACCGGCGGATTTGGACATACCGGCACACATTAATAATCCATCTTAAGAAAAAATATGATTCGAATATCCAAATATATGGATCCAAAACTCGTTGAATTTTTTAATGTTCCATCCAGGGATGAAGCGCTACAGGCAATGATCGATCTATTACACCAGGCCGGCAAGCTGCATGACCGCCAACAGTTTTATGATGCCATCATGGATCGCGAAAAAATTGTTTCTACCGGCATCGGCATGGGCGTAGCCATCCCGCATGCTAAACTTCCCTCCTATGACGATTTCTTTATCGCCATCGGCATCCTGCAAAAAGGGGTGGAGTGGAAAGCTTTGGACGGCGCCCCGGTTAGATTGATTTTCATGATCGGAGGCCCCGATGACAAGCAAACAGAGTATTTGCAAATCCTTTCCAGCCTAACAATGGCGATAAAAGACGAAGAAAGGCGGAAAAAAGTCTTAACATTGAATTCCAAGGAAGCTATCATTGCTCTTTTCAAGTGAAAGAATATTTGGAGAGTAAGCCGTGGATTTAAAAATTAAAGATGTTGCCGACCTTTTGAATGTTTCCGAGACCACTATCCGCCGTTGGTTAGTTGAGGGGAAAATTCCGGCCTATCGCATTAACCATCAATACCGGTTCAGCCGTGGCGAGATCCAAAACTGGGTCATGAGTCAAAGGCTGGGCCACACGACCTCTCTTAATGAGGTGCATAATCCTCCGTTTGAGCCGGAAGAAAATGGACAAACGAAGGGTGGCATCAAGCAATTCAGCCTCTATCGTGCCATACATAAAGGTGGAGTCTTCCATCACATTCCCGGAAAAACAAAAGAAGAAACGATCCGCAATTCGATGGCCCAAATTGCCGGCGGGCTAGATCTTGATGCTGAAGTGCTTTCAGAGCTGCTGTGGGATCGTGAGAGTCTGCAGCCTACAGCCTTGAACAATGGAATCGGCATACCGCACACCCGTGATTTCCTTTTAAAGGGATCGCAAGATATTGTGACAGTGGTATTTCCTGAAAAGCCTATTGAGTATGGCGCCCTGGATGGCAAGCCAGTGCACACATTGTTTTTCCTGTTTGCCTGTGAGGATAAGAGGCATTTGCATTTGTTGGCTAAAATAGCGCTTTTGTGCAGCCAGACGGCATTCCGGGATCTTTTGGAGTCGAAGCCCGCGAAAGAAGTTCTTTTAGAGTATATTAAGACGTGGGAAAGCGCCATTTAAATACTTCCTTAGTCCGGAGCGCCGCAATGCCAATGAATTAAAAAAAATACACGAAGAGCTTGACGAAGTCTCTGGAGTGCGCGCGCTTTAGCGCCGCTTTTGCCCCTAGTATTGAGGTGATGAGATACATTTCCAAGACTTATCATGGGGCTATAAATTAAATTCCCACAATTTAAGGGGCAAGAGCGGCGCTAAAGCGCGCGCACTCCAGAGACTTCGTCAAGTTCTTCGCGTTTAACAGTAATATATTTTTTTATTCACTGACACTTGGGTAAACACGATATTTTGACTCCAGGACTAATTCAATATCCGAACGTTACTTTGAGGTTGGGAAAGTTCTTACGGATCAAAGCTAAGTCTTCAGACTGGACGTCTCTGAAAGCTTCGATTATAACATCCGGTGGGTTTTTTAATGCATTCATTAACTTTAGAAAGACTGCAAAATGGTCGTACTTATAAGGTCCCACGCCCAAAACGATTGAAGTAAGACGCCTATGTTCTACCTTGTCTTCCCTTCGGGCAATGAACATGGCAAGTTGTTTTAGAGCTGTTGTTGATAAGCCACTAGAAAAAGTGTGAATTGTCAGCATTTCAAGATCTTTACAATTTTCAAGCAGGCCTAGAGGAAGAAAACCTACAAAATCCATTTCAGACGGAATGTTTAAAATAACGCATTCTGTACCAGGCAGAGTAAATCGATGGAGAAATTGATCCGCATCTTTTCTTTCTTCCAAACGAAGCATAAACTCATTGTAATCTTGTGGTATTAAAGAATCACATATTGTTAGCTTCAACTTAGACAAACATCGAGTAAGTCGATGGTGAATATCATAACCGATAATTCCATCCATTTTGGTGTGATCCTGATCCAGAACACAAGGAGACATGATAAATGTTCCTTTCACCTCACAGAAGTCAAAATTTTGTGCATAGTGGAATAAGGTCTTAATTCCAGTTTCCATGATCCCTTTCCAATAAGGATTATTTAGATCAATTACAAGATTGTAATTATCATGCTTGAAATATCCTTTTTTTATATAGGAGACCGCCAATTCATTTAGTCCCTTAGCGATGTTAGGATCGAATTTTTTTTTAAATTTATTAGCCAACTCGGAAATTGGAGGATTAAAAAGTGGTGGTTTATGTGCTTTAACAGAGAAATCCAAATAACTTACCATATTTTCAAGTAAGGTCTTAGCCCATATGTCGTCCGGTAAATGTAAGTAATCGATAATAGATTTGAATGTAAATTCTTTGAAAGCTAATTGTAGTTTTACTCCAAATGGCACCTTAAATTGGTCCTTAAATTCACATAAGATACTATGCCTTGCTTTGTAATAAGCAATGGGTTCGGCAGACAGTCTATGCCATCGTCTATCGACTAGACTTGTGAGTTGGAGTTTTTGAAAACTTAAATGCTTAAAAATTTGGGCAACACAATCATCTACCAGGCCATTGATAGTTGCTTCAGGAACCTCTTCGCTGAATAGAAGATGTTCTTCGGACCGGTTTACATCATGTAAAGCTGTCGTCATGGTCTCAACATCCCTTCCACAGCTTTATTGATCGCCTTGATGTACCCTTTGTAGCCATTACGGAAGTCACTTTCTGTGATTTCATAGGCAATATCTGGGGTGACCCCCAAATTCTCTATGGTTTGCCCGTTGGCTCTTTCGGCAATACTGGCTGTGTAGGTATACACTTCAAGGCCGAATTGATTAGGATAATTGTGAGTAGATACAAAACCTCCGGCTCCGGCTGTCTTTTCTCCAAAAATGATTGCACGTTTATTGTCTTGCAAAATAGCAGGGAAAAAGTCAGCCCCGGAAAAATCGCTTTTGTCGACAATCAACAGAATTGGCTTTGTATACCTCGCGCTAGGGTGCGGTGTCAGCCGTTCGACTCCATAAGGATAAACTAGGCTTGTGCAGGTTTTACCGGCATTCCATTCATTGATGATAAATTCACTAAAATCCTTTAATCCCTTTTCAAAATTGTCATCTATGGCATATCCCAAAATGATTTCATTTTCCTGTCCAGGCATTGCAGTGATGATATCTACATCATCCTCTTCATTATTTTTTTGATCATCCAAGCCTCCATCCAAGTCATCTATAGCCTCTGCAACATCTTCTTGGGTTATACAAAGACGATGGGCCGGCACAGCCAGGGGTTTATCCGATAACATGGAAGCAATGCCATAGACATAAAATACCCAGCCGCCCGGATTATCAACTTGGTTGATCACTAATGCATCAGATTTGCTTTGGAAGAAGGATACCAACTCTGCAAATTCGGCTGCAAAAGCATTGACGATTTCAGGGTCAGAACTTGGATAAAAAGTGTCAAGACGTATATAAGCAATCCTTTTTTTACTGTTCGGCAGTTGATAAATATAAGCATCGAATAGAGAGTTCGGCTTCCATTTCCAGATTATTTTCCCTAACGTCAATGAAGTAGTATCTAAAGCTTTGGTTGCTTTGGTTTCAATCTCAGCCGAATTCATTTTCCCTTTCAATCTTTTTCCTAAAATCTTTTTATAGACTTGAGAAAAATCGCCTTTCAATTTTTGTGCTGTCGGATTGATCATTACCTTACCAAAGCGCTTTGTCTTTTTGTCTTGGGTCTTCACCTTGTTCGATTTACTAGCAATCGATTCTGGATTATAGAACCATTCAATTTCCGCTTCGATCAATTGCCCTCCGTTATTGATGAACTGTATACAATTTATCCCTTCAGGTACTCTATGCCCAAGTGCTCCCAAACGCTTTGTTAAGAAGCTTTCCGCGATGGCTTCAGTTGTCTTTGAATCAGAATTTCCAACTTCACGAAATTTTACATCTTGAACAGCATCATAAACGGGTTGGGAATCAAAAATGAGTATTTCGTTTCCGACTTCCGGAATTTCAGCTCCTTTATAGAGGCCAAATTCAAGCATCACTTCTAGAAGTTCCCGATGGACTTCTGAAAAAAAATATTTTCCGTTAACTCCACTCACAGTAAAGGGTAAAATAGCGAGTTCAGTGGAGAAATACGATTCGTGCACATGGTAGTCATTCATGCTGATGAAGAAGGCATGCAGGATTTTTTGATAATCTTTGACAGTCAAGGGGCCAGCAATTTGTATGAGAGATTTTGCTTGATTGATTTGGTCATCCAGGTCCCAGCCCATGTAGGTTTTTTTCCATTCAGCGGGAGCGTATTTGACTTCATATGTGTTTTTAATGATATCGAGGTCTTTGAGCATTTTATTTTTATCTGCTGCTTCTAAGGTGAGTCCTGAAACAAGAAAAAACAAAACAAAGGTTACAAATTTATGCATTATAATACCGATATAATAATGTGAAAGGTTACATGATGGCAGATAGAATTATTATAGGGCAATAGAAAACGCACTTTTTCTCTTGAGTAATGAATCTTCTTCGTGCTATAAACGACAATTTTATCATTCTAAATGGTATTTTATGAAACTTTCTCCTAAAAAAATGTTTTTCTTATTGATATGCTTTCTGAATTTTTCAGTTCCCTTATTTGCTTATAAATGGGAATTGTCGGCGACTATGATTTTTCAAGATGAAGCTCCTTATTTGAAGGAGTGGATTGAATATCACAAGTTGGTAGGGGTCCAACATTTTTATTTGTATAACAACAATAGCACTGATGATTATTTAGGTGTTTTGCAGCCATACATCAAAGACGGCATTGTAGAATTAAGAGAATGGAATTATGCCTTTGATGATAATGATCTTTCTAAATGGAATCATATCCAATGCGCTGCGTACATGGATGCCCTTGAGCAGTGTAAGAAAAAAACAAGATGGCTCATGATTCTCGATTCAGACGAGTTTTTTGTCCCTACAGCAGATAAAGATCTGATCTCTATGTTGAATAGATTTAAAAATGATGAAAAATTAGCCGCAGTCTATGGAAAATGGATTTTTTTTGGAACATCACATGTAGAAATGATTCCGGACAATAAATTAATGATCGAACTTCTGCTCATGAATTCCGGAGCCCCAGGCCCTAAAGCCTCATATAAAGGGATCAATCGTCCAGACCGTGTAGCGCTAATTCAAAACCCCCATTGGATAGAACCTAAAGAGGGCTTTAAAACAATGCATTTAAAAACAAACTTGTTGCAAGTGAATCACTACTGGACAAGGGATGAATATTATCTGCACAATGTGAAGATACCCAGACGTGAAAAAATTGGTACCCCGCGAGAAACAGTTTTACAATGGGCTGAGAGCCAAAATGGCCCGGCAAATGAATTTAGTTTACCGATTATTCGCTATGTTCCAAAACTTCATAAACGCATGGGTTTTTGATATTGCTTTCGGCCATTATTTAACCTTTGGCTTTCTCTTTCTCTTTTTCTTTCTGTCTCTCTTTCTTTGGTTCTTTTTTACGTTCAGTAACTTCTTCATCAGTAAAGACTAGATGATCACCTTCAACTGTTACATTGCTATGACGCCCTTCATTTGGATGTAGAAGAAGCTTTTCAGCCAACGGATCTTCCAGAAACTGCTCAATCGTACGCCGCAATGGACGCGCTCCCATCTCCGGCTGGAATCCTTTGTCGACAAGGAAATTCTTGGCCTTTTCATCTAGGGTAATGACAATATCTTTCTTGAATAGACGGGCAAGAAGTTTTTTGAGCTCGATTTCGATAACTTGAAGCAGACCTGCACGCTCCAACGGCCTGAAGATCACTATATCGTTCAAGCGATTGAGGAATTCAGGCTTGAAGTTTTTCTTAACAGCTTGAAGGATTTTTTCCTTGATATGATCATAATCTAAGGATCCTTCAGCAGCGCCAAAGCCCACTTCAGAACTCTTCTTAATTAAGTCAGCTCCCAAGTTGGACGTCATAATCACAATGGTATTGCGGAAGTCGATTTTGCGGCCAAAGGAGTCGGTTAGGCGTCCTTCTTCAAGGATTTGCAGGAGTATATCCATCACATCGGGATGCGCCTTTTCGATCTCATCAAAGAGCACCACCGAATAGGGTCTCTGGCGTACTTGTTCAGTTAATTGCCCCCCTTCTTCATGCCCAACATACCCTGGGGGCGAGCCTGTCATACGGCTGACAGCAAACTTTTCCATGTACTCGGACATGTCGACTTGGATCAGGGCATCTTCTCCGCCAAACATATGGATAGCCAAAAGTTTTGCAAGCAGTGATTTACCTACCCCTGTTGGACCCAGGAAAAGGAAGGCTCCGATCGGTCGGTTTGGATCCTTGATATCGGCGCGGCTGCGGCGGAGAGCTCGGCATATCGTATTCAGAGCCTCGTCTTGGCCGATAATGTTTTCCTTAAGGATCTCTTCCATTTTCAAGACTTTTGCAGTTTCACCTTCAGTCAGGCGGCTCATGGGGACTCCAGTTTGCCTTGCCACAACTTGGGCAATATCCTCATCTTCAACAACCACTTCATGTTCTTCTTTATTGGTTTCCCACTCGGAACGAATCTGGTGAAGCTGTTCGCGCAATGTTTTTTCTTTATCTCGCAGCTTGGCTGCTTTTTCATATTCTTGTTTGCTGATTGAATCTTCTTTTGCGAGACGCACGTCTTCGATTTCAGTCTCGAATTTGCTGATATCTTGCGGTTGATTCATCATCGCAATGCGCATCTTGGCACCTGCTTCATCGATCAGGTCGATCGCTTTATCAGGTAGGAAGCGGCCATGAATATAGCGGTCTGACAATATGGCTGCTGAGGTTAAAGCACTGTCAGTATAGAAGCATTTGTGATGCTCTTCATACTTAGTCTTTAATCCATTCAAAATCTCAATTGTTTCTGTAATGGTTGGCGGCTGGACGATGATTTTTTGGAAACGACGTTCCAATGCAGCGTCTTTTTCAATATGCTTGCGGTACTCGTCAATGGTTGTCGCACCAATACATTGCAACTCCCCGCGGGATAAGGCAGGCTTTAGAATATTGGACGCATCAATCGCACCTTCGGCTGCTCCGGCTCCAACAATCGTGTGCAGCTCGTCAATAAACAACAGAATGTTTCCATTCTTCTTAATTTCATCCATGACGGCTTTGATGCGCTCTTCAAATTGGCCTCGGTATTTTGTACCGGCAATCATTAGCGCCAAATCCAAAGTGATCAATTTCTTCTTTCTAAGATTGTCGGGAACTTCACCTTTGACAATGGCTTGCGCTAAGCCTTCGACTATCGCTGTTTTACCGACTCCGGCTTCCCCGACAAGTACGGGGTTGTTTTTCCGGCGGCGGCAAAGAATCAGGATTAATCGCTCCACTTCATCCTTGCGTCCGACGACGGGGTCCATTTTCCCTTCGCGGCACATCTCCGTAAGATCATGGCCATATGCCTTGAGTGCCGGCATTTTGTCGGTGGCTGTGGAGTTTCCAGCTTTTTCGTAAGCAGACTTCGATCCAGACCCTTGTGCTCCGGGAGGTTGTGGTTGCTGAGAACCGGGAAGGGGGGCGGTTCCTCCGATGGGAGGGAGTTGTAAGTTAAATGTTTCCAGTTCTTTAAGAACTTCTTTGCGGACCTCTTTCAGGTTGACATTTAGATTTTCAAGAACTTGAGCGGCGACGCCATCGGTTTGTCGAAGCAGGCCTAGTAAAAGGTGCTCAGTGCCTACATAATTATGGTTTAGGTTAGCCGCCTCTTCGTTGGCGTATTCGAAGACTTTTTTCACTTTACCAGTGAGAGCGGGATCGCCATAGACTTGAATTTCAGGGCCATAGCCGACTAGTTTTTCAACTTCATTGCGTACAGTTTCAAAGTCGATATTAAGGTTGCGGAGTACACTAACGGCTACGCCTTGACCCAATTTTAGCAAGCCAAGAAGAACGTGCTCGGTGCCTAAATAATTGTGATTCAAGCGTTGAGCTTCTTTTTTTGCTAACTTAATGACTTGTTTTGCGCGGTTGGTAAACTTGTCAAACATGGGAATTTTCCTCTTTTTAGGAAGCTTTGGACGCTTAATTCTATTGTATTCTACTCAATTGTTTTTGTAAACCCCCTAGAGATCATGGCTCAGATGTGAAATGGAGAGTAGAAACAAGCGATGTATGTAAGATACAAATTCACAAGGGCCAAGGCAAACATACATCGCTAAGTTCAGATTTATTCTATAGTCCAGATTCCTGAACTATAATTGAAAACTTTATCTTTTTTCGCACGATGAACACCAGAAATGATTAGCCAGTTTGCAAACGGCTAAAATTCCTGTAGCTAATGCAAAAAAAGCGGTGACATGGGGTGTTAAAAATGTGAGATTGGCTCCAAGTCCCACTAACCCTATGTCAAGGAAGTATAAAGCTAGAAAAATTAAGAATAGAATTTTAATTATCTCCATATTATCCTCCTTAAATTTACCTTATTAAGCGCCACATTCTCTTCTACTTTCATTATAAATCTGAATTAATATTGCAGTCAATATATTTATATATAACTCGTCGCGCTTTTTATGCAGTCATTCAGTGAAACTCCATGAACAGCATTCCCGGAAAAAGTGATCTTGGCCGGAAGATTTCGGAATTCCTCCTCAATCTCTCTCACTTTAGCTCCATGTCCTACTACGTATTGAGGAATTGCATTTCCCGCGAGTTTAATTGCCGTGCTCACAGGATTTTGTTTAATTTGAAGATGTTTGCTTAAAGCTCTAAGTGCGATTACTTTAAAATCGTTTTCGTTTAAGTCGCCAAAATTAGGCATGTGTGTTCCGCCTATCATGACAGTTAAACGGGTTTCCTCAGGGTAACGATTTTGTCCTGGGAAAGCGGATGAGTCCCATACAACACCCAAAATCTCCTCATTTTCTTTGGAAGGAATAAGATACCCAAACCCTTCATGGGGTAGAACTTTGTGGTTATATCCGACATTGACTACTGCAACTGAGGTGGTGGCAAAAGTTTCCAGTTTTTTCACTAGATTTGAATATTTTATTGGCAAGAGAGAGGCAAGAATTTTAGGGGATAGCGTGGAATATAGATGATCGGCCGTTATTGTATTGCCATCCGCAAGACTTATTTCAGTGACTCCGTTCCCTATTCGCAAATGGGTTGCAGTACTTCCGATACGAAGTTCGTCTTTCAATTTATGCGCTAAGGTTTTGACTAAACTTTCCATGCCGTCCTTCAATGTAAAAATTCCTTTGCGCCTGGCATTTTGGACGAAAGAGGAATGCTCTTCTTTTGTTGACTTTCGTGTGAAAGCACCGCTGATTAGTGAACCGTGGTTTTGTTCCCATTCTTGCAATAGGGGAAAACAGGATTGGATGGATAACTCTCGGATATCACCTGCGTAAATTCCGGAAACAAGCGGATCGAAAAATGATTCGGCGAAATGTGTTCCCAGGCGTCTTGAAATGAAGCTGTGGATTGATTCATCGTTTTGGCCACATTTTGGAGATCTCCAATCTCTCCACAGGGCTTTGAGAAAGTCATTACGAAATGGGGAGGTAAGGAAAGAGATGGGGCCAGTGGGTAGGCATTGCAATTTTTGATTGATGTAGAGATATCTTTTGCGGGCAGCGGGGCTAGCGAAAAGGATGTGTTCTTGGAGTCCGAGTTCTTCTATGAGTTGCAAGGTGGCGATGCCTGTGCCGTGAGGGCGGCAGCTTCTGGGGCCTTGTTCGAAGAGGAAGCCATCTTGAGAGATGGTTTGGATCCAGCCTCCAGGACGCGAGGAAGCTTCGAGTATGGTGAGGTCGATGTTGTGGGATTGATGTTTTTTTAGAAACCAGCCAAGAGCTAGGCCGCTAATGCCAGCGCCAAGAATTGCTATCCGTAGTACCATAAACTCAATCCGATTTTAAAACGCAAATTGCCACAATCCAATTCCAATTTTAAAACGCAAAGGCGCAAAGACGCAAAGGGGTTGAACTTGCAGGGAAAAATTTTTTTGACTTTATTTTAATAATCTTTTTTATATGCATTTTCAACTCCTTTGCGTCTTTGCGTCTTTGCGTTTTAAAATTGGAATTGGAATGTGGTTACAAAATACGTTAAGGTTTTAAAATCGGGTTGAGATTGTAGTTCCAAAATACATTAGGGTTTAAGAAGATTCTAAGCCATTCACAACTCTGGAAAATCCATCAACTTGATTGCTGCACCGATAATTTTTTTAGACAAATAATCTTCTGTTATGTTTTCCATTTTTATTTTCCTAGAATTATAATCCTTCTATTGCTGCCGAACGATGTCAACCAAGGCTTGCACGTTCTCGTACGGGATGTCCGGCAATAAGCCATGTCCTAAATTAAAGATGTACCCAGGCTCACCCTTCATTCCCTTCAGTAGCGCTTTCGTCTCCCTCTTGATCAGGTCGTAAGGTGCATATAAAACATCCGGATCCAAATTCCCCTGCAATGCGATATTCCTCGGGATCACCTTCCTCATTTGCATAAGATCCGCATTCCAATCCACACTGATGGCCGATGGCTGTATTTCCGCCAGTTGCGAAGCAAAGACAGAGGATCCTCGGCAAAATAAAATGGCCGGCACATTTTTGGATTTGATCCCTTCCAGGATCATTTTGAAATATGTTAGGGAAAACTCCCTAAATTGCCCGTGGCTCAATACATTGGCCCATGAATCAAATATCTGAACAGCTTGTACTCCGGCTTCAATTTGCATTTCTAGATAATCGATGGTTAAGCGTGAGATCTTTTCAAGCAGCGTATGAAAACTTTTGGGGTCCTTCATCATCCACTGTTTCGTTGTCCGCAGATCCTTGCTTGACTTCCCCTCAATCATATAGCTCGCAACGGTGAAGGGGGCTCCGCAAAATCCGATTAACGGGACTTTCAATTGAGGGCGCAATAACCGAATGGCTTGTGCAACATACTGCAGGGCTTCTTTGATGTCAGGTTTTGGAAGGGCGTCAATATCGGCAGCTGTTTGTAATGGCCTGTCGATAATAGGGCCGATGCCGTCGTCAAAATGCAACCCTACCCGCAGGGCTTCCGGAATGACTAAAATGTCGGAAAACAAAATTGCTGCGTCGACTCCCAAATGCTTCACCGGGAGCATCGTCACTTCTGCTGCCAGCTCAGGATCATGCACCATATCCAAAAAAGGGTGCTTGGCTCGGATGGCCCGATATTGGGGCATATAGCGTCCGGCCTGCCGCATAAGCCATATCGGTGCCCGGGAACGATTTTCACAGCGCAGTGCTTTGAGAAAAAGATCATTCATCACAATATGCGCTCAAGAACAGATTCCACTGTAAAACCAAACTCTTTGGCCAACATGCTGGCAGGTGCGGAAGCTCCGAATGTTTCCATGCAGATGGCTATTCCGTCCATTCCAATATATTTATGCCAGCCTTGTTCGACACCGGCTTCAATGCTGACCCGTTTCCCAATGTTGCCGCCGAGGACGCTTTGCTTATATTCAGGTCCTTGTTGTTCGTATAACTCCCAGCAGGGCATCGATACCACACGCACTGATTTGCCAATTTTTTCAAGTTCTGTCGCTACATCCAATGCCAAGTGAACTTCCGATCCGGTGGCGATCAATGTGTAATCGGGTTTGCCCTTTTCTTTTTTGAGGATATAGGCTCCACGTCCTACTCCGTTCGCATAGGACACTTTCGTGAGTCCGAGATCGGGCAAGTTTTGCCTTGAAAGGGCAAATGCTGTGGGTCCTTCATAACGCAAGGCTGCAATCCAAGCCATTTTGACCTCATTTTGATCCGCGGGGCGGATGACATGAAGGTTAGGAATAGCACGCAATGAAGCGAGTTGTTCAATAGGTTGGTGTGTGGGACCATCTTCCCCTAAGAAAATGGAATCATGGGTAAACTGATAAATCACATGTTCTTTCATCAAGCTGCATAAACGTATTGCATTGCGCATGTAGTCGGAAAAGGTGAGGAAGGTGCCGATGAAAGGAGTAAGCAATCCTGTTTGCGCAATGCCTGTAGCCATTGCGCTCATGGCGAATTCGCGGATTCCGAACTTGATGTTTCTGCCGTTAAATTGATCAGGGGCTATCAGAGGATACTTCTTGAGCATTGTCAGGTCGGAAACGGAGAGGTCAGCGGAGCCTCCGATCAGCCAAGGAAGCATATCGGCTAAGGCGTTGGCTAAATCTTGGGAGGCTTTACGGCCCGATATTGGAGCTTTTATCTCAAGTTTTTGCAGTTTTTCCTCTAAATCGTCGGGGAGATGTTTTTCTTTCATCGCCTCGAATTCTTTTAGTTTCTCAGGATTTGCTTTTGCCCATGCGTCAAAAGTCTTTTTCCATTCCTCTTCGTGTGCAGCATCTTGGACCTGTTTCCTTTTGAAAAAGTCGGTGACAGTTTGTGGGACGAAAAACGGTTCTTCGGGCCATCCGAGAGCAACCTTAGTAGCTTTTATTTCTTCGACTCCGAGCGGTGAACCATGAGCTTTGTTAGTGCCGGCTTTGTTGGGAGATCCCTTGCCAATGATGGTGTGAGCAATGATGAGGCGTGGGCGTTCCTGGTTGTATCTTGTCCGAGTAAACACATCGGCAACCGCATCCAAGTCATTTCCATCGACTTCAAAAACCTCCCATCCGTAGGCTTGGTAACGCATTTTTGTGTTTTCGGAGCATGACTCACTTATAGGGCCATCCAAGGTAACATGATTGGAATCATAAATGGCAATTAAGTTGTCTAATTTAAGGTGTCCTGCCAATGAGGACGCTTCGCTGGTGATCCCTTCCATGATGCAGCCGTCACCCATCAGGGTGTACACTTTACCATCAAGAATCTTATGTTTATTTGTATTGAAACGTGTATCTAAAATTTTAAGGCCTAGCGCAGTACCTACAGCATTGGCAAAACCTTGACCCAATGGGCCTGTCGTGGTTTCTACCCCTTCGGTATCGCGTGATTCAGGATGCCCGGGAGTTTTTGAATGCAATTGTCGGAAATTTTTAATATCGTCCAAACTTAAATTGTAGCCCGAGAGGTGTAAACAGGAGTAGAGCCACATGGAGCCGTGGCCAGCAGACAGAATGAGGCGGTCGCGGTTAATCCATTTGGGATCCTTAGGATTATAGCGGAGTAGGACACCGAAGAGGTAAGCTCCGATTTCAGCGCAACCCATTGGCAGACCCGGATGACCGGAATCGGCTTTTTGGACCGCATCCATGGAAAGGCCGCGGATTGTATTGGCGATTTTGGATAGGGTGGTTTTGAGTTCCGGGTCTAAGGTTTTCTTATGATGCGAGGCAGAGTGTGTTGGGTCGTTAGTTTTGATTTCTGCCATTGCTTTGTTTCCTAATTCCATAGATTATTCCAATAGTAAAGTTTATGTATATATAGTGATAAATGTACTCGGAAAAGCCTTAATGGCGCAAGGGAAAACCTTGAAGGACATAAAGAGGAGGTCAAGATGGCTAAATTGAAAATCGATCTACACGAAATTTTCAATAAAGGGGATCTAATTGAACAAGAACTCACCCGAATCATCAATGAGGCTGTAGAAAAAAAGATTGCATTAGTTGAAATCATACCCGGAAAAGGAAGCGGTCAGCTGAAAAAGAGGGTATTACGATTTTTAGAGCAAAAACACATAAAAGCACTCTATCACCGCCTTGAAAAAGATAGCAAAAATTTCGGCCGCCTTTTCGTTCATTTCAAATCTTGACAATACACATACTTTGGTCTTGTGGTTTAAAATTATAATTATTACAGTTAGGCTGAGGACAAAATAATGGAATCAGTTACCATTGAAATTCTTCCTCCCCCTATTAATTGGAGTCAGGAAAGAATAACAAAGTATTGCCAAAAAGTTGCCGAGCTTCTTCGAAAATTAGATATTCTTATCGTTGACATTCCTGAAGTCGTTAACGAAACTCGAAATGGTCGGCGCCGTGATTTTGTTCCCAAGATGGACAACTTTCATTTTGCAAGCCTTTTAAAACATTATCATCATGATATTATCGTTATCCTTTGCAAAATATGTGTCCTCATTGATAAACAATCCTTTGAAGAATGGGTTGCACAGGTTTATCAAAAAGGGATACGCCATCTGGTGCTTGTCGGAGGGGAAAGTCCCAATATCCAATATCCCGGATATACAGTTTTAGAAGCCACCCGATTTATTAAACAGCGTTATCCACAAATAAAACTGGGTGGAATCACGATATTTACTCGCGACGATGAAGTTGAACGCATTCAAAAAAAAATGGATGCCGGAATGGAGTTTTTCTATTCGCAAATCATTTTCGAAGCAGCAAATGGAAAGCAGATTTTGCTTAACCTTTCGAAAGAATGTAAAAAGAAAGAAATTTCAATGCCGAAAATATATTTGTCGATCGCAATCGCTTCAAAAAGCAAAGATATCGAATTCATGAAATGGCTAGGTGTGGAATTCCCCTCGGCTGTCTATTCCCACTTGGCAAAAGAAAGCAATGGAGATGAGGTTTCACGCTCAAAAGAAGTTGTAGATATGATGTTAGATGAAATATTTCACTTTACTAATAAAGAAAAAATTGATGTTGGATTCAACATAGAACATGTGATGTATATGAACCTCTACCTAATTCAACAGGTTTATAAAGATGTCAAAAGAAGGATAGCTGAGGCATGAATATTTTATTGCCAGGTCAATACCCACGCAGTGAAAAATTAATCGCTGCAACTCGCGACTATGATCGAAACAGAATTTCACTTTCTGAACTTAATCGACAAATAAAAGAAGATGTCTCTGATTTCAAAGCTTTACAAAAAGGATTGCCTTACCTTTCTCAAGGGTTATTTCAGTGGCAGGATCTCTTAAGACCCTTTATTCACATTCTAAATGGAGCCTATGCAGAATCGTTGACTCGCTTTTATGAAACGAATACCTTTTGGCGGCTTTTAGAGGTGGAAGGCAAACCAAGCATTAATGAAGCCAAAATAGATGATTGGATCGACACATACTTCTTCGGATCATCGTCATTTGCTAAAACAGATCCAATGGTCTTCACTTTACCTTTCCTTTACCTCTTCAAAGATCATTCACGAGGAATTCCTCTCGAAACGATCGCCGATCTTTTAGAGAAAATTGCCAAAAAGTTGGTTGCTTTTCCCAACAAATCTCTGTGTTTCTTCGAACCCTCATTCGGTTGGAGAAAAATTTCCGAAGAAGAAAAAAAGCTCGGCAAATCCCTACTTGAAGAAATCAAAAAAAGTTCCGATGCTCAAGTATTTCTTACAACCTTCTTTTTTCCAATTGACAGCGAACTGGAATTCATTTTTTCACTTCCTGTAGATGGCATCGGAATCGATTTTTATGTGAACTCAACTTCTTGCCTAAAAAAATTTCCTAAAGAAAAAAAATTGCTCGCAGGAGTACTCAATACTGAATCCACATTGCTTGAATCCAATGAGAGTATACGGTCCATCATTGAAATGTTGCGAGGCTATATTCCGGATGACAAAGTATTTTTTATTCCAAATGGACCGGCTGAACTTCTTCCGAGAGATATCATGGACAAAAAAGTTAAAAACCTTAAAGAGATCATAGTATGACACTTGCTGCCCTAGTCACTCATGAAATAGGATCTTTGGCGAAAACTCCGTGGCGCCTTAAGGCTTTATCCGGAGCACAATTGGGGGAATCTGATGTGCGGGAGGCTAAAGTGTGGGCCGAACGGCTTAAAATTCCGGATCATGAAAATCTGTTGAAACTTTTGTCTAAAGGACATGGCTTTAGCAAAGAGGAGAAAACCGAAATTGTCAGGTATTCTTCTCTTTACGCGATCAGGCTATTGGAAGAAGCAGGGCTTGATCTTGTCTGGGACGGAGAACAGCATCGCGTAGAAATGTATGAATTTCCTGTGCGGCAAATGAATGGCTTTATCTTTAATGGGCATGTCCGCAGTTTTGATAATAAATATTATTGCAAAGCTTCTTGTACGCATACGCCTGGCTTTGAAAAACCTTTCCACGTTAATGAGTACGATGTAATTGCATCCTTGGCCAAAAAGAGAATCAAAATTCCGGTGACAGGAGCCTACACGATTGTAGATTGGTCTTATGACGAGCATTATTTAGCTTCTGTGATACCGGGAAAAAAGGCGATTCGAGAGTCCCGCCATGAGGCTAGGAAGCGGTTTCTTGCAGACGTGACGCAAAATGTCATTTACCCAAACATCAAAGCGCTTTATGATCATGGGGTAAGATATATTCAAATTGACGAACCTGCCGCAACAACCAAAAGGGATGAGATCCCTGACTTTGTGGAAACCACACGTCAAAGCATCGGAGATCTAGCCGGCAAAGCATTTTTTTCTATTCACATCTGCTTTTCCGATTACGAAAGGCTTTTTCCTGAAATCAATTCATTACAGGGGATATTGGATGAGATCCATTTTGAATATGCAAACAGAGATACCCGAGAACTCGGAGTTGATGCCAAAAAACGCAAGGGGTACGAGATTTTGCAGAAATTTAAAGGGACATCATTCAAAGTTGGCTTGGGAGTGCTTGATGTCCACACTGACTTTATTGAACCGCCAGAGCTAGTGAGGGACCGAATTCTTTATGCAAATGAGATTATCGGAGATCCGAAACGGCTATATATTGCGCCGGATTGTGGTTTGCGGACACGTACATGGGAAGTTTCTTATGAAAAGCTTAAAAATATGGTCGAAGGCAGGAATCTAGCTGCAAAGGCTTTAGGGTTATAAAAGCAAGGATATGTTAGGAAAACGTGCAAATATCACAAAAATACGTCGATATTTTTGCCATTTTGCACGAATAATGAACATAATGGAGAATTTGTGCGAATATTGAAATTTGGTGGTTCGTCCGTCAGTACTCCGGAACGAATCAAGAATGTCATTAACATCCTTAAAGATAAATACGACCAAGACCCCTCCTTTTCCGTCGTGTTTTCAGCCTTTGGCGGAGTAACCGATGCATTAATCTCCATCAGCAAGCAAGCCGCCGCCGGAAATGAACAATACCACGATGCCTTGGAACATCTGATTGAACGTCATTTAGCCGCAGCAGAAAATCTTATCTCTGGATCAAATTTAAGCCTCGTTATCGATACGCTTAAAGAATATTTCAAAGAGCTCAGCGATGCACTTCACGGAGTACAATTGATTAGAGAATTGTCACCACGTTCCCTCGACCTCATCATGAGTTTTGGCGAGCGTATGTCAGCTTATATTATCAGCGAAGCCATGAAACCTGCCATTCCTGGCTCTTCCTTCCTGGATGCAAGGGAGTTAGTTAAAACCGATCGCAACTTCGGAAATGCGCGAGTGAATTATGAGACAACCTTTGCAAACATAATTTCCTATTTTTCCGGTAAAACATTTGTCCCTATCATTACCGGATTTATCGGCTCAACTGATGACCAAGTTACCACTACTCTAGGCAGAGGAGGATCTGATTATACAGCCGCGATTTTTGGCGCGGCATTGAAGGTGCAGGAAATCGAGATTTGGACTGATGTCGATGGAGTCATGACCGCAGATCCCAGAAAGGTACAGCAGGCCTTCCCCATAGCCGCTATGTCCTATAAAGAAGCCCTAGAGATGTCCCATTTTGGAGCCAAGGTGATCCATCCGCCCACCATAGCTCCGGCCTTGCAGCGCAATATTCCCATTTGGATCAAAAACAGCTTCCATCCAACAGCACCGGGAACATTCATCTCCAAAGATAAAAAAGATCATGGCTCCTTGATCTGCGGAATTTCCTCCATTGATGACATAGCCTTATTGCGCTTGGAAGGCAGCGGATTAGTAGGAGTCTGTGGAACCGCCATGCGCCTCTTTGGCGCTCTTGCCAAAAATGGAATCAATGTCATTTTGATTACGCAGGGATCCTCGGAACACTCCATCTGTTTCGGTATTGCCCCCATACATGCTGAACAAGCCAGAACGGCCATTGACGAAGAGTTCCTGCTCGAAAGGAAAGCCGGTCTGATCGATAATGTCATTGTGGAAAAGGGATTGTCCGTTATTGCGGTAGTCGGAGAAAACATGCGGATGACTCCAGGGTTAGCTGGCCGCCTGTTTGGTGCACTAGGGAAAAATGGAGTCAATGTTGTGGCCATGGTACAAGGATCTTCCGAATACAATATTTCTGTCGTCATCAAAAGGGAGGATGAGGAAAAAGGTTTGAATGTGATCCATGAAGATTTTTTCTTATCTCACATAACTACTTTACATATTTTTCTAGTGGGAACCGGATTGATCGGAAGCACCCTACTGAGTCAAATGGAGAAACAGTTGCCTATATTAAGGAAGGAACACTCACTGGATATTCGAATTGTAGGCCTTGCGAACAGCCAGAAAATGTATTTTGAACCTCATGGGCTTAAGGTGACAGACCATAAGGAGCTCTTACGCAACTCTTCCGAGAAAATGGATATCGCTTCATACATAAAGAAAATGAAATCTCTGAATTTGATGAATAGTATTTTTGTTGATTGTACGTCTAGCGAAGAAATTGCAGAGAACTATTCATCCATACTCTCGTCCAGCATTTCCATTGTGACACCGAATAAAAAAGCCAATTCAGGCTCGTATTCCAGGTATAAAAAATTAAAAGAGTTAAGCGAGTTAAAAGGAATAAAATTCTATTATCAAACGAATGTTGGCGGTGGTCTGCCTATCATCAGCACAATTATAGACTTGCGCAGAAGCGGAGACAAAATCGTAAAAATTGAAGCGATTCTTTCGGGTACTTTAAGTTATCTTTTTAATACTTTCACGGCAGGAACAAAATTCAGCGAAGTTCTGCGAGAGGCTCAGAAGAAAGGATACACCGAGCCTGATCCACGAGAAGATTTGAATGGCAAAGACGTTCTTCGCAAGCTTCTCATTCTTGTACGGGAAAGTGGTTTTCCAATGGAAATAGAAGACATTACTATCGAACCTATTGTGCCTGAAGAATGCTTTGCCGGCAAAGGTGTGGATGAGTTTTATCACAAGCTTAAAGATTACGATTCCATGCTCGAACAGAAAAGAAGCCAAGCCGCTAAGGAAGGAAAAGTATTACGCTTTATAGCCACTTTTAAGCAAGGGAAGGCCTCCGTAGCTCTGCAGGCTGTGAATGCGAGTCATCCCTTTTATCATCTTTCAGGAAGCGATAACATCATCGCCTTGAATACGGAACGTTATAGAGATACTCCCTTAGTGATCAAAGGTCAGGGGGCCGGTGCTGAGGTTACAGCCGGAGAAGTCTTTGCTGATATTATACGTTTTGCTTCACATTAATAGAGAGTACTAGAAACAGCTATGACCAACAAAAGTATTAAAATCTTTGCCCCGGCAACAGTCGCTAATGTCGCCTGCGGATTTGATATTTTCGGATTTGCTCTGGACAATCCCGGAGACGAGTTGTCTGTCACCCTCAATAATTCCTCAAATGTGAAGATCACAAAAATATCGGGAGATAGCGGGCGCCTCCCGCTTGATCCGCAGAAAAATACTGCCGGAGTCAGTGTATTGAAGTTCTTAGAGCACCTCAAAAGCAAACAAGGACTCGATATTGAATTGCACAAAAAAATGCCTTTGGGTAGTGGTCTGGGATCAAGTGCTGCTAGTTCTGTAGGAAGCTTATTTGCTGTCAATGCTTTGCTGGGGCATCCTTTGTCGCCTCTTGAGCTTTTACCTTTTGCCATGGAAGGGGAACGCGTAGCTTGCGGAACTGCACATGCTGACAATGTAGCTCCGGGGCTGTTGGGAGGCTTTGTTTTAATCAGAAGCTATTCTCCATTAGATGTCATTCAAGTCCCTTGCGCGTTGAACCTCTATTGCACCATCCTTCATCCGGATATTGAAATTCGGACTGAAACAGCCAGAAAAATCCTCAAGCCGAACATTACAATGCAGCAGCATGTGGTGCAAACAGGGAATGCAACTGGATTAATCCTTGGTCTTACCCAAGGAGATGCCGATCTTATCCATAAATGTCTGCAAGATGTGATAGCCGAACCTATACGTTCCACGTTGATCCCGGGATTTCAGGGTATCAAAGAGGCCGCTCTCCATGCTGGAGCCCTAGGCTGCAGTATATCCGGATCGGGCCCTTCCCTATTTGCCTTGTCGTTGACAAATACCGATGCGGAAAAAATTGGGGAAGCGATGTCGAGAACCTGTCAAGAGAACAACCTCAACAGTCATCTGTATATTTCTAAAATGAATTTTGAAGGTCCCAGGGTCTTGTCATGATACGATTTTATAGTACGAATGATCATGGAGTGAGGGTTTCTTTAGAAGAAGCTGTTTTGCGTGGGTTGGCTCGGGATGGCGGTTTGTTTATGCCGGAACAAATACAACCGATGGACTCTTCGTTCTTCAAAAAAATCTCTTCTCTTTCTTTTCAAGAAATAGCTTTGGAAGTATCCAGACATGTGTTGAAAGAGGAAATACCTGTTGATCAGTTAAAGAAAATTATCGAACAATCGATAACATTCGATGCTCCATTGATACGATTATCGGATGAAATTTATGTGGTGGAGTTATTTCACGGACCCACTTTGTCGTTTAAGGATTTCGGAGCTCGTTTCATGGCGAGACTCATGGCTTATTTGATTCGCGGTCAGAATCAAAATATCCATATTTTAGTGGCTACATCGGGGGATACCGGGAGTGCTGTGGCTTATGGATTTTTGAACGTTCCTGGCATAAAAGTGTGGATCTTATATCCGAAGGGGCAAGTCAGTATGATCCAAGAAAAGCAGCTGACAACAGTTGGACACAATGTGACGGCCTTGGAAATTGACGGGACATTTGATGATTGCCAAGCTTTGGTAAAGCAGGCCTTTAATGATCAAGAGCTGAGTCAGAGGATGCGGCTCACATCAGCGAATTCGATAAACGTAGGGCGGTTGATTCCTCAATCATTTTATTATTTCTATGCCTATGCACAGGTAAAGAACGGTTCCGGACCCATTGTGATTTCGGTACCTTCGGGAAATTTTGGAAATTTGACTGCGGGGTTATTTGCGAAAAAAATGGGGTTGCCTATCGAGAGGTTTATTGCAGCAACGAACCGGAATGACAGTGTTCCCAAATATCTAGAGACAGGGAAATTCCGGCCTCATCCATCGATTCAAACTTTGTCGAATGCGATGGATGTAGGGAACCCGAGTAATTTTGCAAGAATACTGGACCTCTATGAAGGGGATCTAGAACGGATTCGCAAGGATCTCTATGGCGTAAGTTTTACGGATGAGCAGACGAAGGGGGGAATCCGTGAATTGGTTGAGGAATATCAGTATGTTGCGGATCCGCATGGGGCTGTGGCGTACTTAGGGCTGAGGGACTATCAGAGAAACGTCAAGAAGACCAAAGGGATATTTTTGGAAACAGCCCATCCGGCGAAGTTTTTGGAAGTGGTTGAGCCATTAGTAGGAAGAAAGGTTGATGTGCCGTCAAGGCTGCAGGAGGCCTTGGATAGAAAGAAGGTAGCGATTGAGTTGCCCAATGATTACGATCGTTTGAAGGCGGTTTTGAATAGTTTGGATTAGTCATTTTGTAGGGACAATAGGGACTGTTTTAAGTCCCTTTAAGGTAACTGTAAAAGTCTTGTCATGGTCCGGAGCGTCAGCGGAGGACGTCTGGAATGAGCCCAGAGCTCCCTCCGGTCGCTATGGGCTAGTTTCAGACGTCCTCCGCTAGCGCTCCGGACTTAAGACTGTAATGAAGGGCTTACTTGAGGACATAACATACATTAAACATAGTAAACGTCACCTGCTGCCTTTGTGAAATGCTTCAGCATATAAACTCCTATATCAACCATGAAAACAGCAGTTGTTATAATTGGAAAGGCGACCAAGGTAACAATTATGGATATTTGTACGATCGCATACCCTAGTTCGAAAATGCTAATATCTGACATTGGTCTTTGCCCAGATTGAAGAAATTCAGAAAGCAGCGCAATTGAAATAGTTCCCCCTACAACAGCTCCAAGTAAACCTACACTGAGAGTAGTTATTTTTAGATCGGAATATATTTCTTTGCCTAAGCGAGATAATTCTTGTCGTGAAAATAAAGAGGTGAAGAAAATCTTAGCAAATAGATAGATTTTTTTAACCCGTGGTTTAAGGATGTCATACAATGGGATTTTTGACTTTTGTGTTGGAGCGGTATTAGAGAATTTTAGCTTTGTATGGTTTAGGGGATCAACCGAATCCGCAACAGTAATGGTTCCCTTTTCAAAATCGGTTTCAATTTCGGTAATGTCGGTGAAGTGAGGATATTCCGCAACAAACTCTAAAGTTTTTCGATCTAAGAAAATTAAGCTTTGACGAGTGATGGCCACTAAAAGTCGATCTCCAAATGAGTCTAAACCTTTAATCATTTTCCCTAGATTAACAATTTTCCATTTACGTGGCCTTATATCAGGAGTATCATTACATAATAAAAAAGGTGTTATATAAGTGGTATCGGCCCAACTATAAATCTTATTCTCCTTTTTATCTTTTACGCTTCGAAAGTATAGAGAATGACCCGTTCGAAAGTGCTTAAACAGTACTTCTATAATATCAGTAGGTAGGGAAATATAAACCTGATTACTTCGAAGCTCCGCTTTTGGGAGTTGTTTTTTCAATTCGCGAACACTGTGAGTTTCTGGATCTAGCGCACTTTCCTTGCTCCATTCATAACGATGATCCTGAACAAGACGAGCAAGATCAAAACGGAAATAATCTTTTGCCTGTGCGGGTGTAACAATCCAACCTTTCCAATGTTGTTGCGCTTCTTTGCAAGTCATTCCCACGTGGCGCATGGCTTCCCAACCAGCATGAGATTTTATTTCTCCCCAAATCTCTATTGGAAGTTCCTGTAAATAGATCTCTATTGGAAGATCCTGTAAATTGGCGACAGCATTCATAATAAATTATATTTAAAGTAAAAATATTAAACAAAGAATACCTAATAATGTAATTAATTGCAATATAATTTGTTTAAATTTGATTTTTGTTACTAATCGAAACTACATGCCTGTGATAAATTGAGGCTCACGCACTCACTCTGAGGCACAAACCTGATTAATTTTGCCAAAAAGGCTCCTTGTCGAATTTTATAGGTTGTTAATATGCCCTCATGATATGTATGATGGGCTTTATTACAGGTATACCTATGGTTCCTGCCGTTCAAACCGTTTCGTGTGCCGCCGCCCTCGCAATGCCGGCTTCAGCAGCTGCTCTTCCAGCAGGAATATGGACTGCCTTTGCTGTTGTCAATAAAGTCCATTCTGTCTGGCGATGGTATCGTTGGAGCGGTATTTACTCCAATCCGGATAACTTTTCCCAGTTAGCTACAGGTCATGCATTAAATTTTACTGTCGGAGATTATCTCGGTGTCCGCATTGCCGCACACTGCGTTCTCATTTCGAGTAAAATTATTGAGTGCACAGACCAACAAGTCTCCTTATCCAAGGCTTATCGCAAATGGAAAGAAGCTCTTACCGGTACATATTCAGCCCCAATGACGTGTGATTGGAAAAAAAAGATGGGTTGGGTGTCACCTTCTAGCACTCAAAAATGGTCATTACGCTTCTATCGCGTCATTTGGCATGTTTGTTATATAGCACGACGTACTCTTAAGTTGATAACCTACATTTTTAAGCTAAGCATGAAAACAATGGACGCTATTGAAGCTTTTTCTTTAAGTCCTTCCACACGAAATGAAGCTGTGAATGAGGTGTTCTTGAATAGTATCAAATGTTTAAACTCGCTTGAACAGAATCAACATGAACTCTTGGCTAAACTACAGAAGAATAAACAAGTTATCGAAAAAATCTTGAAGGGAGTGGGGACTGTATACAATGCGGATCAATTGATCGACTATGTCAGTGGGACAATGGAAAAACTCCGAAGTGTTAATCATACCACGCAAGGGCTTTTTAAAAGAGCTAATGGGGCTATTTATGAACTATTCTTAGATTCCATGCATGGTTTGGCTGCACTTTCCGGAACGATCGAATACATGCCAAATTTCTTAATCCCGAAAGACGAAGAAGCTGATGATACATTGTATGGAATGGAAAAATCAAAAGAAAGATACCCACCAATCCATTGGGTAACGCGTGTAGACTGTTCGCAATCAGTTCCAAAAGAGAAAACCAAGCGATACGACTTTTGGGAAAAAGAAGCGCTGCCATTCCAAACGTCGCGTTATTTGAAAAAAATCACACAATATTCTCTTTTTGCGCGTTAAATGATTAGTTTAACCAATCCTTCATCAGCTGTTTGATTTTTGTTTGGTAGTGTATACCCTCAAGTTTAGCTTT
>Ga0206822_1045_pt3 | contig 35019 bp, 33 predicted proteins | sample Alteio_BWOrgCont_83_FD_152913 | JGI IMG/M metagenome (GOLD analysis project Ga0206822, IMG submission 152913) | Enriched cells from forest soil in Barre Woods Harvard Forest LTER site, Petersham, Massachusetts, United States -... | ecosystem: Environmental > Terrestrial > Soil > Temperate forest >... | reverse complement strand
CGACCATCCGCCCGAGGAATCGCCCGCCGCCATCCTGCTTGACGTTATGTTGCCAGGCCGCGACGGCTTCTCCATCGTGCGTGCTCTCCGCGACGCGGGTCGCTTCACCCCGGTGCTCATGCTCACCGCTCGTGGCCGCACCGAAGACATTGTCGAGGGTTTCTCCGCCGGGGCAGACGACTATCTTGCCAAGCCCTTCGACCTCGATGTCCTGCTGGCTCGGCTGGCCGCGCTGCTGCGCCGCCTGCATTGGCCTGTTCCGGCGAAGGCTGTGGAGGCTCCCGCTCAGGCGCCGCTACCGCCTTACACACTCGGCGATCACATCATCGACTTCGACGCACTCGAGATCCGTACCCCGGCCGGCAACGGAACTCCTGCGAGTACCGTCCATCTCACCCTGATGGAGTGCGATCTGCTCCGCTACCTCATCGAGCGCCCCAACAAGATCGTTGCCCGCAAAGAACTGCTTGAAAAAGTCTGGCGCGTGCATGAGGACACGGACACCCGCGCCATCGACAACTTCATCGTCCGCCTGCGCCGTTACCTCGAACCGTCGCCCTCTAAGCCCGTCCATCTGGTCGCGGTACGAGGTGTCGGTTATCGCTTCGTTCCCGATCCTTAGCGACGGTTCGGTTGCAATAACATCCAATTCTTGTAGTATCTGGTACTCGCGACCGACATCGGCCCGCCAACTCTCGTAGAATTTACTTAAGAATCCTAAGGATGGGAACGAAGCTTTGACCACAACGGAGAGCCAGCACGATCTCCGCATTCACGGCATGACCTGCGCCGCGTGCCAGTCGCACGTCGAGCGCGCTCTCACGTCCGTTCCCGGGGTCAGTTTCGCCAGCGTCAACCTGATGGCCCACACCGCGCGTGTGGTTGCAGAGCCGTCTGTATCAGACCTCCAGCTCATTGAAGCCGTCCGCCTTTCCGGCTACACCGCGTCACCCGCGCACACACATGCTCCGGGCTCTTCTCATCAGGAAACGCCTTCGCATCTAGGCCTCCGCGCCCTGCTCTCTCTGTTCGCGGGAGCATTCGCCATGGTTCTTTCCATGGCAAGCTCGTCTGCCGGATCGCGCTGGTTCCTCTGCCTGCTTTCGCTTGCCGTCATGGCCTTCGCAGCCCCTGAAATCTACACCGCCGCTTGGCGAGCCGCGCGCCATCGTTCCACCAACATGAACACCCTCGTTGCTCTGGGCACCATCGCGGCGTTTCTTGCTTCCTTTGCTGCCACCGTTGCTCCCGCAGCCCTGGCCCGCCACGGCATCCCTCCCAGCGTTTATTACGAGGCTGTAATTCTCATCCTCGCCTTTCTCCTCAGTGGGCGCTGGCTGGAAGCTCGTGCCCGAGCCTCCGCCACCAGCGCCTTGCGAGGCTTCGCGCACCTTGAATCCTCTGAGGCTCGCCTGCTTTCCCCTCAAACCACGGACTATGCCTCCGCCCCGGAGACGCTGCTTCCGCTCGATGCCATCACGCCCGGCGACTTCATCCGCATCCTGCCCGGCGACCGTATTCCGCTTGACGGCCAGATCATCTACGGCCGCAGCTCGGTCGATGAGTCCATGCTCACGGGCGAGCCCTTACCCGTTACCCGCTCCACCGGCGATCACGCCACAGCAGGAACTCTCAACCTCGACGGCATCCTTGTTCTGCGCGCCACGGCCGTAGGTGCCGACTCCACACTCGCCCAGATGCAGCGCCTGCTGGAACAGGCCCAGTCCAGTCGAGCTCCCATGCAGCGCCTGGCTGACCGCGCCAGCTCCGTTTTCGTGCCTACCGTACTGGTGCTGGCACTCATAACCTTCATTGTGTGGTGCATTTACGATTCTCCTGCCCGCGCGCTCTCGGTCGCCATCGCCGTGCTCATCATCGCCTGCCCCTGCGCTATGGGGCTTGCCATACCTGCAGCCATCACCGTCGCCATCGGGGCAGCCGCCCAGCGCGGCTTGCTCATCAAGGGCGGCGAGTCCCTCGAGCGCCTCTCCTCTGTCGATACCATTGCGCTCGACAAGACCGGAACTCTCACTGAGGGCCGCCCGCGCATCGCTAAATTTATTCCGTCGCCGCACGCACAGCTCGATACCGCGACCATGCTCTCCTTAGCCGTCGCTGCTGAGCGCCTGTCCACCCATCCGCTCTCGCAGGCAGTTGTCGAATTCGCAGAAAACCACCTCACACTGCCCACTCCGCCGCTCATAGAGAACTTCACCATCACTCCCGGAACCGGCCTCACCGCCAACGTTGCCGGGCATCGGCTGGCCATAGGAAACGCCTCGCTGCTCTCATCGGAAATCCCACCGGAGCTAAACGCCCCTGCAAACTTTTCCCACGCCACCCCGCTCTATCTGCTCTATGACAATGAGCCGCAAGCCGTATTCTTCGCCACCGACGAGCTGCGCCCCCACGCCCGCGATGCTATTGCCCTGCTGCGTGCACTGCATGTTCATCCCCTCATGCTCACCGGGGACACCTTTACCTCGGCTACGGCCATTGCTCATGAAGCCGGAATAAACGCCGTAGAAGACATCCACGCACATCTGCTGCCCTCGGACAAACTCTCTCTCATTCGCTCCCTGCAGATGCAGAAGAAGAAAGTCGCCATGGCCGGAGACGGTATCAATGACGCCGCAGCGCTGGCGCAGGCGGATGCCGGCCTGGCGCTCGCCGCCGGCTCGGATCTCGCTCGCGAGGCCGGCGACATCCTTCTGCTCCACAACGATCTCCGCCTCATCCCCGCATCGATTTCGCTGGCCCGCCGCACCACCCGTATCATGCGCGAAAACCTGGCCTGGGCGCTCATCTACAACGTCATAGGCCTTCCTATCGCCGCCGGAGCGCTCTATCCGCGTTTCCATCTGCTGCTCAGCCCTATTCTCGCCAGCGCCGCTATGGCTCTCAGTTCGGTCAGCGTTCTGCTCAACTCCCTGCGCCTGCGCCGCTTTCCACCCGTCTAACCAGACAGCTACACTCAAATAGGACATCGCAGGCCCAGACGAACGTGCGCATTTTCACCCGCTACATCCTTCGCGAGATTGCCAGCTACGCCTTCCTCGGCGGGGTCCTGTTTACGTTCATCCTCTTCATGAAGTTTCTGCTCCCGCTCATGGAGCTCGCCGTCCGCGGCATCGCTGCGCCGTCTGACCTCGCCCGGCTGGTTGGCTATTTTCTTCCCGGCATCCTCACCTTCACACTGCCCATGGCGGTGCTGGTCGGCATCCTGCTCGGTCTTAGCCGCCTCGCAGCGGATAGCGAAGTCACCGCCATGCGTGCCAGCGGTGTAGGCGTCCTATCCTTTCTGCGCATCGTCAGTATTCTCGCGTTTATCTGTTGGGGAGCAGGGCTGCTCAATTCGATTTACGTTGCTCCCCGCGCAGCCCAGGCCCTGTTGCGTTATGAAGCCGACACCAAGAATGGAGCCCAGGCCACCATCGCTGTTGAGCCGCATGTCTTTTACGAGGGTCTCAATAATAAAGTCCTCTACGTGCAGGATGTCGTGCCAGGCCCCAACGGTACTGCCCTTTGGAAGCACGTTTTCCTCGCCGATCTTGCCAACCCTGCCTCGCCACAAACTACCTCTGCGCCGGCATCTCTGCACATTATCTCCGCCAATGAAGCTGTCATTGTCAGCAACGGCCCGCAGCAACTGCGTATGGATCTGAGCGACGGCTCCCGGCATGACACCGTTGCCTCCAACCCCAACGAATACGACATCTCCACCTTCCGCGCTACCGAGCTGCCCATCCAGACCGGCCAGCAGGAAGATGAGACTCACCTCTCGCGCCGCGACACGCCTACGCACGCCCTCTCGCTCTCCGACCTGCGATCGCCGCCATCGCCCGCTGACGTTCGTCCTTACCAGATCGAGTTCTACTCGCGTTTCGCAGGCCCCACCGCATGCCTCGTTCTCATGCTGGTCGGCGTCCCGCTCGGCCTTTCTTCACGCCGAGGCGGCAAAGGCAGCGGTTTCGTGCTCACCCTGCTGCTCGTCTTCCTTTATTACATTCTTTCCGCCAGCGGCATCGCACTCGCGCGTCAGGGCAAGTTATCGCCGCTGCTCGGCGTCTGGGGAGCCAACATTATTTTTGCCGTCGCCGGCGCCATTCTCATCCAACAAATGGCTCGTGGCGGCCAGGCTCTTCACTTCATCAACGGGCTCACACTGCGTGCCACCCGCACCCTCGACCGGCTGCTCGACCGCCGAAAATCCGCCGTGCGCCGCAATTCCGGCAATGCCTCCCAGCGCCTGCGCCGTGCCCTCCACATTCGCTTCCCGCTCATCCTCGACGAGTACGTCATGGGCAGCGCCCTCCGTAATTTCCTGCTGGTTCTCGTTTCGCTGGTTGTGCTCTTCCTCATCTTTACCTTTTTTGAGCTCATCGGCGACATCATCAAGTACCGCACCCCGCTCGTCACTGTTGGCGAATATCTCTTCAACCTCATTCCCTTCATCCTTTACAACGTCACTCCGCTTTCCACGCTCATTGCCGTTCTTATTACCTTTGGTACGCTCAACCGCACCAGTGAACTCACCGCCATGAAAGCCACGGGCACCAGCCTTTATCGCGTGGTTGCTCCCGTTCTGTTGCTCGCCACTCTTCTCTCTGCCGGCTTGTTTGCGTTCGACGAAACCTATCTTCCCGGAGCCAACCGCCGCCAGGAGGCCCTGCTCTCCGTCATCAAGCAGAAACCGGCCCAAACCTTCTTTTCACAGCGCCAGTGGATGTCCGGCCAGACCAGCGGAAACGGCGAACCGACCCGTATCTTCTATTACCAGAATTTTGATTCCGTCGAGAAAGTCTTTGATAACCTCACTGTTTTCGAGTTCCAGCCAGGATCGTTTACCCTCACCCGACGTATCTTTGCCAAGAGCGCCCGCTGGGATGACAAGATCAACGGCTGGGTGCTGGAAGATGGCTGGCAGCGCACCTTCGCCGGCCCCTCCATCGCCAGCTACCAGCAGTTCACCGTCTCCAGCTTTCCTGAAATTCATGAACAGCCCAGCTATTTCAAGAAGGAAGTCCGCCAGTCGCAGGAGATGTCCTACGCCGAGCTCTCCGGATATATCGACGACCTGAAGCAAAGCGGCTTCGCTGTCACACCGCTCCTCGTCCAGCTTTACCGCAAACTTGCTTATCCGATCATCACGCTCATCATGGCTGTCATCGCCATCCCTTTTGCTCTCGTCGCCGGCAAACGTGGCTCGGTCGCAGGCCTGGGCGCGGCCATCGGAGTCGCAATCTGCTACTGGGTTATTGCCGCCATCTTTGACAACCTCGGTGACGTCAATAGCCTGCCCGCGGTTCTCGCGGCCTGGTCGCCCGATCTGCTCTTCTTCATCGCCGGCTCCTATATGTTGCTGCGCACACCTACCTGATTCGTACTCTCCGCGGTTTCCGCATAAACTAGAGCTGAAATGAAAAACCTTATCCTCACCCCCACCCTCCTCGCCTTTGTTGCGGCTCCGCTATTTGCTCAGACCGCCTCACACCAGCCCTCACACCATGCTGCCGCCCAGGCCGCTCTGCCTGCTTCAGGATGCGTGACCGTTCCCGAACTTTCTCCCAAAATCCCGGCAGTTCCGGCAGGCACTTCCTGCCCAAATTCCCTCTTCACCATCACCATTCGTCCCGGAGCCACGCTGGATTATGTCTCTCCGCTCGTCGATCCTGAGGTGCGCAAGAGCCTCGGCCTCGATCCCCGCACCTTCACCCTCGCCTACCAGGACATCGCGCCCGGCAGCGGCGAACTCGCTCTCCCCAACAAGATCTATACCGTCGATTACACCGGCTACCTCGTCGACGGCACCCAGTTCGACAGCTCCGTCGGTAAGCCCGAGCACTTCAGCTTCCCCATTGGCCAGCACAAGGTGATAGCCGGTTGGGATCTCGGCCTGCAGGGCATGCACGTTGGCGGCAAGCGCCGCATCTTCGTACCCTACGAGCTCGCCTATGGCGACGGCCCGCATGGCCCCATCCCCCCCAAATCCGAGCTGATCTTCGACATCGAACTCATCTCGCAGAAGGATGTCCCGCCACCGCAGCCGTCCGCTCCACCCATGCCCGCGCCTCAGCCGGCCGCGCCTCCAGCGACAGCTCCAAAACAGTAACCGATCGGCGGCCGCGAACATCCAATTCGCGGTCGCCCAGTTTTTGGACCCCTGACCCCTGGACCCTAAGCCCTGGACCCTATGTTTCAACGCCTTCGCCCCCTCTTTCCCTACCTTAAACGCTACTGGCGGAGCTACGTCCTCGGCGGTCTTTCGCTCATCATCTACAACGTCACCAAGTCCATCATCCCGCTCATCATCGGCGGTGCCGCCAAAGACATTCAGCAAGGCCTCACGGCCGCCAAGGTTGAACACCACGCTGGTCTTCTCATCGGAGTGGCCGTCGTCTCCGGCATCTTCCTCTATCTCACCCGCCAGATCATCATCGGTGCCTCCCGCGAGATCGAGTTCGACCTCCGCAACGATCTCTTCTCCTACCTCGAAACCCAGCCGCAGGCCTTCTTTCAGCGCCACCGCACCGGCGACATCATGGCCCGCTCCACGAACGACCTCAACGCCGTCCGTCAGCTCCTCGGTCCGGCCATCATGTATTCGGCCAATACCATCGTCTTCACCGCCGCCGCTCTGCCCATGATGCTGCGCATGAGCCCGCGCCTCACCCTGCTCGCATTTCTCCCGCTGCCCGTCGCTTCGGTCATCGTGCAGTACTTCGGAGCGCGCATCCACAAACGCTTCGAGCGCATCCAGGCCAGCTTCTCTGACATCTCCGCGCAGGCCGAAGAAAATTTCTCCGGTGTCCGCCTCATCCGCGCTTTCGCTCAAGAAGACGCTCAGGCCTCGGCCTTCGAAAACTCCAATCGCGAATACATCACCCGCAGCCTGCGGCTCGCTCGCCTGATGGCCATGCTCTGGCCCACGCTGGAATTCTTCCTCGGCCTCTCGCTCATGCTCACCCTGCTGGTCGGCGGGCATGAGGTTTTGCTCAATCGCCATGACCCTCACGCCGGCATCACTGTCTCGCAATTCTTCAGCTACAACACCTACATGGTCCAGCTCATCTGGCCCATGATCGCACTCGGCTACGTCATCAACCTCGTGCAGCGCGGCGCGGCCTCCGTCGTCCGCATCCACGAGCTCATGCTCGAAAAACCCGCCATCGACGACTCCGCCGCCGACCCCGCGCTTTCGCAGTCCCTATCCTCTATCCCCCACCCTCTATCCCCTGCAATTGAAGGCCACATCACCTTCAATCACCTCAGCTTCACCTACCCCACCGGCCCTGAAGTTCTGCACGACATCACGCTCGACATCCCTGCCGGTTCCTCACTCGCGATCACTGGCCCCACCGGCAGCGGCAAGTCCACACTCGTCGCGCTCATTCCCCGCCTCTACGACGCTGCTCCCGGCTCTGTTCTGCTCGATGGACGCCCCCTGCGTGACTACCCGCTTGCTACCCTGCGCCACGCCATCGGCTTCGTCCCGCAGGAAACTTTCCTTTTCTCCACCACCATCGCCGGCAACATCGCCTTCGGAGACCAATCTCCCGATGAGCACTCGCTCGAACAGATTGAAGCTGCCGCCACCACCGCGCACATCGCCACTGAAATCCTCGAATTTCCCCACGGCTTCGGCACTATCGTCGGCGAGCGTGGTATGACCCTCTCCGGCGGACAGAAGCAGCGCACCGCTCTCGCCCGCGCCATCCTCCGCGACCCGCGCATTTTGATTCTCGATGACGCCTTAGCCAGCGTCGACACCTACACCGAAGAGCAAATCCTCAACGCTCTGCGCTCTGCCATGCGCGGTCGCACCACCATCCTCATCGCTCACCGCGTGTCTACGGCGCGCAATGCGGATCGCATTGCGGTATTGGTGGACGGCCGCATCGTGGAGATTGGAACCCACGACGAACTTCTGGCGCTCGGCGGCTACTACACTGACCTCGTCGAAAAACAGTCCCTCGAAGAAGAGCTCGCCGCAACCACGTAGTCTCTGTCTTCCCTAATCACTAACCACCAACCGCTAATCACTCGTCCTTACCCTTCCCCAACACCTTCACAATCACTCGCTTCGACCTCTGTCCATCGAACTCGGCATAGAAAATCCTCTGCCACGTCCCCAGATCGAGCCTTCCTCTTGTCACCGGCAGCGTCGTCTCATGGTGCAACAGCAGCGCCTTCAGGTGCGCGTCGGCATTGTCTTCGCCGGTCTGGTGGTGCTTGTATCCCGGCCAGCGTGGCGCCAGCTTCTCCAGCCATTTGCCGATGTCCTCAATCAAGCCATCTTCGTTGTCGTTCACGTAAATCGCGGCCGTGATGTGCATCGGCGAAACAAAACACAGCCCATCATCCACGCCGCTCTTGCGCACAATCGCCTCAATCTGCGGCGTGATGTGCACCATCTCGTAGCGCTCTTCGGTGTTGAATGTCAGGTACTCGGTATAAACCTTCATGCACAAATTTTAACGCCACGCTCCTTTGCGCCCTTTGCGTCTCCGCGTTTTCCTTTGCTGTTGCCTTTGCTTTTGTCTTTCTGGTTGTCATTCCCGCAGGGAATCTGCTTTTAGGTTCGCCACGATTTACACTTCCCCCATGCGCCTCATTCTCCTCGCGCTCCTGCTCACCACCCCCGCACACGCCCAATGGGACCTCCAGCACTCCGGCACCACCGCCGACCTTCGCGGCATTGCCTCTGTCGGCGCAGGCATCGCCTGGGCCTCCGGATCGAACGGCACAGTCCTGCGCACTGAAGACGGCGGCTACCTCTGGCAGCGCTGCACCGTCCCTCCCGGCGCCGACAAGCTCGACTTCCGCGGCATCGAGGCCTTCGACGCCAACACCGCCATCGTCATGTCCTCCGGCAAAGGAGACCTCAGTCGCCTCTACAAAACCACGGACGGCTGCCAGACCTGGAAATTGATCGCAACGAATCCTGACAAAGATGGCTTCTGGGACGCATTCGCCCCTTATTCAGATTGCTGTAATCCAGGCGATCAGGAATTGCTTATACTCGGCGATTCAGTTGGCGCTGAGCTCAGATTGTGGCAATGGACAGAAGGATGGGAAGAACGAGAGCTTGAACTCGCCTATGAAGCAAAAGGTCATGCTCTGAAAGATGAGGGGTCATTCGCTGCTAGCAACTCAGTTCTGCAAATAGCCAAGACTACTCAGGTTGATAAAACATGGAAATATAGATTTCGTTGGGCTTCCGGTACAGCAAGCCATGCGATGATCTCATACGTCCGCGTAGAGGAAACTCCTACATGCGAACCATGTCGTGAAGAAAAGACAAGTGTTGACGTTCCGATGGCCGGAGATAGTGCAGCAGCTGGAATTTTTTCGCTCGGCTTTCGCACAGACCTAATTGGAATCGCAGTCGGAGGCAATTATGAAAAGCCCCTATCCTCAGAACGCACAGCAATCGTAACTTCTGACGGTGCCCAGGACTGGACCGCCTCAACCACCCCACCCCACGGCTACCGCTCCGCCGTTGCCTACGACGCCACCACCAAATCATGGCTAACCGTCGGCCCCAACGGCACCGACATCTCCACCGACGACGGCCGCAACTGGCGCGCGCTCAAACCTGGCCCCACCGAAGCCCCCGACGCCGACTCGCACTGGAATGCGCTCAGCCTCCCCTTCGTCGTCGGCCCCCACGGCCGCATCGGCCTCTTGAATCCCACCGCGCTTAGCGCCACCGGCGCGGCCTCATCCCAGCCTAGGGCGAAGCCCTAGGTACAGGATCGAGTGAATATAAGAGGGCTGAAGGCCCGATCTCAAATGCTTGCGCTACAAATACCACGGAATATTAATCACCACCATCCGCTGGTTTCCGCGCAGCAACAGCAGCAATTTCAGCAGCTGCGCCCGCTGGTTATGCAGCGGAGTCTGCCACCAATGCTTCACCACCAGTTCCGGAATCAGCACCGCGATCTGACGTCCCGGATTCGCCGCTTCCAACTTCATAACGTGGTTCACCAGCGGCATCACAACAAACCGGTATGGCGACGGACAGAAGATCAGTTTCGGCTCCGATAATCCCGTCAGCCGCACCGGCCCCACCACATTGTGCTGCCACATCGCCTCAACCTGCTCGCGCATCTCCTCTGCGTCCACGTGCACCACCTGCACCTGGTCAGAGACCTTCATCGCGAACCGCAGCGCTTTTTCAGATATCTTCGACCAGCGATCCATCGGCACTACGATGATCGGCTCTGCCATATTGTCCAGGTGCATCGGATGGCTGCAATCGATCTCTCTGTTGACTCCCTGGTAGTGCCGCTTAACGGCCAGCATCAGCACAATCAGCGCTGGTATCAGCAGCGCCGTAATCCACGCGCCATCCAGAAATTTCGCTACCAGCACCACAATCAGCGTGATGCCTGTCGCCGTCGCACCCACGCCGTTCACAATCATGCGGTGGTATCGTCCCGGCCCTGTCTGCCTGTACCAGTGCACCACCATGCCTGCCTGCGAAAGCGTAAACGCCAGGAACGCTCCAATCGCAAACAGTGGAATCAATCTGTCGGTGACGCCGCCGAAAATAATCAGCAGCGCTGCCGTGAATCCCACCAGTGCCACGATCCCGTGCGAATACATCAGCCGCCGTCCCCGCACCTTGAACACGTGCGGCAGATAATCTCCCATCGCGATCGCTCGTGTCAGCCGCGGAAAATCCGCGAACGACGTGTTCGCCGAAAGCGCCAGCACGATCACGATGCTGCTGATACCTGCGTAATAAAACCACCCGTGCCCCATCACCGCCGCAATCAACTGCGAAAGGATGCTCTGATAGCCTCGGCTGGTTGGGTCCGTCGCGCCAATGTGGTACGCCTTGCACAGCACCGCAATGCCGCCCAGAAAAAACATCAGCAGCACAATGATCGTCGTCAGCGTGCGCTTGGCGTTGCGCTGCGTGGGCTCGCGAAATGCGGCCACACCATTCGATACCGCCTCCACGCCGGTCATCGCTGTACATCCGCTGGCAAACACCTTCAACAGCAGCCATAGGCTCACTGCCGCGGTCGCCGCCGGAAGCTTCGGCGGAATCGCCACCGGCGTAGGATGTCCATGCGCCGCCACCGTGCGCACCACGCCCACCGAGATCATGATCACCAGCGTCGCCACAAACATGTAGGTCGGCAACATCAGCGCAACGCCTGTATCTTTCGTTCCGCGAACATTCACCAGCGTCAGGATCGCCAGAATGATCAGACAAAGTGCCAGCAGGTGCGGCTGCAGCGCCGGAAACGCCGACACCAGCGCACCCACTCCAGCGGAAATACCCACCGCTGAATTCAGGATGTAATCAATCATTAACGCCGCTGCAGCCAGAAGCCCCGGCAGCTCGCCCAGGTTTTCGCTGGCTACCGTGTAACTGCCGCCACCATTTGGATAGGCGTCAATCGTCTGGCAGTAGGAAAAATAAACAATTGCCAGCAGGATAATGATCGCCACGCTGATCGGTATCACATGCGCCACGCCCGCCAATCCCAGTGGAATCAGCAGCGTCAGCGCGGCTTCAGGGCCGTACGCCGCAGAGCTCAGCGCATCCAGCCCAAACACCGGTATACCCGCAACCGGGCCTATGTGCTCGGCGCGCTCTTCAGATGTCGCGAGCGGTTTCCCAACTAGGAAGTCAAATAGTTGCATCGTCCGGTATCGGTGAACCCGCCGTAAAGCCTACGCGGTGGCCCATAAAAAAACCGTAAAGATCGCCGACAAATATTGGTATTAAGCCACGTCTCCCGACCCCTTGAATCAATTTACTATCCTCTACCCTCCATCTTCTACACTCTGCTTTCATGCTTCTCTACGCCGCTACCTCCAATCCCGGCAAGCTTCGCGAGTTTACCCTCAGCGCAGCACAGCAGAACGTTCAAATCCACGCGCTGCCCAATCTCGCATCCATTCCCGAGCCTGTCGAAAACGCGCCCACCTTCATGGGCAACGCCGAGCTCAAGGCCCGCGCCTACTCCCTCATTCTCCCTGGAGAGCTGGTTTTCGCCGATGACTCCGGCCTCTCGGTCGACATTCTGGATGGCCGCCCAGGAGTGCGCTCTGCGCGGTTCGCAGACGACGGCGGTTATGAAATCGGGCACGGCTCAAAGGACGACCGCAACAATAGCCGCCTGCTGATGCTGATGCCGGATAACGGCCCACGAACGGCGCACTTCATCTGCGCTCTGGCGTTGGCGCGCGATGGCCAGGTCCTCCTTCGCGCCACTGGTACCGTCGATGGTGAAATCCTCCACGCCCCGCGCGGCGCAGACGGCTTCGGCTATGACCCGCTCTTTCTTATACCCGCGCTCAATCTCACCTTCGCCGAGCTCCCTCCAGAACAAAAATGGCAGCTCTCCCATCGCGGCCGCGCCTTCCGCGCCTTGCTTACCCAACTCTCCACTTTGAACTTGTCATCCTGAACTACCCTTGAACTTGTCTTCCTGAGGAGCCTGCGACGAAGGACCTGCTGCTCTCTTTTCCGCACATCCCGCACGATTACCGACGTGCGCGCCGCCTAAACCCTTGACCTTCGATTTTGCAAGGCCGAAAATCAATCCGGCCCTGAATTTACGCACAAAACGCGCCTCGCAGATAAAACAGTCGCGTTCAGGCCACGCTCAGGGCAGCATCTCAGGAGCACACCAAAATGGCCGCAGCCGCCCCTCCCGCACCCCACAAAATCCGCGGCGTCCAGCCTCTCCGTGCCGGCGAAGGCCACGAGTTCTTCTGGCGTCGCCTCCATTCCCTCTCCGGCATCATCCCCATCGGCGCCTTCCTCATCGAGCACATCCTCTCGAACTTCGAGGCCGTCAACGGCCCGCTCGCCTACGCCCAGCAGGTCAAGTTCCTCAACTCTCTGCCCCTCGTCCGCGTCCTCGAGTGGGCCTTCATCTTCATCCCGCTCGCCTTCCACGGACTCTACGGCGTCTACATCGCCTTCCGCGGTCGCGCCAACGTCAACATCTATCCCTGGGCCGGCAACTGGGGCTATCTCACCCAGCGCATCACCGGCATCATCGCTCTGGTCTACATCGGCTACCACGTCTGGACGCAGCGCTTCTCCGGCGTCAATCTTCCTGAGCATCCCGGCGCAGCCTTCCATAAAGTCCAGGCCGAGCTCGCGCACCCGTGGATCCTCGCCTTCTACATAGTCGCGATGATCGCCACCTGCTGGCACTTCGCCTACGGCATATGGCTCTTCGCCGCCAAGTGGGGCATCACTCCCGGCGACCGCGCCCGCAAGCGCTTCGGCTACGTCTGCGCCCTCGGTGGCGCCGCCCTGTGCATCATGGGCCTGGTCGGCATGTACGCCTTCATTAATCCCAAATACGCCAACGCGCCGGATGATGTCATGCCGACGCAGCCTGCAGTTACACTTTCTGCGCCAACAGTTGCGCCGCCGGGAGCGACAACAAAGTGAGGCTCGTATACGTCAATCTGCTTTTTATCGTCATGATTGCTGGAGTCGTTTTTAGTCTCATTTCATCGACCAAAATGCGAACCCCAAATCAAGCGACATCAGATAAAAGCTTTTGGCAAAAGATCAAGGTTGCATCAATGTGTGCCATTATTTTCCCTCTAGCTGCAATCTTCGGCTGCGCTATATTAGCTGGCCACAAATAATGTGAGATAGGAACCACGAAATGGCAGCAACACCCCGCATCATCGTCGTCGGAGGAGGCCTCGCCGGTCTCTCTGCCGTCATCAAGATCGCTGAAGCCGGCGGCAAGGTCGACCTCTTCTCCATCGTGCCCGTCAAGCGCTCGCACTCCGTCTGCGCGCAGGGAGGCATCAACGCCGCCAAGAATCTCAAGGGCGAGGGCGACGACGTCTTCAAGCACTTCGACGACACCATCTATGGCGGCGATTTCCTCGCCAACCAGACCCCGGTCAAGAACATGACCGCGCAGGGTCCGGCCATCATCGATCTGCTCGACCGCATGGGTGTTCCCTTCAACCGCACCCCCGAAGGCCTGCTCGATTTCCGCCGTTTCGGCGGTACGCTCTACCACCGCACCGCGTTCGCCGGAGCAACGACAGGCCAGCAGCTTCTCTACGCGCTCGATGAACAGGTGCGCCGCTTCGAGGCCGAAGGCAAAGTCACCAAGTACGAAGGCTGGGAATTTCTCTCCGCCGTGCTCGATTCCAACGGCATCTGCCGCGGCATCTGCGCCCTCGACCTCCGCTCCATGGAGACCCGCACCTTCCCCGCGGATGCCATTATCGTATGCACCGGAGGCAACGGCGCCATCTTCGGAAAGTCCACCAATTCAGTGGTTTGCACCGGCTCAGCTCAATCGGCACTTTATCAGCAGGGAGCCTTCTACGCCAACGGCGAATTCATCCAGGTGCACCCCACCGCCATCCCCGGCGAAGACAAGCTGCGCCTCATGTCCGAATCTGCCCGCGGCGAAGGTGGCCGCGTCTGGGTACCGCGCGACAAGCACGACAAGCGCGCCGCGCAGTCCATCCCCGAGACCGACCGCTGGTACTTCCTCGAAGAGCGTTATCCCAAGTACGGCAACCTCGTCCCGCGCGACATCGCCACGCGCGAGATTTTCAAAGTCGTCTACGAAGACAACATGGGTATCGACGGCCAGCCCATGGTCTACCTCGATGTCTCGCAGCTTCCGCCCTCCAGCCTCCACAAGCTCGAAGGCATCCTCGAAATCTACGAGAAGTTCGTCGGCGACGATCCACGCAAAGTCCCCATGAAGATCTTCCCCGGCGTGCACTACACCATGGGCGGTCTCTGGGTCGACTTCAACCAGCAGACCAACATCCCCGGTGTCTACGCCGCCGGCGAAGCCGATTACTCCATCCACGGAGCCAATCGCCTCGGCGCGAATTCCCTGCTCTCCTGCATCTACGGAGGCTTCGTTGCCGGCCCGCAGGCAATGGCCTACGCAAAATCGCTCTCCGCCCAGCCCGGCGACGGTGGCCACGCTGCCGAGTTGCAGCGCCAGAAGGAAAAGAATGCAGCGCTGCTCAACAATCCCGGCACCGAAAACCCCTTCAAGCTATGGCGCGAGCTGGGCGAGACCATGACCAAGCACGCCACTATCGTCCGCTACAACGCCGGCCTCGACGAAGCCGACGCCAAGCTCGTCGAACTGCTCGCCCGCTACAAGAACGTCAACCTCTCTGACAAGAGCCAGTGGGCCAATACCAGCTTCGCCTTCACCCGCCAGCTTTACAACATGCTGGAGCTCGCACGAGTCATCGTCAAAGGCGCCCGTCTGCGCGACGAATCTCGCGGCGCACATTACAAGCCCGACTTCCCCGAACGCAACGACGAGAAGTTCCTGAAAACAACCAAGGCCGCCTTCGTCAACGGCGCGCCCACTATCACCTACGAAGAAGTCGACATCCAATACATCAAGCCGCGTCTGCGCGTGTACACGTCCACCTAATTTTTTTGACTTGTCATCCTGAGCGCAGCGAAGGACCTGCTTTTTGCTTGAGGTAGTAAGAACCAATAGGAGGTTCCCAATGTCGAAGCCAGCCGAGATCATCATCATCGCCATCGTCGCCGCCTGCACCATCGGTCGTCTGGTCTATCAATACCGTTTTGTCCGCAGCCGCAACCGCTCTTAATTTTTCATATCTCACATCTCGTATCTCGCATCTAGTTAGGGAGCACAGGAATGGCAGAACAATCCATCAAGGTTGAGATCACCCGGCAGTCCTCGCCCGATGCCAAGCCGACGACCGAAAAGTTCGAGGTTCCCTATCGCCGGAACATGAACATTACATCGCTGCTTGGCGAAATCGCCCTCAACCCCACGACCGTGACCGGCCAGGCCACCACGCCCATCACCTACGACTCCAATTGCCTCGAAGAAATCTGCGGCTCCTGCGCAATGCTCATCAACGGCAAAGCCATGATGGCCTGCTCCGCGCTCGTCGACAAGCTCCTTGGCGCACACGCTCATGGCCAGCAGCCCGACCTCTCCAAGACCATCACCCTCGCGCCCCTCAGCAAATTCCCCGTCGTGCGAGATCTCGCCGTCGACCGCAGCGTGCTCTTTGAAAATCTCAAGGCCGTCAAAGCCTGGGTGCCCATTGACGGCTCCTACGATCTCGGCGCCGGCCCGCGACAGACCCCGCAAATTCAAGAGCAGCGCTACCCGCTCTCCAACTGCATCTCCTGCACCATCTGCATGGAAGTTTGCCCCCAGTTCAACGACGCCACCGGCTTCGTCGGCGCCGCCACCATCGCTCAGGCCAAGCTCTTCAATCTCGATCCCGCCGGCGCCGTCCTCAAGGAAGATCGTCTCCGCGCCCTCGCTGGCGATGGCGGCATTCAGGAGTGCGGCTTCGCGCAAAATTGCGTGCAGGCCTGCCCCAAGCAACTCCCACTCACCGAGGCCATCAGCGACATGGGCCGCGACGTCTTCGTCCAGCAGGTCAAGGATTTCTTCACCCGCTAACATGCATCCAATACACTGAACACCAACACGCAAGGAGAACTATGCCAACCACCGCCACTTTCAAGACCTCCGAAGGCACCATCATCTGCAAGCTCTTCACAGCCGAAGCCCCGGAGACTGTCGCCAATTTCATCGGCCTCGCCGAAGGCACTAAGGACTGGAACTCGCATGCCAAGAAGCCCGGCCAGACCAAGCTCTACGACGGCACCATCTTCCATCGCGTCATCCCCGAGTTCATGATCCAGGGTGGCGACCCCGAAGGCACCGGCATGGGCGGCCCCGGTTACCGCTTCGCCGACGAAACCAAAACGTCAGCCCAGACCTTCAAGCAGCCCGGCAAACTCGCCATGGCCAACGCCGGCCCCAACACTAACGGCAGCCAGTTCTTCATCACCGTTACAGACACCAGCTGGCTCACCGGCAAGCACACCATCTTCGGCGAAGTCACAGAAGGCTACGACGTCGTCGAGAAGATCAGTAAAGTTCCTCGCGACGGCATGGACCGCCCCAAAACACCCGTCGTCCTTGAGTCCGTCACCATCACACGTTCATAGCCTTCAGCTTCAACCAGCAAAGAAGACCCGCTTACCGACGGCAGGACGAGTTCGAACGAAGAGACGAGCACGAACGATCCGGACGAGCACGAACGGTAGGGCATGGCTTCAGCCATGCCATTAGGCCACAAATAGAAAAATGCCGCGGACTTTAGTCCGCGGCATTTGCTTTTCCTAACAACTAAGAACTAACACCTTATCACTGCCTCTACGCCACACCAATCACCGTGCACAGCTCCTTCACAGCATCCGCGCTCTTGTTCAGTGCGGCCTGCTCGTCAGCCGTCAGCTTGATCTCGATAATCTTCTCGAGACCCTTCGCTCCCAGCTTGCACGGCACGCCCACATAAAGTCCGCTGATGCCGTACTCACCCTGCAGATACGCAGCGCACGGAAGAATCTTCTTCTTGTCCTTCAGAATGGCCTCGACCATTTCCACCGCGGCCGCGCTTGGAGCGTAGTACGCCGAACCCGTCTTCAGGTGCTTCACAATCTCCGCACCGCCATTCGCTGTCCGTTCTTCCAGGGCCTTCAGCTTCGCCGGCTCAATCAGCTCCGTAATCGGTATGCCAGCCACGGTCGAGTAGCGGCTCAACGGCACCATTGTGTCGCCGTGCCCACCCAGCACGAACGCCGTCACATTTTCGACGGATACCTTCAGCTCCTCCGCGATAAACGTGCGGAAGCGCGCCGAATCCAGCACACCGGCCATCCCAATAACGCGCTCGCGCGGCAGACCCAGCTTCTTGAAGGCCGTCTGCGCCATCGCATCCAACGGGTTCGACACAATGATGAAGATCGCATTCGGCGAAGCTGCCAGCGCCTTCTCCGCAACATCGCTCATAATCTTGAAGTTCGTGTTCAGCAAATCATCGCGGCTCATGCCCGGCTTGCGCGCAATGCCAGCCGTAATCACTACGATGTCCGAGTTCGCTGTGTCCGCATAATCGTTCGTGCCGGTCACATGCACATCGCGCTTCTCAATCGGCATGGCTTCCAGCAGGTCCAGCGCCTTGCCCTGCGGAACGCCTTCCACCACGTCAATCAGCACAACATCCGCGAGCTCCTTCGCGGCAATCCAGTGGGCGGCAGTGGCGCCCACATTGCCGGCGCCGACGATAGTTACTTTCTTACGCATCTTGTTAATGTCTCCAGATCGGATAGCGCGGAAAATCGCATCGCGCTCTAAGCCAGCCGCCACAGCGTTGCCGGGCAGCCATCAGCTCTCCCCTCCATGATACGTCCGCAGGCGCTGCGCTGGCTCGCATACCGCTTCCGCTGTTCGGAAATCGCCCGAAGGTCTGCCCTGCCGAACGTGGCGTAAACTTTGCGCCCTTTGCGTCTTTGCGCTTTCCTTTGCTCTTCCCTCAATCCGTCAGGTAGTAATCAATCGTCGAAACCACGCGCACCTTCTTCATGATGCTGCCGTCGCCTGATGTATCCGCCACGCCCTCATCACCCGTCGCCGACCCCGCATTCGCTGCCGAAATCGAAAATACGCCCTGGTTCGCGCTGCGTATCTCACCCACCTTCGATCCCGAATCCGCCGCGAACCGGCTCGCCGAATCGCGCGCATTCTTTGTCGCCTCGGTAATCATGTCCGGTTTCAGCGCGTTCAGACCGTTGAAGGTATACGTCACACTTGGCTGTCCTTGCGTGGACTGCACCACAATCCCCGCCTTCACCAGGTCTTCTGTCTTCGCATTCGCCGCTGCAACTCTGTCCACGTCGCCGCTGGTGACGGTCACCGTCTCCTGCACCATAAAGCGCGGCCCGCTGCTGTTGTTTCCAAACTGGTTCGTCGTTTTATCCGTCACGGAAATACTGCCCACCGAAATACTCTGCGGCGTGAACCCCTGCGTCGCCAGGAACTGCATCACCGCGTCCTTGTCTTTTTCCGTCGCCGCAAAAACCGTGGGCAACTGGTCGCCTGTTTCGCTGAACGTAATCGGCCACGTCGCACTGTCGGACTTCACCGTCCGCTCCACCAGTCCCTTCACTTCCACGTAGCGGTCGGCACGTTTGAAGTCCCGCACCTTCATCCCCAGCAGCATCCCGCCCACAATCATTCCCAGCGCCAGCAGCGCGCCCAACAGCGCAAAGGGTTTCACCAGAGATCCTGCATCGTCGTTCGTCACAGCTTTCACCTCGTTCAAAAAGCGTTCCCAGCATCTGCCCATTGTGCTCAGTCGTCAAGCAGTGCTGTCCACCCTCAACACCGGCTATCTATGGAAAGTTGCGCGAAGTTCTCTAACGGCAGACGCGCTGCTCTATTGCTTGACCAATTGCGCTGGCAATCCGATCGAATTCGAATTGCACGTCCCTGCACCCAGCGTAAAGAAGCTTACCTGCATCTTCGAAATATCCATACTGGTCACGGGCCCGCTCATGATGAATGTCGAGCCGTCATTCATCAGGAACGTCGCCAAAACCGAATTGCCGCTCACCCCGCCGGGGCTAACGGCTCCGGTACTCGTACCGGAACTAAGGCACGGAGATCCCGTAATCGCTATCGTTCCCGTGAGCAGCACTTCGGAATAACTCGACGTCGTTCCGCTCCCAATGTAACCACCCTGCTGCAGGTTCGTCTTCACGGTGATGGGGTAAGTCGTCGTCGAGCTCAACGATCCCAGAACAGCATTTCCGGCATACGTTCCAGTGATCAAAGGGAAGGAACTCGCCGCAACCTGCCCGGAGCTTGAGCCACACATCGTAGAGATTGTGTAGCTGCCACTCCACGTCCCACCGGCCGTCTCCGGAACCCTCCCTTGGATGCTTGCCGTGCTCCCGTTCGGTAACACTGCGCTTGTCAGCGTAAAGCTTCCATCGGCGGCGATCGTGCCTTGCACCGCACCAACATAGTCGCCTGTCTCCACCGTGCTGCATGGAAAGATGCCCGTAACCGCTCCCACCACGTTGCTGCCTGTCACTTGGAATGTCGCCGTCACTCCTACAGGTGCGGGCAACATATTGCTGTTGATATTCGGAAGCGTGCCCGCCAGCAACCAGTTTCCGGTCAGGTTCGTATTGACCGGAGCCGTTGCCCCGCCGCCACCTGAGACGGCGCCACACCCCGCCAGCGCACCGATGCTTGCTGTAGCGACTGCCACTGAAATCCATCTCTGCAACATCGTTTTCAGCCTTATGATCAACGAGAAAAATCAGCCTATCACGGCTCAGCTTAAAGTTGCTCCCAGCAAAAAACGCCCCGCCATCATGGCGGAGCGTCTCGCACTCTTCACTTTGTGAATTTAGAACTGGTTCCACAGCAGTTGGTTGTAAACGTCGTGGTGGAACTGTACCTCGCACGGCTTCACAATCGTGCCCAGCAGCCGAGGACACCGGTCCGCCGAAGCCTGCTTCAGGTCCGCGTAGCGCCCCTTCACATCGGCTCCCAGCAGCTCGTCAATCCACTTCGCGCCCTTGAAGTCGTCCAGCGCCGTGTAGATGTTGTCCGGCAGGTAGCGCTCCGCCTGGCGCAGGTTGGCAATCTTCGCCAGGTGTCCGTCCAGCCCCGTCTTGAACACCGTATACAGCACCATGTAGGGGTTCGCGTCCGGACCAACCGAGCGCACTTCCACGCGCGCCGACTTCTCATTGCCGATAGGAATACGAATCATCGATCCGCGATCCACCGCCGAAGCCTTAATCTGGTTCGGCGCCTCAAAGTGCGGGTCCAGTCGCCGATACGCATTCACGCTGGCATTCAGCAGCAGGCAGATGTCGTTGCCGTGCGACAGAATCTTGTCCACAAAGCTCCATGCCAGCGGAGAAATCTTCTCCTCGCCCGCCGGGTCCCAGAACAGGTTCTTGCCATCCTTGGTAATCGACACGTTGGTGTGCATGCCCGAACCGTTCACGCCTGTCACCGGCTTGGGCAGAAAGCTCGCCGTCATGCCCATCTGCGTCGCCACTTGCCGGCAAATGAGCTTGTAAAGCTGAATCTGGTCCGCTGCCGCCACCACATCGCCGTAGCTGTAATTAATCTCGAACTGCGAGGGAGCCACTTCGGGGTGGTCCTTCTCATTCTCGAAACCCATCGCACGCTGCACTTCTGCAGTGGTGTCGATAAACTCGCGTAGCGGGTCGCCCGGCAGCGAGTGATAATAGCCGCCCTGGTTGGTGTATTCGAACTTGCCTGTCGTGGGGAAGTTCCGCTCCGCGTCGATGCCGTCGAACAGGAAGCCTTCAATTTCGTTCGCCGCATTCAGCGTGTAGCCGTTGGTCTTGAACTGCTGTTCCGCAAAATCCTTCAGCACGCCGCGCACGTCGCCGGAGTAATGCGTCCCGTTCTTGTCGATCACTTCGCCGAATACCAGCACCTTGCCCGCGCCAAAAATGTCCGCCGGCGTCCAGTAGAACGCGCTCCAGTCCAATCCCAGCCGCAGGTCGCTCTCCCGCTGCGCCGTAAAACCGCGGATCGACGAGCCGTCAAACGTTAGGTTGTCATAGCTCTTCACCAGGAACTTCTTGTCGTAGTCCAGCATGTGCAGCCGGCCTTCCAGGTCGCTGAACAGCACCGTCACCGCCTTGATGCCCTTGGTGTCAGTCAGGTATTTCAGGCGATCTTCCTGGATCTTGTCCATGGCGACGCGCTTCTTGCGCTGTTCCTTGGCGCGCAGGTTAAGCTCTTCCAGCTCCTCATAGGGCAACTCGAGAAAATTGCGGAATTCGAGGGACATCGTGCTCCTTCCATGGCAGTCTTAACCGCCAGGATGATGAATTTTGATTGAGTCTTGCTCTTGAACAAAAGACGGCTTGCGACAGGGGAACCCTATCTCTAAAAGTAGCAGAAACCCGCTGTCAAAACACCCTCCCGCGTCTCTCTAACTGAATTTTTCAACGGGTGCCCCAATCGTCGCAGCATCGTCGCGATGAGCCAGGCCAATTCCGCAGCCACGACGGCCCGAGAATCGGAGCTGCCCGGCTTCGCTGAATTCACACCCCACAACCGCAGGTGTGTGATACTTTTACGTGGGCGTATGCGGCTCCGCGGCTGCGCACAGGTGGCACTTTTCTCGCGGATGCACAGGGGAGGATTTTCAGCATTGGGCATGAACATGGTTCCGAAGCGCTTGTTTTTTACCAAGGGCGTCGGCAAACACAAGGAGCGTCTCACCTCCTTCGAATTGGCACTTCGTGACGCAGGCATTGCAGCTCAGAACCTGGTCCGCGTTTCTTCCATCTTTCCGCCGCACTGCAAGCTGATATCGCGCAAGGAAGGCCTCAAGTACCTCAACCCCGGCGAAGTCGTCTTCGCCGTCGTCGCTGAAAATTCCACCCGCGAAGCCCACCGCCTCGTCGTCAGCTCCATCGGTGTTGCCATCCCCGCCGACAAGAGTACCTACGGCTACCTCTCCGAGCACCACAGCTTCGGCGAAACCGAAGACCAGGCCGGCGACTACGCTGAAGAGCTCGCCGCTGAAATGCTCGCCACCACCCTCGACCTCGACTTTGACCCTGACAAGAGCTGGGACGAGAAAAAGGAAATCTACCGCATCTCCAACAAGATCGTGCGCACTGCCAACGTCACCCAGTCGGCTGTCGGCGATAAGCACGGCCGTTGGACCACCACCATCGCCGCCGCCATCCTGATCTTCGAAGACTAACAACGGCGTCGCGCAGTTCTAAAAGCAGTTCTAAAATCGAAGGCGCTGGTTCATTCCAGCGCCTTTCGCTTTGTACAGACTTTTCGTATGTGACAACCGACCTCTTGACGGTTCTCAAATTCATGACATCCTCTGATTAGGACTTGCCAGGAGAGACCAATGAGTAGGAAGAACAAGAACACCGTTGCTCCCGGGGAAAGGGATGGCTCAAGTTGTGTCAAAGCGTTGACGACGTTTTTGGAGCACGCGCACCTTAGAATCCTCGATGCACTTGGGCCCGGCTTGGAGGAAAAAGTATATGAATCGGCTGTCGCAATTGAACTGCGAGAAGGCTCCTACAAATTTGACCGGCAATTACCCGTCATTTTTCGTTACCGAGGTGAAGCCGTCGGAGAAGGCTATGCCGACTTTCTCGTGTACCTAGATGACGGCACAAAGATGGTTTTGGAGCTGAAAGCGTTGGGAACGTGCCATGAGGGTCACAAACAGCAAACGCGTTGCTATATGGATTTCCTGAAAGCGGATGTTGGAATAATCTTAAATTTCGTGCAACTCGGGCAGGACAGCAAGACAAAGGTCTATCCAGCCATTGAAAAGTTCGTAGAACGCACCAAGGAAATTCATATCTACACATTAGACTCGCAAAAGAGGAATGGGACGCAGGCTAATGCCAGCGAAATTCAAACATGAAACATCGCGACAAATTTCGACTGAACGCGGTTCTACAACACAATCTTTTACTCGCCATTTCAGGTTACGGTTCTATGCATGGAACTGTCGTCGAACTTGGCGACATAGTAGGTCCCGCAGGGGACGGTGGTCGTTGGGACGCCGAATTGGGCATTGCTTATCATGGCGAAAACGGGCCGATCTATTACACCGGCAACGGCATTGAGACAACAGATGACATCAAATAAGACCCGCGTCGCGCTCATTCAGATGTCCTGCGAGCCCTCCACCGAGGCCAATCTCGCCAAGGCTGTCGCTCGCGTACGCGAGGCCGCCAGAGCCGGCGCCAAACTCATCTGCCTGCCGGAGCTCTTCCGCGCCCAATACTTCTGCCAGCGCGAAGACCACGCCCTCTTCTCCGTCGCCGAGCCCATCCCCGGCCCCTCCACCCACGCGCTCTCAGAGCTCGTGCGCGAATATTCGCTCACTCTCATCGCCAGCCTATTCGAGCGCCGCGCCCCCGGCCTCTATCACAACACCGCTGCCATTCTCGACTTCGCCAGCACCCATCCCGACAACATCCTCGCCGTCTATCGCAAGATGCACATCCCCGACGACCCGCTCTACTACGAGAAGTTTTATTTCGCCCCCGGCGACCTCGGCTTCTCCGCTCAAAAAACTTCCGCTGGGCCTATCGGCACACTCGTCTGCTGGGACCAGTGGTACCCAGAGGCCGCCCGCCTCACCGCACTCCACGGCGCCGAAACCCTCTTCTACCCCACCGCCATCGGCTGGCACCCCAGCGAGAAGGCTGAATTCGGCGAGCGCCAGTATTCTGCCTGGCAAACCATCCAGCGCGCCCATGCCATCGCCAATGGCGTCTATGTCTGCGCCGTCAACCGCGTCGGTCACGAGCACGGCGACGTGATTCACGAGGGCCAAACTATGCCCGGCCCCGGAGACCTCACCGCTGCATCCGGCCTGGAGTTTTGGGGTGGTTCCTTTATCGCCGACCCCTTCGGCCGCGTCATCGCCGAAGCCTCGCACGACAAGGAAGAGATTCTCTACGCCACGCTCGACCCCGCCGAAGTCGAGACTACCCGCCAGCACTGGCCCTTCCTGCGCGACCGCCGCATCGATGCCTATTCCGGCATCACCAAACGCTTTCTCGATTGATTATGCAAATTCCTGTCGTCACAATGCCGAATGATGCACCCGAGTTTATAAATCACGTCAGGACGTTATCCGCGCGAGTTGCAAGTTTATATTCACCACATTTCCTCTATACCGTGCGCGTCGATGGATGGTTTGGCTTTCAGTGGCGAGGGTTTACCGGTAAAGTGTTTGGATTAATCGGGACATGGTCGAATCGAAATACGTTACCTCCTTTCGTTCCAAACAGAATAGAAAGCCAACGATTATTTGTAGCGCCTGAATATCTTGAAGTGGATGCAGGAGAGCTTTTGCATAGAAAGGTTCCAAGCGACGCTGCAAGAACCCGGGTAATGCGAGAAGTTGCGCCAGATTCTGTTGTGATTTGGTATAGCGGCGGCACAAAGTGTTCAAACCGAGGCAGTGCCATGGTCTACATACCATCAGGCAGAGACTACATACAGTTTTACGCGGAATGGAAAGATAAGAATGGGTGGGAATTGAGTCGAATCAATGGTATAAGCCGCACAGAATTCGATTCAATCATGGCCCTTCCTGCGTGACCGCCGCATCGACGCCTACTCCGGCATCACCAAACGCTTTCTCGATTAACATTTCTGGGACTGAGAAAGGACTGCAGCCATGAAGCTATTCCTCCTCGCCGCTCTCTTTTTCGCTGCCCTACCGCAAGCCGATCCAACCCTCCCTCCCGCATCCGCCCAGCCAATCCTCACCGTCGACGGCCTCGGCGTCCAGATTTACCGCTGCACCCCGCAACCTGGCGGCGGCTTCCAATGGGTCTATGACTCGCCCGACGCCAAGCTCCTCGACCGTTCCACCCACGAGCAGGTTGGCCTCCACAGCGCCGGCCCCACCTGGACCTGGAACGATGGCAGCGCCATCACCGGAAAAGTCATCCAGTCCAAACCCTCCAGCGATCCCGCCGCTATCCCCTGGCTCCTGCTCGAAACCAGGCCCACCGGCGAGAGGCAAGGCGTTCTGAGCAAAGTCACGATGGTCCGCCGCTCTGACACCCAGGCCGGTGCCGCACCCAAATACGGCTGCGACGCCGACCGCGCCTACAACCTCATCCGTGTGCCATACGCTGCGGTTTACACCTTTTACGCGGAGTCCGGACACGAATAAAACGTCATCAATAAAGTCTGAGGTACAGATGGAGCCACTAAATCTTGCAAGTCCCGAATGGGCGAAGCTCCCGAATGCCTACGGATTTTCTTCTCAAATTCCGCTTCTGCTGCAAGGACTTACCCCGACATCCAAATCTGAAGGTACGAATGAGCCATGGTTTTCTCTCTGGAGTGCTCTCGCTCACCAAGGAGACGTGTACGCCGCATCCTTCGCAGCTGTTCCGCACGTGGTTAATATCCTGTCTAAAGCTCCAGAATCGGCGGATGCAAGCTTTTTCCAGTTCCCAGCTTGGATTGAAATTTGCCGCAACCGGCACAAAATCGAAGTTCCCCAAAATCTGAGAGATGCATACTTTTTATCGCTCAAGAAACTGCCGGAACTAGTCAGCAGGACATTCGCGCAAGATTGGGACAATCAGTTTTCAGCATGCGCGATCGCCGCAATTGCTGTCGGCAAAGGCTCATGGGAATTAGCAGAGGCAACCCTCGATCTATCGCCGGATATGCTTCCCCTGTTCAGATCATGGCTGTACTCCCGATAGTTCAACAAAATTTCCCCACAGAAACAATTTCCAATCCAACATCGTCTCCTGTATAAACAATCGCCGGACTTCCCCAGCCCGCCACCGTTCCAGGAGATCGCGCCCATGAACCGCTCCGCACTTCGCCTCGCTGCCTTCGCCGCCGCATTTCCGCTCTTTGCCGTCACTCTCGCACTCTCTCAAGACGTCACGCCGCCTTCCGTCACCGGCAAAGTCCCGCCCATCACCTGGGTCGATAAGGACACCGGCCACCGCGTATGGCGTCTCAGCAACGAGCCCAACTCCGGCGCCTTCTACTTCAACGTCAACGGCTATACGCCGGATAAGAAAGTCATGATCTACACCGCGCCCGACGGCATCCACACCCTCGAGCTCGCCACCAAGAAGACCAAACTCCTCGTGCCCAACCCTCCGCGGCCTGCCAACGCTGATGCCGCCACAATGCGCTTCGGAGGCGTCCATGCCATCATCGCCGGCAGCAAGACCAACTCCGTCTTCTATTCCCAGGCCGACCCCACCACCCACGTCGTCACCCTCTACAAAGCCGACGTCTACACCGGCAAAGTCACCCGTCTCACCGACCTGCCTAAAGGCATGGGTGTCGCGACCATCAACGCCGATGAGACCCTCGGCGCTGGCACCATCAACGACTCACCTACCGCCGTCAACTACGGCGACCGCGCCGTCCCCCCTGCCGGTCTCCCACCCGCGCCCCACGTCCAGCCCGCCAACAAGGGCCAGATGATGGAAGAGCGCCTCGCCGCCCGCATCCCGCTCACCCTCTACACCATCAACCTCACCTCCGGAAAGCTGACCCCACTGCTCCACTCCACCGACTGGGTCAACCACCTGCTCTTCTCGCCCACCGATCCCACCCTGCTGATGTACTGCCATGAAGGCCCATGGCAAAAAGTCGACCGCATCTGGACCATCCACACCGACGGCACTCAGAACACCCTCATCCACCACCGCCACATCGCCATGGAAATCGCCGGCCATGAGTTCTGGGGTCTCGACGGCAAAACCCTCTGGTATGACTGGCAGCCCATCAAGGGCCAGGATTTCTATCTCGCCAGCTACAACCTCACCACCGGTCGCCGCACCGCCTTTCACATGGACCGCAACGAGTGGTCCATCCACTTCAATCTCACCAAGGATCTCGACCTCTTCTGCGGCGATGGCGGAGATCCCGGCCAGGTCGCCAAGGCTCCCGATGGCGAATGGATTGAGATCTTCCATCCGCAGATGATTCCCACCGACGGCGCGCTCAACGAGCCCGACTTCTTCCAGCCCGGCATCTTCAAGTCCGAGCATCTCGTCAACATGAAGTGGCATGACTACCACGAGGAGCCTAACGTCCGCTTCTCGCCCGACAAATCGCTCGTCATCTTCACCAGCAACATGTTCGGCCCCAGCTACGTCTTCGGCGTCGAAGTCGCCAGGGCCATCAATCCGCCAGCAGCCGACGTCATCTCCACACCCGAGCTCGACGCCCAGTACAAACCCAAAGAGCCAATCGACACGCACGCCATCCCCAAGTAGGCGAATTCTCACACGCACGATTCCCATAAACTGTTTTGGATGACCACACCAAAGCAGCAGGGCTACCGCATGCCCGCCGAGTGGGGGCTCCACGCCGCAACATGGATCGCATGGCCTCACAACCCTGAAGATTGGCCCGGAAAATTCCAGCCCATCCCCTGGGTCTATTGTGAAATCGTCCGCCATCTCTCTCGCGTCGAAGACGTTCACATCCTCGTCAACGATGCCGCCGCCGAAAAACGCGCCACGCAGATGCTCACCCGCCAGCACGCCAACCTCGCGCGCGTGCGTTTCCATCGCTGGAGTACTGACCGCGTCTGGCTGCGCGACTCCGGCCCCATCTTCATCAAAAACTCCAAAAACGAAACCGCCCTCACCAACTGGCGCTTCAACGCCTGGGCAAAATATCCCAACTGGCATCACGACGACAAAATTCCCGCCCACGTCGCCAAACTTCTCAAGATGAAATCCTTCGAGCCCGAAGTGAATAAGCAGCGCCTCGTCCTCGAAGGCGGCTCCATCGATGTCAACGGCGCCGGCATCCTGCTCACCACCGAAGAGTGCCTGCTCTCCGAAGTCCAGCAGCGCAATCCGGGTATCTCCCGCACGCAACTCGAACAGGCCTTCTCTGACTATCTCGGCATCGAGCAGGTTCTCTGGCTCAATCGCGGCTGCGCCGGCGACGACACCCACGGCCACGTCGACGACATCGCCCGTTTCGTTGACACCAACACCATCCTCACCGCCATCGAGCCCAACAAGTCCGACGACAACCACCAGCCGCTCGCCGAAAATCTCGACCGCCTCCGCTCCGCTCGCAATCTCCGCGGCAAGCCCTTCGAAATCCGTACCCTCCCTATGCCCGCACCCGTGGTATTTGAAGGCCAGCGTCTCCCCGCCAGCTACGCCAACTTCTATATCGCCAACAATCTTGTCCTTGTCCCCACCTTCAACGACCCCAACGACCGCATCGCCCTCAACACCCTCGCCGAGTGCTTTCCCCGCCATACCGTCGCCGGAATTAATTGCACCGACTTCATCTGGGGCCTCGGTGCGCTACACTGCATGACGCAACAGCAACCCACATAATTTCGTCAGGAACAGGAATCAAACCACACCATGCCGCGCATCGATCTCGAATCCATTCAGGACATCGTTCGCGCCGCCGATCCCGAAGGGCTGCTCGCCGCAGGCGCTCCCCAGGACGAATACGAGCCCGAAGAAGACGAACTCTACGCCGAACTCGAACACTTGCCCGCTTCAGAAATCACCGAAGAACTTGTCCATCAGTTCGTTTCTGACATCTGGGAATCCGCCTTCGACAGCGAATCAACCCCCGAGCGCGAAGCCGGCCTCGCAACCATCGTCGACCGCATCGTCCACTTCTTCGGCCCCGATAGCACCTACTAAACCCGCCACAAATCCGGGTGCCCCATTCATGGCGCAGCTTCATCGCGACATGGGTGGGAAAGCACCATCTACTTCTGCTCGGCTGCCGGCGTCGCCGCTCCGGGCTCCGGAGGCAATGGTTGTCCCACTGGCACAATCGTCACCTTCACCAGCACCACCGGAGTAAGCGGCTTGTCTTCCGCATTGCGCTGCACCCGCGCAATTGAGCTCTCAACCACCACCGAATGGGCATCGCACTGCCCAAAGATCGTGTGCTTGCCGTTCAGCTCCGGCACCGGCTGTTCGGTAATAAAAAACTGCGAACCGTTCGTGTTCGGTCCCGAATTCGCCATCGCCAGCCGTCCCGGCACATCGAACCGCAGCGCCTCGCTGAACTCGTCGTCAAAATAAAATCCCGGGTCCCCCGCTCCTGTCCCCAGCCGGTCTCCGCCCTGGATCATGAAGTTCGGAATCACGCGATGAAACGTGGTCCCGTCATAGAACGGTTTCCCTGTCACCTTCTCATTCGTCGCCGGATCGGTCCAGGCCTTCGTTCCTGTGGCTAGTCCAATAAAGTTCGCCACGGTTTGCGGCGCTTCCTTGTCGAACAGCCGGCACACCATCCGGCCCATCGTTGTGTCGAACACCGCGGTCGGCCCGCTCGGCTGCGCCGGTGGTGCCTCGTGCGCTGTCGTTGAAGGGGCATCCGGCAACGAAGAAGAACTCTGCGCGAGCGCACTTGCCGCAAGCAAAGGCGCACATAGCAACACAAATAACGTACGATTCACGATCTGCATCTCATCCACAGGCTAACCTGAACGCAGTCCGTGAAGCAAAACCACCCCTTAGGAGATTTCCATGGTAACCAAAGCAATCTGGGTCATGTTGAAAGCCAAGCCGGGCAAAGAGCAGGAAGTAGAAGAGTTTCTGGCCCAGGGCGCATCGCTCGCCGAATCTGAAGACCAAACCATCACCTGGTATGGAGTAAAGATAATGCCAGGTATGTATGGCGTATTCGACACCTTCAAGGACGAAGCCGGTCGCGACGCGCACCTGAATGGCGCCATCGCCAAGGCCCTCATGGCCAAAGCTCCGGATCTCTTCGACAACGAAATCAAGATCGAGCGCATGGACATCCTCGCTTCAAAGTGATCCTCACTCCGTCTTTGCCTCTGCCTCCACCGCTGCCATCACCCGCAGCAGGTTTCCACCCAATATCTTCTTCATCTGCTCCGCCGTATACCCACGCTCCATCAATGCAGACGTTATTTTCGGCAAATCAGCCGCGCTCGCAATCCCCTCCGGCAGCAGCGAAAACCCATCGAAGTCCGAGCCCAGCCCCACGTGGTCAATCCCCGCCACCTGCGCCACGTAATCAATGTGCTCAATGACTGCTTCTATCCCCGGCAACCGCATCTCGCCCTTTCGCCGCGCATAGAAATCCCTGTCCACCTGCATCTGCACGCTGTATGGCACCGGCTCTCCACGCTCACGATACTCCGCCTCCACGCTCTGCCGAAGCGCATCGCGCTCCTTCTCGGTAGCCTTCCACTCCTTCCGCCATCTCTCATCCACAAACGCCGGATAAAAATTCACCATCACCGCTCCATCGCTGGTCGCTATCGCCCGCATCTGTTCGTCCGTCAAATTTCGCGCCGAGTTCGTCAGCGCTCGCGCGCAGCTGTGCGAGGCCAGCACCGGCGCATGCGTCGTCTGCATCACATCCCAGAACGTCGCATCCGACACGTGGCTCACGTCCACCATCATCCCCAGCCGGTTCATCTCCCGCACCACTTCGCGCCCAAAATCCGTCAGCCCACCGTGATGCTTCACATTCGCATCGTCCAAATCTCCAGAGCTGTCCGCCCACTCATTCGTATTCGCCCACGTCAGCGTCATGTACCGGACGCCCAGCCGGTGATACATCCGCAGCAGCCCCAGGTCATTCTCAATCGAGTGCCCGCCTTCAATCCCCAGCAGCACACAGAATTTTCCATCCCTCCGCGCGCTCACAATATCCTCAGCCGTTAATCCCAGCCGCATCTCGTGCGGATGCTTTCGGAGTTGCTCATACACGCCATCGATCAGTGCCAGTGTCCGGTGTGCGTAGCGCCCTCGCCATTCGGTCGGTTCCACCCAGATCGCAAAAAACTCCGCCGCCAGGTTGCCCTTCCGCGCAGTTTCCAGGTTCAGCATCCCTGTTCCAAGGTTGCCTGAGAAGTCCCATTTCTCATCCACAAATCGCTGCGGCGTATCCGCATGGGTGTCAATAACAATCGCTTCAAGATGCACGTGCGCAGAGTCTTGCATATCGCTTGAGTGTAGCAACGCTTGGCTGGCAACAGCTGGCCGCATCCCGCATCTAAAAGCACGAGGTGAAAATTATGGCAACCGGTGTTAACGCAACCAAAACTCCTGGACGTCCTTCCCACGAAGCAATTGAAAGCACAGGCGGCAACGCGACAGGTGTAGCAGAGACACCGCAACAGCGTGTCGATCACGCCGCCATGGAAAGCGCCAAGCGCGCCCAAAACCGAATTCACCAGAACGAGGCTCAGAACCCCGGCACGTCCGTCATTTCAAAATAGAATTTTCACAACATAATCACAGATACCGTCTTTACTTCACTTCCAGTGAAGCGTAATTTCGTCCCAGGTCACACAGATAAAGCCCCGCTTGGCGCGGGGCTTTTCTGCGTTCAGCAACATCTACCCCTCTAACCCACGTACACTTCTCAGGAATCCGTAAATTTCCATGAGGGGTAAACCATGCTTCGACTGCCGGCTCTGGCCTCATCTCTTTTTCTTCTGCTGCTCCAGCCTGCACCTCAATCAGCCGCAACCGCCTCGAACGCTCCCGCATATACCGGTGACGGCAATCTCCTCGCGCCCGCTAACTATCGTGAATGGATCTATCTCACCTCCGGCATCGACATGAGCTACATCGCGCAACCTGCCGGAGCTCCTCCACCCGCGCACTCCACATTCGACAACGTCTTCGTCAATCCCGAGTCCTATCGTGCCTTCCTGGCGACCGGCACATGGCCGGACAAGACCATCATGGTCCTCGAAGCCCGCAGCGCTGAAAATCCCGTCTCCATCAACAAGCGCGGTCACACCCAGAGCACAGAGATCCTTGGCACCGAAATCCATGTCAAGGATCGCGGCACGTGGGCCTTCTACGATCTCCCTGCCAACACCACCATTGCCACACTCATTCCCCGCCCCGCCGGCTGTTACACCTGCCACGAAGCTCACGGCGCAGTGGACACCACCTTCGTGCAGTTCTACCCCACCTTGTTTCCGCTGGCGCGCCAAAAGCATACTCTGAGTGAGGAATATCTCAAGGAGACATCTTCCCCCACGAAGCCTTAGCTTCGCCGCGCCCCACATGCTTCCTGACTCTCACTACATGCGCCTCGCGCTCGACCAGGCCCGCGCTGCCGAAGCTGCCGGAGAAGTCCCCGTCGGCGCAGTCGTCGTCTCATCTTCCGGCGAAGTTCTTGGCGTCGGCAACAATCAGGTCCTGCGCTCCAACGACCCCACCGCCCACGCCGAAATCGTCGCCCTTCGCGCCGCCGGCCTCGCGCTCGCCAATTATCGCCTCCTCAACTGCACCCTCTTCTGCACCCTCGAGCCCTGCGCCATGTGCGCCGGCGCTATCCTCCATGCGCGCATCTCCCGCCTCGTCTTCGCCGCCCGCGACCCCAAGGCCGGCGCCTGCGGCTCGATTCTTTCTGTTATGAACCACCCCGCGCTCAACCATCGCGCCGAAATCACCGAAGGCATCCTCGCCGAAGAATGTGGCGCCATGCTCACCGCCTTCTTTCGTGCCCGCCGCGCCAAACTCGCAGCCCCCGACCCCGCATCTGAATAAGGCGGAGGCAACACATGGCAACCAAAAAATCTGCTGCGAAAAAGACCTACCCCACCAAATCCGGCAAGCGCTCCACTACACCACCCTCAAAGCGCTGGTCCGCCAAGGTAAAAACAGATTCTACCAAGCCCGCTCCCGGCCTCTTCAAAAAATCCGCGAAAGCAATCGCCGAAGGTCTCGAAAAAAAGAGCGTCTCGCCCAAAGGTCCCGGCCAGGCAATGCAGATGCTCAGCTTCTATGAGAATCGCGGCGGCAAAAACCTCTCCCCCGAACGCAAGCGCACTCTCGAGCACGCCAAAGATCTTCTTCGCGAAAAAGAAGGTAAGGCGAAGAAGCCCGCCAGAAAATCCCCACAGAAAAAATAGACTCTCCCATCGCATCCTCACCACGGCGATAGCATGACCTATGGCGTCTGAACCAGAACCCGGCAAGCGCCGCTGCCTCGTCGAGCTCATCACCGGCTACGCACTTATCCTCGCCGTCCTCTGGACGCCGCGCCCTTACCAGCGCGCGCTCTATATCCTCGCTCTGCTCGTCATCGTCGCCATCATCTGGCGCTCCTTCACCACGCTCGACGCCATGGGCCTGCGCACAACTAACTTCCTGCGCTCCTCCTGGATCGTCGCAGCCGCCGCTGCCGTTTCGGTCGTCTCCGTCCTCATCGCATACCGCCTGCACACCCTCCACGCCCCACACGCCGCGCGGCTCTTCATAAAAACCTTCTGGGGATACGCGCTCTGGTCCTTCGCCCAGCAAATTCTTCTGCAGGATTTCTTTCTCCACCGCCTGCTCCGCCTGCTTCGCTCGCGCTCCCTTGCCGCCGTCGCCGCCGCGCTCATCTTTGCCTTCGCGCACGTGCCTAGCCCCATCCTCATGCTCATCACACTCTCGCTCGGCCTTGCCGCGTGTTTCCTTTTTCTGCGCTACCGCAATCTCTGGCCCCTCGCCATCTCTCACGCCCTCCTCGGAATCACTATCGCCATCGCCATCCCCGCGCCCGCAATTCGCAACATGCGAGTCGGCCTCGGCTATTTGCGCTATCACCGCCCGGCCACGCAGCTTCATCAGTGAAGAAACAGCGACCATGTCGTATCTACACATGCATGCGTTATCGCTGAAGCCCCCACGCGTCGCTCCGCCCTCCACGCGCGTCCATAGAAAATTCCCGCCAGCACCGCGAGAATGACATATCTCCAGTTGAAGTGCGCCGTCAGCTTGTTAAAGTGCGCCAGCCCAAATACCGCCGAGGCCGTGATCAGCGCACCCGTTCTGCCCAGTCTTCGTTCCAGCAGGTTCTGCATCCATCCCCGGAAGAACAGCTCTTCAGGAATCGCAATCAGCGCAAACGTAAACGCAAACGCCCCCAGCGCCTGCCCTGGTCGCGGCCACGCTGCATGAAAGTGCAGAAAACCCATCCACAATCCCAACCCTGCACCCAGCGGCGCATAGAACCAAAATTCCCGCAGCCCCACCAGCACATCCCGCCAACGCATTCGCAGGTCGTACCCCACGCTCTCCAGTTGTCGCAGCGCCATGAACCCATAAATCCCCGCATCCAGCAGCAGCACTTTGTTGAATGCGCTCAGACCCGGCGGCCATGCCGGCTGCAGCCAGCGCAAATCCACAGCCAGCCCCGCCACCAGCACCACCAAAAAGTCCCTCCAATTACCCCGCTGCTCTTTATCCACCCGTCGTGCATCTTCGAGCGTCGCCGCAATCGCCACCGGCAGCAGCGCATATACGCAGAACCATCGCCACTCAAACACTCCATACGCACACGCAACCATCACGTACGGCGCCACCAGCACCGCCGGCAGCAGTACCCGTACCCACCCCCGCAGCCCATTCACCACGCGCAGCGTCGCCGGAAAGAACCCCGACGCGACCATCGGCAGCAGCGCCAGGCATCCAGCCAATACCACGATCGCCATCTTCAACATTCTGCGCCGTGCTCCTTGTCACTAAAATAACAATCAGCGCCCAGCCTTTCGCATCCAACCATCAGCACGCAAATTTATTCTTCAGGCTTGCCGAGGCGCCCTAGCGGGATGTTGCGGAGGAGCGGATCGAGCTCGGCAGGGTCGGCC
>Ga0206822_1015_pt1 | contig 35656 bp, 31 predicted proteins | sample Alteio_BWOrgCont_83_FD_152913 | JGI IMG/M metagenome (GOLD analysis project Ga0206822, IMG submission 152913) | Enriched cells from forest soil in Barre Woods Harvard Forest LTER site, Petersham, Massachusetts, United States -... | ecosystem: Environmental > Terrestrial > Soil > Temperate forest >... | reverse complement strand
TGATATAGGGATTTTTTATGATCAATTGATATGAATGAGTACAAGAGCTTTTAGCACAGATTTGAGAATAAGAGTGATTCGATATATAGAGGAAGGGAACACGCAACGAATGGCCGCACAGTTATTTAAAGTAAGCAAGAGTGCAGTGAACCGGTGGTGGAAACGCTACAAAGAAGAAGGATCCTTACAAGCAAAGCCGAAGATTGGTAGCATAGGAAAGATCGACCAAAAAGTTTTAGAGGAGTATGTAAAAAAACATCCTAATAAAACGCTCAGAGAAATTGCAGAAAACTTTAAGGTGACTGGAGCAGCCATATGGAGACGACTGAAAAAGCTAGGTTTTAGTTATAAAAAGCGTTCACTTACATAGAAGCAGACGAAGACAAGCGATCCACATATTTAAACAATCTGGAGCAGATTAAATGTGAAAACCGAGTTTACATAGATGAAAGCGGAATGGATAGAAACAGCGTAAAAGAGCGAGCTTGGGGAAAGAAGGGCGAGTTAGTAAAGTCAAAGAGTGGAAAGTATTACTTAAGAACGAATATTATAGCGGGCTTAAGAGGTAAAAAGGCCATCGCGCCTTTTGTGTTTCACGGTGCATGCAATGCAGAATTATTCAATGAAATGGGTTGAGAAATTTTTAATTAAAGAACTCAAGCCCGGGCAGACAGTAATCTTAGGCAACGCATCATTTCATAAATCATTAAGAACGAAAGAATTGATTGAGTCAGTAAGGTGTAAGTTGGTTTTTTTGCCTGCCTATTCACCAGATCTGAATCCGATAGAGAAATTTTGGGCAAACATGAAACGTTGGGTGAAAAGTAGATTAACTAATATGGACAGATTATTTGATGCTATCTGTTCTTTCTTTGAAATCCCTAATTTATGTTAATTTACTATAAAATTCATAAAATAAAGACAAATCTAGAAAGCGTTAGATTTCAAGGCTTTATTCATTTTTCCTCATTTTCTGTACCGTAGTGTAACATTAGGCAAAATATACAGGGTCTTTAGTTCTTTCAGAGAACTAAAGACCGGCCGAGGGAACGGAAATTCAAAATTACTGACTTGTATCAATAATGTTTATATGCTATTAGTTTAGACCGTTAAAAACACAACATATGCAACCAACAGATTATCCTCAGACGATCATACCACCCATCAAGTCTGTCCCATTACCAGATAACACGCAAGATATTACGAATAAAGGTTCACATTCTCCGCGTGCATTAAAAGCAGTTTCACAGGAGCCCTTTCTCTCACAGGATTTATTTACTCGTGAAACAGTTCATCCCATTTTCAGTCAATTATATATTCGACAAATAGATCTCCTTTCGAATATATTATTTAATAGTGACCTAGAGTTGATCCTTAGACTTCGATTAGTTTCAAAAGCCTGTTGGCTTGCTTCCATAAAAAATATAGATACTGGATGTAATGCTTTAACCGATAAAGCAGCTATTTCTTTTCAATATTCTCAATTGCATCCAGCCATTCCTCCATCAATACAAGAAAAATATTCTTTTACTACTAATAATAAAACTGAAATAAAAGTTTTTATTACTATTACTGATTTACTCAATCCGTCATCAACACTCAATTCGCTCTCCGAAGATAAACTAAAGCTTGTTCTCCGAATTGTTAGCCGTACTGAATTGAATCAAATACAGCATCTATTTGCAAATCAACCCGGCACTAAGTTTATTAATAAAATTAAAGAACTAGATTTCAAATTACTTGAGATTAAAAATACTCTTAGTGTTCCCATTAATCTATTATTTAATACTATTGCACAAAATCTGAAATTTTTCTCAAGCCTTACAAGTTTGAGTATTGGAAATATTGAGGATATTGCTCTTAATCCATCAGATTCCCTTAATATTCTTACAAATCTCACTATTTGGTCTGTTAAAGCTCGTTATACCTTCAATTTGCCAGATTCATTTAATGATCTCAAAAATTTCACGATTGGATGCGTTGAAAATGGCGCCACTCTTACATTACCAAATTCCGCAAAAAATCTTGCAAAGCTTTCTATTGGGAAAATTGAAAATAACGGCACATTTACGTTGCCAGTTGCACTTGTTAATCTTAGAGATTTTTCGATTGGAAGTACCTGGAGTAGCACTGCGACTGTCAATTTACCAGCCTCGCTTGATAATCTGATGAATCTTTCTGTTGAATGTGTTGAGGATAATACTATACTCAATCTTCCTAAAGCTGATAATGTTACAAATCTCTCTATCAAAGAAGTTAAAAATGGTGCAACGCTTAATTTATCAAATTCGCTTAAAAATTTAAAAGATTTTACTATTTTGACTATTAATGGTGGTTGTAATCTTATTTTACCAGCACTTACAAACTTTTCTATCCTGTGTATTAAAAAACAACTTAATTTACCAGATTCTAGTTGGACAAGCATATTTACGGAGACGAAAAAGAAGGCAGTCATTAATTTTTTAGACACACTTCATGGACCTAAGAACCTTTTTATTGGGGAAATTGATAAGGTGCAGTTAGTTCTACCAGACAAATTTGATAGCCTTGAAACACTTACGATGGGAAATCTCAAGTGTAAGTACATTAAATTTCCGGAGGTTCTTGACAAGCTCAAAAGCCTTATTATTGGAAATATTTTTTGTAAATACAGAGACTTATTTTTACCAAATTCACTTGATAGCCTCGAAACACTGACTATTGGAAATGTCGATTTGAATTATAGGGGCATTGAATTACCAAAAGTCCTTGACAAACTCAAAAGCCTTATTATTGGAAATATTTCTAGTGCCCATGCCCATGTGGACGACGTACCACTTACTTTACCAAATTCACTAAATAGCCTTGAAACACTGACTATTGGAAATGTCACTTATCGTATCAATATCAAATTACCTGATGCGCTCGATAATCTTCGAACACTTATTATTGGGAATATTTCTTGCCGTCATTTTAAATTACCAGATTCACTTGATAGCCTTGAAACATTGGCTATTGGAGATATTTATTTTGATGGAATTATTGACAGGAGTGGTTCATTTAGTCCATGGGCTTGTAAAATGGAATTCAAATTGCCGAGGATTCTTAATAAGCTCAAAAGCCTTACTATTGGGGATCTTACAACTAGTCAATGTAATGGCGTTGTGATACTACCTGATGTACTTGATAATCTTACTAAGTTATCTTTAGGGAATATATGTGAAGATTCTACGATAAAATGGCCACGTTCACTCAGTAATATCATAGATCTTACTTTGGGTGGGTGTCACACTAATATGAAAACAGTCAAACAATTTTCTGTACAAACTGTTTCTTATGATCCTAGTCAATATCAAGATAAATGGTACCTTTCTCTAATGGAGGGTCCACAAGAACAAGCTAAGGTTAAGGCATTGAATGCGAATAATCAAAGAATTTTGCAGTCAATTAACGAATTAATTAATGTCGTAGTCAGCGCAGATCATCCAGCTAAGGCGGCTAACCCCGCTAATTCATCAGAAGATTGTTGCCTTCAATAATTTGAATAAGTTTTTACTTCAAAATTGATTTTTGTAGTACCTTTAAAATGTAGTTTTTGTTGCATAAAGTTGCAATAAAAAATTACAGATTTACCTTAGTTTTATATAGTTATTTTTCTGATATAGGGATTTTTTATGATCAATTGATATGAATGAGTACAAGAGCTTTTAGCACAGATTTGAGAATAAGAGTGATTCGATATATAGAGGAAGGGAACACGCAACGAATGGCCGCACAGTTATTTAAAGTAAGCAAGAGTGCAGTGAACCGGTGGTGGAAACGCTACAAAGAAGAAGGATCCTTACAAGCAAAGCCGAAGATTGGTAGCATAGGAAAGATCGACCAAAAAGTTTTAGAGGAGTATGTAAAAAAACATCCTAATAAAACGCTCAGAGAAATTGCAGAAAACTTTAAGGTGACTGGAGCAGCCATATGGAGACGACTGAAAAAGCTAGGTTTTAGTTATAAAAAGCGTTCACTTACATAGAAGCAGACGAAGACAAGCGATCCACATATTTAAACAATCTGGAGCAGATTAAATGTGAAAACCGAGTTTACATAGATGAAAGCGGAATGGATAGAAACAGCGTAAAAGAGCGAGCTTGGGGAAAGAAGGGCGAGTTAGTAAAGTCAAAGAGTGGAAAGTATTACTTAAGAACGAATATTATAGCGGGCTTAAGAGGTAAAAAGGCCATCGCGCCTTTTGTGTTTCACGGTGCATGCAATGCAGAATTATTCAATGAAATGGGTTGAGAAATTTTTAATTAAAGAACTCAAGCCCGGGCAGACAGTAATCTTAGGCAACGCATCATTTCATAAATCATTAAGAACGAAAGAATTGATTGAGTCAGTAAGGTGTAAGTTGGTTTTTTTGCCTGCCTATTCACCAGATCTGAATCCGATAGAGAAATTTTGGGCAAACATGAAACGTTGGGTGAAAAGTAGATTAACTAATATGGACAGATTATTTGATGCTATCTGTTCTTTCTTTGAAATCCCTAATTCATGTTAATTTACTATATGAATCAGACTTATTAGATCAGCTACCAAGGGAGTGGAGATAATTGACAATATGCCAGCATTGTTCTTCGCTTAGGCGCTCGCCAAAGCAGGGCATGGGCTTTCGTCCGTCCCTTATTGTCCAAAAGACTGCTCCTTCGCCCATTCTCCAAAGCTTTGGATCTCTCAAATTTGCAGGGCAAAAGGTTTCTGTGCAAGGAGTTTTTTTATCACGAACAGCATCAGGACCATGACAGCCTTTGCAATATTGAGAATAGACAGCTTTCCCTTTTTCTATGGAGTCGGCACAACTGGGGATCGGATTTTTAGTATTTGCCTTTTCTTTAGTGATTGCGGTTTCAAGATTTTGCGCAAAACAATAGGTAATTACAAAAAGTACCGAAAATGCAATGATTATGAATAGCGATATCTTGGGATGTGTTTTTAACATAGTTTTTTGGGGTTAAAATTAGTTAAAATTTATATCTATTCTCAGTCTATAACTATTTTTTACTATAGTTATTTTGTTTTGTAAAGAATAAAATTAATAAATTATAAAATTTATTTTTATATATAATTATTTGAAATAAATTTTATATAATTTTATTTAATTATAACTTTTTTAGATCGAATTTATAATCTTTAATTAAAACAAGATCCTCAGTTGTTTAAATCGTAAGTCTTTTAAAATAAATGACTTAGTCGTTTATATTATATTTATCCCAAGAGTTTCCATCCAATAATAAACAGCATAATAAAAATAAATATTTTTAACTCTGACCGGAGATATTTAATGCATTCCGATAATTTGATAAGCATTTGATTTTTTGAGCCTTTTTTGAAATCGGGCAAAATAAGTATCTCAGTCTTAGCGGCAGCCCGGAAAATCGCTTCAAGGTCTTCAGTAAAATGATCGAGAGGATGCTCATTAATGAATCTCTCCTTTTCTTCCTCACTTGGATGATAATATTTCCAATGACGTTTTTCTGAAATATTGGTCATTTCATCGATTTCTTCAAAACTCAAAGGAATGTGCTTAACTCCGCACATCTTATTGAAATGTGTCATTCCTTGCAATACTCTCTGCACATAAGCTACTGGCCCATTTGTATCCAAATTTGGATTAGTATCAAGCAACATCATGGGTAACTTTGGATCGTTCGCTAAACGTGAAAGAAAGACCAATTGAGCAGTTCTTCCATTTCCATCTATCATATGATGTTGAAGCGAAAGCTCCCTTGCTAGCCATATATGAGCAATTAAGCGTTCTCCTGGATTCTTTGCTTGCGAAATTTTTTTGTCATACTGATAAAAAAGAAATTTTATTTCTCGTAAATGAGACCGTTCACAACGCATAGTCACATGAACTCGATCGCGCACCAAATTGAAAGGTGTATCCTTCATTTCACTTCGCTCTTTTAAGTCTTGGATGCCTTCACTATCCATTGTAGAAAAACCATATATGTCATAGCTCTGAAAAAGAGAAATTAAATCTTTACCTCGAAGTCTCGTAGATAAAGGATGAAAGTCGTTTTCATTTAAGACCTTCTCTCCACATTTTCTGTTTATTTCAATGAAGTCAAGGTAGCTTATTTTGTTAAGCTTAAGGCTGTAGCACAATGCCTTCAAAGTAGCTGTTATAAATCCCATCTCATTTTCGAAGAAATAAGCTCCATATTTTTGAAATTCTATATCTATGCAAAAACGCCAAATATCTTCAAAAGGAAAATTCTTTAATTTTGGAATGCTTTGCATCACTTCCCAGACTTCAGCTTGAGCTATTAATTTATCTAGAACGAACTGATTATAGGAATCAGATTTTTTTAATCTTTTTAATTCTTTTAAAAAGTCAATCGGATCACTTTTTATTTCTAAACTGATAGTGTTTAATATTTTCTTTTCATCTTCAATTAAGCAAACAGAGGCTATATATCTAAAGGCCTTTCTTGGACTCGCTATTCCACTACCATAACCATGCGCATCCAGAAAATCGACATCTTCTTTTTCTTCAAAATCTTTTAAAATTTCGCAGCATTTTAAGGACCATTTATCATCGGCTGGATTAATTCCAAAAAACATCAGCCGACTATACCATGGATCATGGCGAGCTGTATTTGCAATTTTTTGTCTATAGCTTGTATCTTTATATGTTGTAACCGAACGCATTACGTTATCAAGATCTATTAGGCTAAAATACTTGTTCGATTCAATAAGTTTTTCCTCTTTGTATTTAACTAATTTTTTAATCCTAGGATTGGTTTCCTGATCAATAATTCTTTGTAAGATACTTTTGAAAGCAATGCTACTTTTTTGGGAATCAAGACCGTCCTTACTAACAAAAATAACATCATTGCTATTCTCATCTATAGATAAGTAAGTTACACCTCTTTTTTCAGAAGGTATTGCTGCTGATAATTGACTTATATTCATAGAAAAAACGATAAGTGAATAAAGAAAAAAGTCAACCTATAAATATATATGTATAGTGGATTTTTTATCTATCTATCTTTATTTTATCTATTTATTTTATTAAAGAAGGTATGGCTTTATGAGTAGGAATAAGATATTTACGAATATCAGCAATAGGCATTTCTTCTAAAGTTTCTAGTGAAAGAGCGTTTTCTACTTTGAATTTATCGGTGGCAGTGCGGCGAAGTTGTATCAGATGAGCTCCGCAGGAGAGTTTTTGTCCGATATCATGAGCAATGGTTCTGACATAAGTTCCTTTACTGCAGGTAGTTGAGAATGAAATTTTTGGGAGAGAGAAGTCAGTAAGTTCGATTTCAGAAATATGAATAAATCGTGGTTGACGTTCTACTTCCTCACCTTTTCGAGCAAGTTTGTAAAGGGGAACTCCGTTTATTTTTTTGGCGGAGAACATGGGAGGGAGTTGAAATTGATCTCCTAAAAAAGTATTTAAGGCAGATTCGATTTGCTCTCGTGAAAAATTAGGGACTTCTTGAGTGGTTATGATTTGGCCATCGGCATCTTGGCTATCAGTGGTTTGTCCTAGAAGCATGGTAGCTTCATATTCTTTATCCAGACTAATCAAATACTGCGAGGCTTTAGTGGATTTCCCCACAAGAATTATTAGAAGTCCTGTGGCTAAGGGATCTAAAGTGCCGGCATGCCCGATACGTTTCATCTTTAATTTTCTACGAACTCGGTCTACAACATCATGCGAAGTACAACCTGCTGGTTTATCGATAAGGAGAATTCCGTCTAGAAGGGATTTAGTGGTAGTGAGAGACATTATAAAAATTCTACAAAAGGTTTAAATTAGATAAGTGGCTTTTAACTGTTTGAATGAATAAAGGATAAAATTCTTGAAGATTCATTTGAAAACTAAATCCGGCTGCTGAAGCATGGCCCCCGCCAGAAAAGTGTTGAGCAAGGAGATCGACACGAACGGCATCGTTTTTAGCTCGGAGACTGCCTTTTATAACGTTGTCCGGGCGTTCTTCTAGAACAGCTGCAACGATGACAGTATCGATAGATCGCGGATAATCCACAAGCGATTCAGTATGTTCTTTGTTAGTTCCTGTGGCTTTGAACATGGCTTCGTTAATGGTGCCAATGCATAGTTTGCCACCCAATTCGAGTTTTAAAGTTCCAAGGAATTCTTTTAGAAGCAAAATGCGGCCAAAAGATTCGCGTTCATAGAGTTGATGGGCAGTCAAAGGAGGGGAGGCACCTAAATTTATGAGTTGGGTACAGATTGAGAAAACTTGTGCATTAGTCATTCCATAACGAAATTGGCCTGTATCGGTTGCTATTCCCAGGTAGAGCGCTTCTGCTGTGATGGGATCTATTTTAATATTAAGGTCCAAAAAGATTCCAGCAAGGAGTTCGCTAGTTGCGGCGACGTGGGAGTCGACAATATTGGTTTCGGCAAAATTGATGTTAGAAAGATGATGGTCGATGTTTAATTTAATATTGGGGAAAAGGTTTTTTAATTCATCGCCGATGCGAGTGGTATCTGAAGCGTCCACAGTAATGGGAATGTAATCTTTGTAATCAATGAAGTTCGCATGCGCGAAAGGGGTGTCCTTAACGAAAAATTGTAGGGATTCAGGAACTTTATCTTTGTTTAGGGCAATGGCGTTTATTCCTAAACTATTCAGTATGCGAACAAGGGCAATTTGAGAGCCAATACAATCGCCGTCGGGTCTTAAATGTCCTATAACGGCTACCTTTTTACCCACTAGTTGTGTTAGGTAATTGGAAAATTGTTGGGCGTATTTTTGATAATACATAAAGGTCTAATGCGCTGGAATTTCTTGGTCATCATCATCAAGAGGTTCTAATTCATTCATAAAATTGATGAGTTTAATACCCCGCTCGACAGAAGGATCTAAAACGAATTCAAGATGTGGAAGGTATTTAAGAGTGACTGCTTTACCGAGTTGACGTTTGATTTCAGTTTTATGTCTGGCGAAAAACTGTCCAGCTTCTCGGCCTTTGATAGGGTCACCAAGAACGGAATAAAAAATACGAGCAGTTCTCAAATCAGGAGCTGTACTTACATCTGTAATCGTGATATAGACGGTTTCATCGCGATATTGAGTGTGAATTATTTGGCTAATTACACGTTTAACTAATTCATTGACTCTTGTTATCCGTTGACTCATTAAGATTTTTAACTGGATTAAAGAGAAGGACGAATTTTTTGAATTTCAAAGCACTCCAAGATGTCGCCGGGTAAGTATTCGTCAAATCCGCCAATTTGAACGCCACATTCATAGCCCGCGCGTACTTCATTGGCATCTTCTTTAAAGCGTTTTAAAGTAACAATCTTCCCTTGATAAATAGGTTCGGACTTCTTGCCGCGTAGGACACGGGCTAATGCATCACGAAGGAGTTTGCCTTCTGTAACCATACAACCAGCAACAACCCCTTTAGCGACTGCAAAAACTTGTCGAATTTCAGCAGCACCGAGCTTGTTTTCCTTGAGTTCTGGTTCAAGCATTTCGGTCATGAAATCTTTTATACGATCAATCAGTTCATAAATAATATTATGCTGAATGACTTGAATTCCAGCATGTTTGGCTTGAGCGGCAGTACCAGATTCAAATTTAGTATTAAAAGCAACAATGACAGCTTCAGAGGCACTGGCATTTTTGATATCATTATTGTTGATGAGACCTACGTCGCTATAAAGAATTTCGAGTTTTATTTTGTCTGATTTAATAGCGTCCAAGGAACTGGATAAAGCTTCAGCTGAGCCGTGAACATCGGCTTTAATAATGACTTTGAGAATTTTCTCCTTAGAACCGGCGATGGCATCAAGGAGATTTTGTAAATTCATTTTTTCCTGTTTAACAGGAGTTAAGGAATCGAGTTTAGATTGGTGAGCAAATGCTTCGGCTTGTTGTTTTGCTTCCTTTTCAGTTTTAACCGTATTGAAAATGATACCCGCTTCTGGAACATCAGTCCAACCGAGAATTTTTACTGGAGTTGAAGGTAGAGCAGATTTTAAGCGTTCACCTTTATCATCCATAAGGGCACGAACTTTACAGTAGACACTTCCACAAATGAGATTATCACCAATTTTCAAGGTTCCTTTTTGAATAATCGCAGAAGCAGTAGGGCCACGACCTACTTCAATTTGAGATTCTACAATAACGCCCTGAGCAGGACAGTCGGGATTGGCTTTAAATTCATCGATTTCCGCTTGTAGAAGGATTAGTTCAAGGAGGGTATCGATATTAGTACCTTTTAAGGCTGAAATAGGAGTACATAATGTTTGACCTCCCCAATCTTCGGGCGCAATGCCGCGTTCTTGAAGCTGCTGCTTTACACGGTCGATATTAGCTCCGGGAGCATCCATTTTATTGATAGCTACGACGATTGGAACATTGGCTTTTTGAGCAAATTTCAGGGCCTCATCGGTTTGAGGTTTAAATCCATCATCAGCAGCGACGACCAGGACTGCAATATCTGTAAGATCAGCACCGCGCTGGCGCATTTTTGAAAAGGCAGCATGTCCAGGCGTATCTATAAATGTGATTTTGTGACCATTATGGGTTACTTGATAGGCACCGATGTGTTGTGTAATGCCGCCTGCTTCACCAGTGACGACGTTGGTTTTACGAATAGCATCAAGGAGTGTCGTTTTGCCGTGATCGACGTGACCCAGAACACAGACTATGGGAGGACGGGGTTTGAGGAATTGAGTTTCGTCTACAGGAACTGGCGCTGCTTCAACTTTTTTTACGACCTGCTGTTGAACGGGCTGTGGTTGAGGTTCGCCGCGATGCTGTATTTCGAGTTCAAATCCATGTTTCTTGGCAATACGGATGGCAACTTGTTCATCAATCGTTTGATTCATTGATGCAAAAATGCCCATTTCCATAAGTTCGGAAATAAGTCTAAAAGGCTTTAAGCCAATGAGAACTGCAAAGTCGCGTACAATAATTGTAGGTTTGGAACGTAAAAGCGTGAGGCTCTGGGGGATGGCAGTTGTTGGTGTCGTTTTTGAAGTGGCCTCTATTTTTGATAAATTGGGTGTTGCAGATTCCCGTGGAGGCATGGTGACTTGGGGAATCCTCGGTGCATGACCTGCAATCGAAGGAATTTTAGGCGGAGTTTTAGTTTGGGCATGGGAAGAAGGCGGAGGAGGAGGTGGGGAAGTAGGATGAGAAGGTTTGCTGATGATGGAACTCGTTTGTTTTTTTTCTAGAACAGCTTGTTTTTCCCGTTCGATGTCTTGGGCTGATTTTACAAACCTCTGTTTTTCAGAAATAGGTGCGGGTTCGGCTTCGGCTTTTTTTTCTTTTTCAGCCGCTTTTTCTGTTGGAGTGGTGGTAGCAGATGCGGCTTCTTCAGCCGGAGTTTTGGTTGGGTTTGGGTGTTTTGCTTTGAATTCTTCGCGGAAAGATTCAGCGTAAATATTGGGAATAGTATTTGAGGGGCTAGTGACATCCAGACCTTTTTGTCTTAGAAGTTCGATAAGCTCCTTGTTACTTATATTGAATTCTTTCGAAAGTTGATAAATGCGTACACTCATGTATGAGTTCTTAATGGTTACAAAATTTCACTTAGTGATTATGAAAGGCTTTGACTTTGTTAATGATGTTTTGGGCCTCATCTTCTGAAAAGCCAAGGTCTATAAGATCGGAAATGGTGACTCCTTCAAATGCTTCGATGGAATTAATGCCGTTATTAACGAGCATTTGGGCGTGAGCATCTGAAATTCCGGGAATTTGGTGGATGCCTTCAACGGCACGTTGCTTGCGCTCTTCGAATTGTACTGTGTCTCCGTGGGATTCTTTGCCAATGTCAAGAGCCCAGCCGAGGAGCTTTGAAGTTAATTTAGCATTTTGGCCTTTTCTGCCGATAGCGATAGAGAGGTCTGCGTCGTTAACTTCGAAGGAAATACGGTGATTTAAGGAATCAACTTTGACATTTTTTGGGATGGCTGGCCGCATAGCTTCTTCGAGCATTTTTTGCGGATCAGTGAAATACCGAATGATATCAACCTTTTCACCACCCAATTCACGCACAATGAGCTTTACGCGAGCCCCTCGGGATCCTACACAGGCGCCTACGGGATCTACTTTGTTATCATGAGTTTGAACGGCTATTTTTGTGCGATAACCAGCTTCACGGGCGATAGCCTCAATGGTAACAGTGCCATCAGCGATTTCTGAAACTTCGAGCTCAAAAAGGCGTTTTACAAAGGCAGGATGGCTGCGGCTCAAGATAAGCTCAGGTCCACGGGAAGTGGATTCAATAGTTAAAAGAAGGCAACGAATTCGGTCGCCAGGCATGTATTCTTCACCCGGTATGCGTTCTTTAGCAGGGAGAATGGCTTCAGTTTTTCCTAGATCGATATAAAGATCATTGCGATCGCGGCGACGAACGACGCCGGAAACGATGTCCCCGATGGAAGACTTAAAATCGTCGTAGAGGCGATCTTTTTCAAATTGCCGAATACGTTGGCTAATAGCTTGTTTAGCGGCTTGAGCTGCGATTCTTCCTAAATGAGAAGGATCAATTTCTTTTTCAATAAAGTCGCCAATTTGGACATTGGGGTTAATCTCTCGGGCTTTTTCGATGTGAATTTCTTGAGCAGGATCGGAGACAGAGTCTACGACGCCAAGAATATTCCAAGCTTTTAAGGATCCTGTTTTGGGATCGATATCAACCTTGAGATTGTGATGGGCATCAAAACCTTTTTGTGCTGCTGCAACGATTGCAGCGGAAATTGCAGAGATCATATCCTGGCGAGGGATCCCTTTTTCCTTTTCCATGTACTGTAGGACGGATAGGATTTCGTTGCTCATAGGCAAAAATTATTAAAAAAAGTGTGAATAAAATTTAGTTAGACGGTAAGATTAACGTATATTGGGGTTTGATGTCAACAGCCATTGCAATTTAGGACGAAGATTTTTTGTTTTTTAAAGAGAAAGAAGGTTTTTGTGGATAATTATGGAAATACAGACAATATTAGACGGTAGCGGCTAATGACAAGGTCTTCGATTTATTCGATGGAAGATTTGCTTTCAAATTTTCGAATATTTTTTTGAGTTTCGGATCGTCTATTGCTGTGATTCTGTATGAAATTTTAATTAGATTAGGAAGTACTTCGGGCATTGTGAAAATAGCACCTTTCATAATAGATAAACAAGAAAGTCGGGTTAAGTTATTGAGTTCGGAAGGCAGTTTGAAAGTAATACCTTTACAAATATTTCCTAAAGACAAATCTTCTAAATTTTCCATTTTTGAGGGCATTTGTACGGTAACATCTTCACAAAGCAACTTAAAAGACAGATATTTTAAGTTATTCAGTTCTAAGGGAAAAATTACGGAAATATTCGAATGAATATTCTCAAAAGACAAATGTTGTAAGTTATCCATTTTTGAGGGGAGTGTTAAATTACAGCCTCTCGCAAGTGTTACAAAAGACAAATGTTCTAAACTCTCCATTTTTGAGGGCAGTTTTAATGTCGCACCTGTATAAAGTGACCCAAAGTATAAATATTTTAAGTTCTTCAGTTCTGAAGGTAGTTCTATGGTAGCCTGTGCACCAAGATCTCCAAAAGACAAAAATATTAAGTTATTCATTTTATAAGGGAATGTTAAAGAACAATACCGTCCAATAGGCCCACAAGAAAGGGATATTAAGTTAGTCATTGGTAATTCCATATTGATATCAATATCTTGACAAGAAAATGATATTAGATTTGGACATTTAGATTCCAATAGATTCAATAATTCTTGTGCGCATCGTTCTAGATCCCAGTGTTGCTCAATATTCCAATTTGCGGCATGCATCTGTGTTTCAAGAGGAAAATCGAAGTTGAAAACTTCTAGATTGGTAAGTAAATTCGCATTGTCAGGATCCTTCATAAAATCTATCATATTCTGGATCTCAGATATGCACTTAAGTTCAATTTTTAATTTAAAATTGTTATTTTTTGCATATTCAAACTTCGGATTTTTAGGATCCCCAATATCAGTACCTGTTAGAACTACTCGTAACCGATCTTCTGCTGGCTTATCCAATAAACTTCTCAAAGTCATATTTGACGATAGGAAATGTAACCGTTCTTTAGGCGTAGGCTGTAACAAACCCTGTTCTATAATATGGACGACAATTTCACGATTATTAAATGGTCCAAAGTCTTTTCTTTTTGATGCTTGTTCTGCAATAGCAGTTAATTGTTTTAACTCTGCAGCTTGAGTTTCTGTAACATATATACCTTTTTCAAAATTATTTAAAATATCCCTAGGGATGGTTATACCATATTTTTTGTATTGTTCGAATAGTTTTATAACGTCCTTAATATTATAACTGAGCTCCAGTCCATCAATATAGGGTATATAGGAGCAAATAGATCCCATAAAATTACGGAAAAATCCACGATTATCCTTTAATTGATCAATAGTCTGAAGGGGGTCAATGTTTTGTGCTTCAATAGCTCGATCTGTTCTTCTTTGAGAAGGTGTAGTCTTTTCCTCTATTTTTTTAGAAAGTATTTTTTCTTTCAAAATTTCGAGTTCAGAAGCTTTGTCTTGGACAAAAGTTTTTTTGGTGTTCGTTGGTTTTATTTTTTGCATATATGTTAATTTAAATTGGATAAAATATGTTTATTAAAATTAATGATCAATAAAAATGTTGCACCGAAGTGTTTATCAATTGAATATATTACAAAACTGTAACCATTAACTTTTATCAGAGATTATTATCTATGGTATTTCTCGTAACATTTGTTGTTTTATGATATTATTGCACGTTTCTCTTGAATTGAGATAGTTTTCCAATAATGGTATTGCTTGGTAAAGTTTGTTTTTATTTGAAACGGCTGAAGCGAAGTAGCTACTTAGCAAGTTTTCAGATTTTTTACGTTTGAAGATAAACGTTTTTAGTTCTCCTGAAGGGACACTAATTGTCTGAATTTTCTTCAAAAGTGAACTTTGTTCATGTAAGAAGAGTTCTTGACAAGCCAATAGCAAAGCATCCATTTCTATATCAAGTATATAGGAATTTTTTTCAGGAGAAATAAGACTATTTGAGTCATTGGAATGGGCTACGTGATAATACCTTAAACAAACATTTGCAAAAATGCTTTTAGCAACTTTCATGATGGTTTTTTTATCAATTTCGCCGTCTTGTTTATAAAATAAAAATTCTTTAAATTTGATCGAACTTAGGCGTTTTGAAAGTCCCGTATTTAACATTACTTCATAATTGTAAATTTTTTTACTTATTGGTTTCGCTTTTATCACATTATTCAAAATAGGTAAATCCGATTCTTCAAATATTATTCTATATTCTCTTTTATTAGTTATCATTTTTATTTATTATTTTATTGTTTTTATAATAAAAATATATTAAGATTTTTTTTATGTCGAGAATTTTTATTAAAAAATTTAAATTTTAATTATACTGAATAAATTCTATATTAATGTTATTGAATTTTTAATATAATTGGAATATCATAAGGTTTATGAAAAGCATAACACCAAATCGACCACAACCAACTGCCTCAGAAACTGGCGAAACTTCTGGAAAAACTAAACAATTTGTCCGAGAGGCCACTCCGAGAATTGCACCGGGCAGAAGAACATCTGAAAGAATAGATTTGGCTCTTGTCGAGCAAGATATCGATCAATTAAAGGATGATCGTGGAGGAGTTCGTAAATTTATTGGATCTATTTTCTCCTATGTGGCGGATGTTGACGTACAAAATTTGTTTCTAATCTGGCTACGATAGCATTGCCCTCGGAAATGAAGAACTTAACTCAACTTTCATTTGGAGTTATTCTGTTAGGTGCTAAGATTAAACTGCCCGAAAAATTACCTGAAGGAATAAAGATTTCATATCAAGAAATTCAAGATCCTGAACTCAAAGCGAAGATTGATAGCTTGGGATCGAGTCAATAACCGTCTATTTGTAAACTTTAAAGTTTATGCACCTACGTGAACGATAGTAAGAGTAGAAGGAGTGAATTAAAAAACCAAATGCGTAGGTAGAGGTTGTGTAGAATTATTGTATTCCTTTGTAAATTCTTTTCCGAGAATATTCAAGGCTTCTTCTATAATATCTACATAGGATTGCAGTATCACTGTATCTCGGGGAGAGGTGTTTTTATTGGTTGGAAAATACTGTTTTGGTTTAGCCGTATATACATAAGTATCTCCACCGATAATTGATATATTAAGAAGTTTATCGTTTATTTTGACCCGATTATAAGGGGCTTCTCTTTTATCATAATATTCGAGATCTTTTTTTGAGCAAACGAATATCATCCCATTGACCTTACAATCTTTGCAAGGTTCAATATTGAGATAAGTAATACTTTTAGGAAAAAAATACTCATTCTCCTTATCCTTGAACTTAAGATGTTGATGCCTCCAGTTGGTGGGATATCTTGCGGACCAAGTACGCTTAAAATTTGCGAGGTCCGCTTGGATAAAAGGTCCATTGTAGGATTGATCATGTAGTTCTTCTATCTGCATGAGAGATCCGTAACTAAAAATAGCAACTTCGTCCTTTTCGAGTTTAAGGATAACTTTGTTATTTTCCTTTAATGAAGGCATTAGGATGGCGGCCTCTATCACACTTAGTGAAAGAAAAAGTATAAAAATGACAGTATAATTGCTTATTTTATTCATTATAATTAAAAATTAACATTAGTTTTCGTTTTTTTCAATTAATTAGCATTATTGCTTCAATCGAGCCTTATAAATTTTACAGAAAAATGTTGCATAACCAAAATTATACTTGGTTTGAATATAGGAAATGGTATTATAAAGCTCAGTTTCGGGATTAAAAAATTTACATCAATGAAAAGAATTATAAAGGTTTTGAGCTTATGGATTATTGTTTCTGTACTTTGTATAAAAGGGAATGCATTAAGTGGAGAAGAGAACAAAAGCATGGAAGTTGTAACTCCTAAGAATGAAAGTGTGAAGACTGCAAGTGCGGACTCTTCAAGTACGGATCTTTCCGGGAGTTTGATATCCAGGATAGTGATGTATTTAATCATTTTAGCAGCAGTAGGATTTGTTTTCGTGTATTTCTTTAAGCAAGGAAAATTTATGCGAGGCATTCGCAGTCAAGGGAATCAATTAAAAGTTCGAGAAACGCATGTATTGGGCAGTAAGCAATTTCTTGTAGTAGTCGAATATGGTAAGCAGAAAATACTGCTTGGAGTAGGACCTAATATGATCAATCAACTTTGTTTCTTGGAATCTTCAGAAGACGTCTCTTCAAAAATGGAGAATACTCACAGAAAGGTTTAAGTTAAACAAGATTTCGTGCCATGATTAATAATGACGAGGAAGAATTTGTAGTAGCAGCATTATATAAATTTGTATCGTTGCCAGATTACAAGGAGCTTCAAGGATCTATTTTAAAGGAATGTAAACGATTTGGAATTAAAGGAACATTATTTTTAGCTCATGAGGGAATAAATGGGACAATTGCTGGCGGACGTAGACAGATCGATGAAATTCTCTCTTATTTGCGGCGTGATAACCGTTTTGTAGATCTAGAACATAAAGAGTCCTTGGCAAACACTATGCCTTTCATTCGAATGAAGGTTAAATTGAAAAAGGAAATCGTTACTCTGGGTATAGACGGAGTTGATCCTAACAAGAGAAAAGGAACATATGTAGCTCCAAGAGAATGGAATGCATTACTCGCAGATCCAGAAGTACTTACGATTGATACGAGGAATGACTATGAAGTGAGTATAGGGAAGTTTAAAGGAACGAATGGGGTCATTGACCCTCAAACGACGAACTTTCGTGAATTTCCCGATTATGTCACTCAGAATTTTGATCCCAAAAAACATAAGAAAATTGCGATGTACTGTACTGGAGGAATTCGCTGTGAGAAAGCCAGTGCTTATATGTTGAATTTAGGTTTTGAGAATGTTTATCATTTAAAAGGAGGGATTTTAAAATATCTTGAGGAAATTTCGGAAGAAGAATCTTTGTGGGAAGGAGAATGTTTCGTTTTTGATGACCGGGTGGCTGTGACGCATGGATTGAAAGAGGGCAGCTATGATCAATGTCATGGATGCCGTCATCCGATTACCGAAGTGATGAAGGACTCCGAATACTATGTACCGGGTGTCAGTTGTCCACTTTGCCATAAAGAACGAAGTCCCGAAAGGAAAAAGCGCAGTGCTCAAAGACAATTACAGATAGATCTTGCTAAAAAAAGGGGAACAGAGCATTTGGGCGTTAATCCTAAAGAAAAGGTTTTAATTAAATTAAATGAGGAAGCATAAATTATGGAAGGTATAGCATTGGTTGTTTTGGATGTACAAGATAGTTTTCTTAAAGCTATTGGTAGGTCACAAGAATTATTGAAGCGCTGTCAATTTGCTATTGAAAGTGCTAATCTACTAGGAATAAAACTTATCTATACAGAACAAAACCCTGAAAAATTAAAAGGCACGAATAAGAGTCTTTTAGATGCCGGTTTAAACCAGGGAAAGTGTTTTTCCAAAAAAGCTTTTTCAGCTTTTGGTGCAGAAGGATTTTTAGACTATCTTAGGGATGAAGGCATTGAACATCTTTTAATAGCAGGGCTTGAAACCAGTATATGTGTCTATCAGACAATTACAGATGCATTGCGGTTTGATTTTGATGTGACTATGCTAAGTGATTGCGTCGGAGGACGAAGAGAAGAGGATTCCCGAGCTATTGTAGCCTATCTACAGAATTCAAAATGCCACAGATTGCCATCGGAAACTGTTTTTTATAGTTTAATGCAAACATTTGAACATCCTGATTGTAAGGCATTTATCGATATTGTTAAAAAATATAGCTGACTTCTATTGAAATCTGTGCAAGCTTATGGCAGATGCCTAAAACTGTACAGTCTAATAGTAATCAATCAGAAGTATATTCTGCAGGCGAGTTACTTGAACTCCTGTCAAAAGGCATAGAAAATATCGACGCTGGTAAGCTCAGAGCTACTCCCGCCCATACAATAGCTTCTTTTCTCAATCGATTGAGCGTTGAGGATTGCCGAGCTATCCTCAGAAAAGTTCCTGATATCGATGCATCAGCGATACTTGCCGAAATGGATGTAGAAACTTCTGCAGAGGTAGTTGCTGCGATGAGAGAGTGGCGTGCGCTGCGTATATTGAAAGAATTTGATCCTGATGATGCAGCCGATCTTCTAAGTGAGCTTAGTGAGCGCGACCGAGTTCGTTTGCTAGAAAAATTGGGACCGGAACAAGCAACAATAGTTAAGGCACTTCTGAAATATGCTCCAGACACCGCAGGAGGTGTCATGACGCCTAATTTTGTTGCTGTAAATGAAAATATGACAGTAGATCAGGCCATTCAAGAGCTTCGTCGCCTCAAAAACAAAGTACATGAAGTATCGTATATCTATGCAATTGATTCTGATGGAAAATTAAAAGGAACACTTTCAATGCGAGATTTGATTCTCGCTGATGCAAAGGATAAGGTTATTAATATCATGAATACAAGCCTGAAGGGCTTATGTAAGACTTCAGAAGATAGGGAAAAAGTTGCTCTTAAGATGGGTGAGCTTAATTTGTACGATCTTCCTGTTGTCGATGATGAAGGAAGACTTTTGGGAATTGTAGAACACGATGACGCTATGGACATCATCCAGGATGAAGCCACCGAAGACTTTCAGAAACTCGTAGGAGCCGGGGCAGATGAAACTATTCATGATAAACTGTCCTTTAGCATTCGTAAGCGGAGTCCCTGGCTTTTAGTCAATTTGCTTACTGCAGTTATGGGAGCCACAGTCATATCCCTTTTTCAAGAAGAAATAAAACATTTGACCTTGCTCGCCGTCTTTATGCCTGCGATTGCAAGTTTAGCCGGCAATACCGGAGCGCAAACCTTAGCTGTTGCTATTCGAAGTATAGCAATAGGAAATGTCGAAAGCTTTGATAGCTTACGTATCTGTATTAAAGAGGCTGCGAAGGGAATTATCAATGGCATATTAATTGGGGTAGTGGCCTCTTTAGCAGTATGGGTTTGGACGAATGAACTCAAAATAGCCAGTGTCGTTTTTCTGGCAATGATATTGAATATGGGTTTAGGAGGTGTAGCAGGAGCATTTATTCCTTTAATGCTTAAGAGAATTGGATGTGATCCTGCTCAAAGTTCTTCGATTTTTTTAACCGGCTTAACAGATGTTTGCGGTTTTTTAATCTTCCTAGGACTTGGAACATGGCTTTTGTTTTAAACTGATTGAATTAATTATGAATGTAAAAGAATTAAAAAGTATTCCAGAAGGAGCGACTCAAGAATTTGAAAGTCTTTTAGTCTATAAAAAGTCCAATTCTCGTACTGCACGAAATGGATCTGAGTTTTTAATGGTAGAATTGGGTGATAAAACAGGCGCATTTGCGATGACCTGTTTTAGCGATACCCCTTCCTTTATGTTCTTTAAGAATACACCTGAAGGCAGTCTCGTCCGAATCCAGGGATTAAGCGATCATTATCAAGGAAGATTTAGTCCTAAATTAATCCAAGCTGCAGTGCTTTCGAAAGAAGAGCTCGCAAATGAAAATATCTTGGAAAATCTTGTAGAATCTTCTCCCGAAACCATCGAAGAACTTTGGGATGAGCTCCAAGGCTATATTAATGCAATTGGCCATAAAGAACTCAGGACAACCGTCCTGCAAGTGATGGAAGATATTGGAGAAGTTTTTAAAATAAGCCCTGCTGCAGTTTCTATGCACCACGCCTACAGAAGTGGACTTTTAGAACACACAGTACATGTGACTCGTGCAGGATATGTCTTATTGCCATTATATCCGCAGGTGAATAGAGATTTGGCAATAGCCGGCATGATACTCCATGATGTAGGAAAGACAATCGAATACGAAAATGGCATGACTATAAAACGCACAAAAACTGGGATTCTGCAAGGCCATGTCGTTTTGGGTTATCGAATAACCCGTAAGGCGGCAATGCAATCGAAACTCGCTCCAGAATTACTTGAGCGCTTGGAACATATCATTTTGAGCCATCAAGGGGAACTCGAGTGGGGCGCTGCCATAATGGCTGCAACTCCCGAAGCTGTATTTGTCTCTATGGTCGATAACTTAGACGCTAAAATGGGGATGGTCCAACAGGCTCTACGAAATACTGCAGAAACAGACGTCTTTTCCGATTACTTAGGAGGACTTAAGTCAAATGTACTTGTGCAAACTGTATGATTTTCAAGTGGTTTAATTTAGAGAAACAACGATCTCGCATATAAATGTAGTATTGACATTCCACGGTACAACACTATTCTGAACGTGATCTAGCGATATACGGAACGTCAGTAATTGTAGGATGTTTAACATTATTAGTTAATAAAATAAACCAAGTATTTGCTCTTCAGAAAGAGGCAATATTATTATACACATTAGCTTCAATAATGGGTACTTGGACTGAGCTAGCATTTTATGGTATATTTTTAGGCCGTTGTTGTTCAAAGGAAATATTGCTGCTGGTACCCCTTTTGCAACATATATTAAAACGATATTATTGGCAACAGCAGCACTTCTAGCAGGAGTGTATGAATAAAGGAGATTACCTGAGCCCGGCTATTGGGCATTAGCGGGGCCGCTATTCCTCATAGATATGTCAGTGTGGGCTGTACACACAATAAATCCAGGCGGCGTTGAATTAGGAATTCTAATAGGTTGTATATTAAAATCATTAGTTCTAATCTCTAATTTATTAGTTACGGGCTCTTGTTAAGTTTACTTAATCTGCAGGATTTTTAATTGGTAAATTTTTTAGTTTACACAATAGGTTTTTTGTATTATATTATTAAAATATTAAATCATATGTTGAATTAAATGAAATAAAAAATAATGAATAATACAATAACATTAAGTCTTGATACTGATAAATATTTAATATCTCACTTTTATGATGTGAAAGATTATATATCAGTCGTAGCAATTGCAACAACATGTAACGCATTGCGTCGCGTCTGTGATAACTGCATAGATGAAAACGGTACAAAAAAGTCTCTTAAAGAAAGATTGTTAGCAGCAGAATGCGAGATGTTGCGTTGTGCGACAAAAATTTGGTTTTCTTTACAACCAAAAATCGTTCCACCTCTCTACCAAGAGGGTGACCTCTTAGAAGACGACGATTTGTATGAATCTCCCACTATTCAAAACCGTCAGGAGCTTTTGCAATTAGCTGACCGCTTGCAATTTAAAGATAAAATTTTGAGTGTTTTAAATTTTTTAGAAACATTTATGAAGCGACAGTACAATCGTTTAAATGAAAAGTCTATTGAGATATTGAAAGAAAATATAATAATCTTATTTACAAGTAATGAAATGCTGACTGTAATTCTTAATTTTATAGTAAATAACAAACTTGATGTGTGTAAAACTATTGTAGAAGTTGCAAAAAATGCTTATAATTTCTCAGATTTTAACGATGCAGAATCTGAAAATTCAAAAAATAATCCTATACAAAGAAAAATCCTAGGAGAGATATGTCATGTAAACTTGAGCGAGGGAAATTAAAATTGTATTGCTTTTAGCATAAATAAGATTACTCTAAAAAATAAACAAAATGAAAAATACTACTTTCAATGGATTAGGAGCTAGAGGTATATATTATACTAATTCTATTATTTGTTCAAAAGTTTTTCCTGAGGGAAAATTATTACACACATTACACATGAAAGATGGATTTGTTCCTAGAATGGGCCCTTATTCATTTACAGATTTCTTTAATAGTTGTTTATTTAAATATGATGTGACGGATGCATTGTCAAATAGTTATTTAAGATTAAGAGAGTTGATATCAAATTTTAATGGCGAATTAAATTCGAACTATGATCAATCTGCAGAAAAAATTAATGAATTCTCGAAAACTTATTTCTTGTCAATTTTTCTATTGAACCATATTATTGATCCATTAATTGACAATAGATATTTGTCGTTAGCAATAAAGATGATTATTTCATCTCTTATATTGAATGGATTTAACAAGAATGGATTAAGTTATGGAGTTAAATTAGCTATCATAGTACCTTTTTTAAGTTATGTATTTACTATTAGTTTTCCTCGTATTTATTCAAAACTATTAATGGATGTGATAACTAATATTATTAGAAGTATTGTTGCATGCATATTATTTGTTTCTAAGGATGAATTTAATAAACTTATTCCATTACTACCTGGAATAATATTGGCCGGTGCTATGCGAGGATTTATTATGAATCTTACAGGCGCTCAACTGGAAAAGTCTGGTTATACAGACGAAGATATTTATTATTATTCTACTCTTATGAGACATTTGCTGGAACCCCAGGTCAAAAAATGCGAAAAAATATTTTGAGATATTAAAATTAAAGATTTGAAGCCTTTTAAAAAGGCTGGAAAGATTAAAAAGACTTGAATTTTGGGGACATGAAATTTCAGAGATTCAAGTATTTTTATGCCAAATAGTCTAATATATTAAATGAACAAAAAAAGTTCAAAATTTGCAAAGTTTTTCAAAGTAGTTTAATATATATGTATGTTCTATATACCCCCACCCAGTGAGCGAAAGAGAGTAAGTGGTAAAGCTTCTGCGACAGTTTCGAGCGAGGAAGGACAGTCTGTTCCACAGATCCAGATCCCACCACGTGCGAAAGATGCCAAGTCAATTAAGATTGATGTCCCGGAGAAAAAGCTTTTAACTCCTAAAGCTGAAGCACCTGTATCAGAAGTGCACAAAGAGGTTAAACAAGCTACAGATATACCGACAGCAGCAAATCAAATACCTGCCAAACCAATGTTTTTGTTAAAAGGGGCCCCAATAACCAAAGAAAATCTTGAAGATTTCACCAAGCTAATAGATTCAAATCCAGAGCTTTTGTTTGAGATAACAGAGTTAAGTTGCTCTTCCACAATTCTTTCTAAACTCATCATTAAATACAAAAACTTTCCAACAAACATCCTCTTAAACATTCGCATTGATACTGATGAAGATTTTGTTACCCTCAATGCCCTTACCGGTCAAACATTAAGGGTAGAAGCAAAGGTGAGACTCGATCAAATAGTAAAGATCCATTGTGCAACATATAATGAAAAAATCGGAACGTTCTTAAAGCAACTAACAAATCTTAAGACTTTATCAATTGGTACCTATCCTACTTCAATATACCCACCAGGTTTTCCGAATCTGGAACATCTCGAGATAGACACTCTTCTAGTACAAGAGGGTCCATTTAGGTTGGGTTGGATGAACGATTTTAGAAACCTTAAATCTTTTAAATGTGATTCTATTAAAGCTGATGCTGATAAAGTCCAAGCTCCGAAAAAATGCTATATGTCATTCGGAGAATTATACAAACTTGAATCAATTCGTATTGGAACTATTGATCTTCCTAATATTGAAACTCAAATAGAAATAGGTGTACTGCCTGAACTTAAAACTCTCGATATCACAAGTTCGAAAGGATCATCCGTCGATCTCGATATTCCCTGGTTTGAATGTCCAAACCTAACATTAAATCCAGTAGCGACTGAATCAGCTGGATTTTTCACTAATTGGATCCGCTCTAGTTGGGAAAAATTAACAAAAATAGTAAGCGATTGGTTCAAATAAATTTGTTCTTATCTACAAGAGTTTTATTTGAACTTTTTTTGCTCCACAAAAACTAGGATCTGTTTGGAATAATTTGCTTTAAAATATAATGTTTATGCCTTGACTTTCTCATTGCAAGAAAGATAATAAATTGCTTTAGTACAGTATTCTATGGCTATAGCATTAAAGGACACACTTAATCTCCCTGAAACCGATTTCCCAATGAGGGCGAATCTCGTTGAACGGGAAGCTTCTGAATTCAAAAAAAGAGAAGAAAGTGGACTCTATAGAAAAATACTCGATAAACACAAAAACAGTCCTGCATATATTATGCATGATGGCCCTCCTTTCACTAATGGGGATGTTCACATTGGTACTGCTTTAAATAAGATTCTTAAAGATACGATTTTACGTTACAAATCGATGAAAGGATTTAGAACCCCATACATTCCTGGTTGGGATTGTCATGGTTTGCCTATTGAGCATAAGGTAATAAAAGAGTTACAAGAGAAAAAAAAAGAACGCAATAATCTTGCTCTGCGAAAGGCTTGTGCGAAGTTTTCTAATGACTATATTAAAATTCAAAGTGCCCAATTTAAGCGCTTGGGTATATTAGCAGATTGGGAAAATGAATATAAGACCATGGACCCTGAGTATGAAGCGCAAATTCTTCGTACGTTTGCTGATTTTGTTGAACAAGGACTCGTTTATAGAGGTAAAAAGCCTGTCTATTGGTCTGTTCCCTGTGCAACTGCCTTAGCCGAAGCGGAAATTGAATATCAAGATCACGTAAGTCCTTCAGTTTATGTGAAATTTCCTGTTCCCGATGCGCAAGCGCTTGGGTTTTCTTATCCTTTAAATATCGTGGTTTGGACGACTACTCCTTGGACGCTGCCTTCAAATATGGCAATTGCTGTCAATCCAAAGCTTCAATATGTCGAAATTTATTACCAAGATCAAACTTTCTTCGTTGCGGAAGAATTAGCTGATAAGTTCATTAAAACATGTAAACTAGAGGGCGCTAAGCGACACAAACTGCATGAAGGAAAGTCCCTAGAAGGGCTAAAAGCGCATCATCCTTTTATCGATAGAGAGAGCCCAGTGATACTTGCCGATTTCGTAACGACTGAAACCGGAACGGGCTGCGTTCATATTGCGCCCGGACATGGTATCGATGATTATTTCATTGGACTAAACTATAAGTTAGATATTTATTCTCCAATCGATGATAAGGGATTTTATATAAATGATGGAAAAATACCCTCGCGCTTGGTAGGGGTTACAGTTTTTGAAAGCGAAGGAAGATGCCCTGCGAATGAAGAAGTTCTAAAAATTTTAAAGGAAACCAATACTTTAGTTTTTCAGGAAAAATATAAACATCAGTATCCATTTTGTTGGCGGTCTAAAACCCCTGTAATTACCCGCGCAATGGATCAATGGTTCATCGGCCTAGATCTAAATAATACGCGGAAAAAAGCATTAGAAGCTATAAAGACGGTAAAATGGCTTCCAGAATGGGGACAGTTACGAATGACTGGAGCTGTTGAATATCGCCCCGATTGGTGCATCAGCCGCCAACGTGTATGGGGAGTGCCAATTCCAGTATTTTATAATAAAGAGGGAAAACCCCTTTTAGATGAAGAAGTCATTAGAGCGATTGCCAATAAAATTGAAGAAAAAGGATCAGATTTTTGGTTTTCACAATCCGCTAAAGAAATTTTAGAAGGGATAAGTTTACCAAAAGAATTTGAAGGAGAAGATCTTATAAAAGGTGGGGATACACTAGATGTTTGGATTGATTCTGGCTCGAGTAATCAAGCAGTTTTAAGGACAAATCCCGAATTGGATTGGCCAGCAGATCTTTACTTCGAGGGAAGTGACCAGCATCGTGGATGGTTCCAGTCATCGCTTTGGACGGGAGTTGTAGCAAGTGGAGGGGCTCCGTATCGGGAAGTGATTACCCATGGTTTTGTAGTTAAAGAAGATAAAACAAAAATTTCTAAAAGTGATACATCGGGTAAACCTCAAACAGCAGAAGGTTATGTGAATAAATATGGTGCCGATATTATTAGATTATGGATTAATTCCGAAGATTTTCGGGGCGATATACCCATTTCTGATGATATTTTGCAGCAAGTGGTTAATGCCTATAGAACTATTCGCAATACTTTAAGATTTCAGTTGGGCAATCTCTACGATTTTGATTTGGAAAAAAATGCTGTGCCTATTGAATCGATGACTCTAATCGATAAATGGGTCTTACATCACACTGCGAAATTAATTACTTCAGTAACGGAATCTTATGAAACGTTCCAATTTCATAAAGCCTATCAGAGCTTGAACCGATTTTGTTCCGCGATACTTTCTGCAACCTATCACGATATTTTGAAGGATCGCCTCTATACTTTAGCACCGAGTGCACACGAAAGACGTTCTTCCCAAACTGCAATTTATTATATCTTTGAAGTTTTAGTGCGTCTTTTAGCACCTATTTTGACCTTTACTGCTGATGAAGCTTATAAATTTCTTCATCCTAATGCGGAGTCATTACATCTGGAAGATTGGCCAAAAGCAAATTTTTCATGGGAAAATGATTCTGTTCTTGAAGATGTTGAAAAAATTTTTAAAGTAAGGGATAAAGTAAATGAAAAACTGGAAGAAGCGCGCCAAAATAAAATGCTTGGGCAATCTTTGGATGCACAAGTAGTCCTTTTTGGAAGTATGCAAGATCCTGTATTTCAGTTGCTTAAAAAGTACGAATCTCTTTTACCCCAATTGTTTATAGTATCCCAAGTTAAACTCCAAGAAACGATTGAAGCCAAGCTCGATGTTGAGATAAAAATGGCTGAAGGATACCGCTGTCCCAGATGTTGGCGTTGGGTCCCTGAACTCGTATTTGTAGAAAATTTTGGAGAAGTTTCACCCCGATGCAAAGTAGCATTACTTGAAAAATACCCATCCTAACCAACCTTATATAAACCTAAAATGCACATGAGCCAGAAAAAGAAAATTGTTAAACCTATTACTGCCAAAACTGTAAAAAAAACAAAAACTGCAAAATCTATTAAAACAGCTTCCAAACCTGAATTTAAGCCTAAACCTACCGTTGCAAAGACTTCTGCTGTTAAAAAACAACCATTGATTTCAAAAACAAAACCAACAACAAAGCCAAAAAAACCATTAGGAATAGAAAAAGGAAAAACGAAAGTTGAGGTAACAAAAGCCGGAAAAAGTGGAAAAATTTCTGCGGCCGAAAAGGAGAAACTTCTCATAGCAGCAAGAAAGAAAAAAGTTTCTACACCCAGTATTTTTAAAATACGTTCTAGGAAAACAACGCCGATCGTTTTTTCTTTGGAAGACGTCCAGGATATTCTAAAAAAGAAACCCTTAGAAGGTCAATCAGTGAGCAAATTAACTGTGAAACCTCCACAAAAGGTTGTGAAGAAAGTTCCCATTCGTAAAGTGACTCAGCAGCTGGGGAAGAAAGACTTTAAGGATTTTCCACCCGAGCCTGCAAGAGTCTTAGGAGCGGCATCCTTGGCGGATATTTTAGGATTTAATCCCAAAGAAAATAAACAGCCCGTAAATCAAGAGGAAGCAAAAGTGCCCAAGGATTTACTTAAGCAATATAAGGCATTGGTTGCATTGCGCGAGCGTGTCCTTGATGGACTTGCGCTGCATTCCCAAGATACTTTGAAACGTTCCAGCAAGGAAGATTCTGGAGATCTTTCAGGTTATGGCCAACATATGGCTGACGCAGGAACAGATACCTTCGATAGAGATTTTGCGTTGAGTCTTCTTTCTTCTGAGCAAGACGCTCTCTTTGAAATTGAAGAAGCGGTTCAACGAATCATTAATGGAACTTATGGAATTTGTGAAATTACAGGGGTGCCTATTGGAAAAGAAAGACTCAAGGCAGTTCCTTTTACTCGGTATTCCTTGGAAGGACAAAAACAGTTGGAAGCTACGCAGCGTTTGAATAAAGAGCGAGGAAGTGTCTTCCCCGATGCTCCGATTGAAGAGACTGAAAAATTTACAGAAGATTTTGAAGAATAAAATAATCGATCAGTGCAAAAGTTCAAATACATTCGTTTAGTTGCAACTGCCTTAGTTATTGTGATTTTAGATCAATTAACCAAATATTGGGTTTCAATTAAAATAGAGCCAGGAACTTACATCTTTCCCGAGCCCATACCTGTTATTAAAAATTTCTTTTACTTAGTTCACATACATAATACAGGTGCAGCGTGGGGAAGTTTTTCAGGAGGCAGTTTATGGTTAGGTATTTTGGCGCTGCTTGTCATTAGTTCATTGTTTTTCTTTCGTAAGTATTTGGAGTTGGAGCGTTCTTTAATGCAATACGTCATGGGATTATTGCTGGGAGGGATTATAGGTAATTTAATAGACCGTTTCTATCGTGGATATGTGATTGACTTTATAGATATTCATTTGCCTGGTTACAGATGGCCAGCTTTTAACATTGCTGATTCTGCTATTTGTATAGCAGTTGTGCTTTATATTGTGCTTATTATTTTAGATTCTTTTAAAAAGGCTAATAAAGCTTAAAACGCTCTTCCAAAAATGAGAAAAAGATGCAAAGAAGCCTATGAGTGATTATACTCATTACTTAAATCTTGTTTCAAAAGATCAACAAATGATGGTCGATCTTTTGATGAAATGGTCTTCTATTAATTCGGGTTCCTACAATTACAAGGGTCTCAGTACCATGGTAACCACTCTTTTAGAATCATTTTCATCATTACCGGGAGAATCAAAAATCATCCATACGGGGCCATTTTCAGTACCTGTTTTGCATAGGGTATGCCGCGCAAATGCGCCTTTGCGCATTCTCTTCAATGGTCATATGGATACGGTATTTGGAGAACAAAGTCCTTTTCAAAATTGTAAACTTTTAAATAAGAATATTTTGCAAGGACCAGGCGTAACGGATATGAAGGGTGGATTAGTAATTTTATATGAAGTTTTAAAAATTTTTGAGCAAACCCCTTGGGCAAATAACATTGGTTGGGAAATTTTGATAGTATCTGATGAAGAAATAGGATCGATCTATTCAGCACCTTTATTGGAGGAAGCGGCTAAAAGAAATGATGTAGGATTAATTTTTGAACCCAGTCTGCCTGATGGATCTCTTGTACGTTCCCGAAAAGGAACAGCTTTATTTACAGTAAAGGCAAAAGGAAAGGCGGGTCATGCCGGACGCAACTTTACAGCTGAGGATAATGCCATCATTGGTCTTAGCCACTTTCTTATAAAAGTAAATGAACTCAATCGAGAACTCCCAGGGTGTGTGTTTAATGTAGGATCTGTTGAAGGGGGTGGGGTAGTAAACATTGTTCCCGACTTAGCCCATGCAAAAATTGCTGTTCGTTATAGAACTTATGAAGATAAGGCACTCATTGAAAATCGTTTTGCAGAATTAACTCAAGAAATAAATAAATCCCAAAAAGTACAAATTGAATTTACAAGTACTTTCATGCGTCCACCCAAAATGCCCTGTGTTCGAACGGATGCTTTATATAAAGAGTTTGAAAAATGCGGAAAGGCTCTTGGACTCGAGCTCGGATGGAAAGATTCAGGGGGAGCATCTGATGGTAATAATCTTGCTGCAGCAGGTTTAATCAATATTGACAATTTGGGTGCAGAAGGTGATAATATACATAGTAGTGAAGAATATATAGTATTAGAGAGTTTGGCTAGACGGGCTCAGCTTACGCTTTTATTCCTCATGAAGCTCGCTTCTCGTGAAATAACCCTACCTTATAATGGCAACTCTAATAGCAGATGAGTTTTTTAATGACCCTGATGTAGTAAAAGCAAAAGATTTATTGATTAATGCCCTTATAAAACATCAGTCGAATATCACAAAAGTTCAACCCCCAAAATCCTCGCTAGTTTGCGACTATGATAAATTAGTTCAAGAACTCGCTGTTATAAGAGGCGGAAAATTGTTTTTTCCTTATATAGGATCGGGTATTGGAAATGGCCCGTTTGTAGAATTAGCCGATGGAAGTGTTAAGTATGATTTTATAAATGGAATTGGCGTGTATCATTTTGGTCATTCTCATCCGGATTTGACCAGAACTGCAATCGAAGCAGCCCTCTCAGATACAGTCATGCAAGGTCATCTTCAACAAACGATCCAGGGCTTAAATTTTTCAAAAAAATTACTCACTTTAGCGAACGCAAAAGGTGCAAACTTAGAACATTGTTTTTTAACAAGTACGGGTGCTATGGCTGGAGAAAATGCTTTAAAAGTAGCATTTCAAAGCAAATTTCCTGCAACGCGTGTTTTGGCTTTTAAGCATTGTTTTGCGGGAAGAACGATTTTTCTCTCTCAAGTTACTGATAAGGCAGATTTCCGTTCCGGTATTCCTCTGACTTTTCCCGTGGACTATGTTCCTTTTTTTGATCCCAAAAATCCCACACAAAGTATTAAGGAAGCAAAAGCAGTTCTCAGAGAATATATAGATCGATATCCCTCTCAGCATGTGGCCATGTTTTTCGAATTGATACTCGGAGAATATGGCTATTACCGAGGATCTGCTGAATTTCATAGCGAATTGATGGAAATTTGTAAAGAGAGTAATATTGCTGTTTTGGTAGATGAAGTTCAAACCTTTGGGCGCACCGAAGAACCCTTTGCCTTCCAATATTATGGTTTGGATCGTTATATAGACGTCGTTTGGGTAGGTAAGGTTACGCAAGTATGTGCCACTTTATTCTCTAAAGACTTTAATCCCAAACCCGGTTTACTTAGCCAAACTTTTACTTCTAGCACAACCGCTATAGCTGTTGGTGAGGTTATACTAGATAGCTTTCTAAATGGAAAGTTTTTTGGACCTAAAGGAAAAATTGCTAAGTTCCATAAAATTTTTGTCGGTGAATTGAAAAAACTGTGCGAAAAGCACCCCAAATTGATCCGAGGTCCCTTTGGCGAAGGCATTATGATTGGTATAACCGTATTTGATGGAAACGCAGAAAAAACCAAGGCTTTTATTCTAAAGCTTTTTGAAAACGGTGTTATCAGTCATATTGCAGGCAAGAATCCCGCACGCGTGCGCTTCTTAATTCCCATAGGTGTCATCGAAAATAAACATATCATCGAAGTTTGTAAAATAATTGAAAAAACTTTATTACTATGACCCCATCTTATGTTTTAAGACCAGTTACACTCAAGGATTTAGATCAATTAAAGGCGTTAACTGAACAAATGACTAGTGCTTTAGCAAGTCTACCCAATGTAAAAAAGTTATTAAAATCGAGAATTGAACTCTCAGTGCGGTCCTTCAAAAAAAATGTTACCCATCCCTCCCGAGAATATTATCTTTTTGTTTTAGAAGATATTGTAAATCGTAAAATAATCGGAACTTCAGGACTTAACGCAAGGGTAGGGGGACAGAACTTTTTTTTTGCGTATAAAATTCAAAAGGAGGCTTTTTGCTATTTACCGTTAAAAATATCGAAGTATGTAGATGTTTTACATTTTCAAAAAATAAAAAAAGGACCTTCTGAACTTTGTAGTTTGTATTTACGCAATGAATTTCGAAAACAAGGTTTGGGCTCCTTGCTTTCCTTGGGGCGGTACTTTTTTATTAATGCCTTTCAGCAAAGATTTGCAACACAAATAGTTGCAGATTTAAAAGGAGTACGGGATGAAAAAGGCAATTCTCCTTTTTGGGAAACTATTGGCAAATTCTTTTTTAGTACCAGCCTTGCGACTGCTGATACCATGAAGTCTTTTGGACACAAAGCTTTTATTAGGGCTTTAATGCCCAAGCATCCAATATACACAGCTCTTTTACCGAAGGAAACACAAATGGTAATTGGTGAAGTAGCTAGTGATACCAAACCAGCTTTGCATATATTAGAAAAGAGAGGATTTAAAAAAAGTGAATGGGTAGATATCTTTGATGCTGGACCGTATCTCATCGCTAAAAGAAATGAAATAAAAATTATTCAAAACATGAAGTCGGTTAAAGTTGATGGCTTTATCGAACCTTCCAACAAAACAAAAGGTCAAGAATATTTAATTGCAAATGATCTTTTGGATTTTAGAGCCTGCATCGGTACTGTAATTTCTAGTAACGGAAAAGTTCAAATTGATAGTGATGTAGCGGAAGTCCTTAAAATAAAAATAGGCGATGTTATTAGTTTTGCTAAATAGAGAAGCTAGAATCTTGCCAGATTCTTGTTAGTTTCCAATCTAAAGAAGATAATATTCATAGATCCCAGTGTACAGTTTGATCATTTTTTAAAGCACAGGATATACGAGAGTTTCTGCGATTGCCAACTTCTCGGCAATAATCCATTTTTCGGTTGCCATTGACTGAATACGATGCTCACAAGGAAAGAAGCTCGCAAGAACATACGGAACGCGTTGAACGTGAAAAAGTTGAAAGGGCAAGGCAAGAGCAGCAGGTAAGGGATTTTGACCTCGCTACAAGGGGGTGTTGAAATCACTTTTTAAAAAAGCTTGAAATCATAAAAAATTATTAATAATAATGGTATTTAACAATTAGTTACATTTTTTATGAAATTATTTTTAAAACATACAATTAAAATTCTAATTACGATAATGTCTTCTCTTTGCATTATGGCAGGAATGGCATATACTAAAGATACTAGAGTAAATCATCAAAGTTATTCTGCGCATCCTAATCGCATTAATATTAATGATTTTAGTGAAGTCAGTGATGTCAATGAAGCTGATTTTGATGTAATTCAGTCTGGGGTCTTAGAAAATTATGGTCCATTAATAACAGCAATCAATGAATGGGATGATTTTACAATCTTAGACCAGATTATAAGTGAATTGGGGGAACCTATTGTGAATGCAGTGAGAGAACATATTAATATGGACAAAATTGTAAATGATTGTGTGGAAATTGCAAAAGATGTTATTTTGGACGAAGTAGGAAATCAAGTGATGGAGTTTATTAATTTTGCAAAAAGCGAATACGATTCTTACAAAGAAAGAAAATCTCAAAAATAGACTAAGCGGCCCGGAAAGACAAAATTGTGAATGCTCACAAAACCCTGATAACGGATTGAGATACCCTTAAAAAGGTTATTAAAATCGAACTTATATAAATCAGGAAAATGGCTGCTTTTGTTTACAATGGTTCTTTTGTCAAAATCAAAATGCCAAGTCGAGAGAACAGCGAACTGAAGCCTTTCATGAATAGTATCCATCGTATTGGAAGATTTGCAAAAAATAAAAAAACTTATATTATAAAGCAAAGCGATTTGGCGCAATATATAAAAACAATATTTACAATTAATTACTATAGCATTGAAATTAAAGAAATCAATGGAGGAGAATGTAGATTTATAAATAATTATCTAGTTTTTATAAAATATATTCAGTATACTTTAATAAATTCTTTTACATTGTGTGTTACTGATTTAGATAAAATAGTGTCCAATTTATCTTTAATTACTCATATATTAAACTATGAAGATCCATTGGATGAATATTTTCTGTACCAATGGTATCTGTTTCCGATAAAAGTTTTACCTGTATGGAAAGACTACACTGGAAAAGGGGTTAAAATTGCAGTGTATGACGATGATTGTATTTTGCAACATCCCGATTTAACGATTGTGAGGGGTAAGGAAAGTCTAAAATGTGATTCACAAAGTAGCAGCCAGCATGCTTTAGCTGTAGCAGGCATAATATCCGCTATACCCAATACTATTGGAATCATTGGAATAGCGCATAATGCCAGAGTTGAAAGTATTCCATTTTTACTATCCGATACGAGTTCTCATAATTTTAAGTGGGCTGTTAACTACGATATTATTAACAATAGTTGGGCTCAAATGAAACTCGCATTTGATTATACTCTGCTTCCTAAATTTTTTCATGAAATGCTAATGGATATTAAAACAGCAGCCACTTTGGGTAGAAATGGGCTTGGTACCATTTTCGTTTTTGCAGCAGGAAACGAATATGATTTAGGATTAGATCCTAACTTTGACATCAGAAAACACAATCCTTACTCAATTGTGGTAGGAGGATACAATATGCCCGGTTATGAAAAAAAATTTGCCTGTCATTCAGCTTTAATATTAGTTGCAGCTCCTTGTACGCATTTTCCTCTCTTGCAAGCTGTAAACATTACAGGAGTAAGCTTTGGTCATGGAGTTTCATTTGCTGCTCCAGTCGTGACCTCTATTATCGCATTGATGCTAGAAGCAAATAGCGAACTTAGTTGGAGAGATATAAAAGAAATATTGGCTATTTCCTCAATATTTCCAAAAGAAAAGCTAAAAGATGCAAGCGTTAATAATGCAAAACATATCAATGGTCAAGGAGCCCAATATAGCCCTGAGCTTAGCTTTGGAATCGTCAATGCATTAGCAGCTGCAAGGCTTGCCCCTGTATTTGATTCTCTTTCTAATTATCAAAAATATCAAAGTAAGGCTTCTTTCATTGACCTAGATGAATTGGATTCTAAAGGCATTTATAAATGGGGTTTTGAAATTCTTTCTACAATACAAGTGGAGTATGTGCGCATTTACATAGAAATTGTGCTCCCTTATTCTCCAAGTCAAACTAGTATTATTTTGTTTAGTCCTTTAGGAACAAGCTCACTATTAATGTATCGTCCTGGTGTTAACCCTCGAACTGGAGAATTAATAGAACCATTGAATGGACTCGGATTAAAATTAAAATGGATATTTGGTAGCGAAAATTTTAGAGGAGAAACTTGCCAGGGTGAATGGCAAATACATTTGTTTAACCACGGAAATAAAGCAGTTGCACCAAAACTCATCTCTGCAAGCATAGAATTAACCGGTGACTATAACCAAGCAAAAGAAATTTTTTTTACTCCCAATCTTGAGCATTTTCATCCTCACTTTCATCAGATTACAATAGAACCTTCTATCAACACAATTAACACTGTTACTATTCAGGAAAATGTCATTATCGCTATTTCTGGTAATAGTGAATCTATTATATTAAAAAAGTAATAAATTTTTTAAATGCTAAATACATTAAGAATATTAAATCAGGAGACGGAAATGACATTTTAATTTGCAATGAAAATGATAACAATATTT
>Ga0206822_1044_pt1 | contig 37587 bp, 37 predicted proteins | sample Alteio_BWOrgCont_83_FD_152913 | JGI IMG/M metagenome (GOLD analysis project Ga0206822, IMG submission 152913) | Enriched cells from forest soil in Barre Woods Harvard Forest LTER site, Petersham, Massachusetts, United States -... | ecosystem: Environmental > Terrestrial > Soil > Temperate forest >... | reverse complement strand
AAAACCACTGAGATATAAGCCTGAGAATATTTCCTAGTGAATGACGTTTTCCAGAAGGATTACGAGGATCAGGTACTGAGAAAGTCCAAAGTCTGGTGTCGATTGTATTGTCTGTTTCTTTAGTCAAATATTTTTTCATAATAAATATCTAGTGTGGATATTTTTTATGAAAAATCGAGAACTAAATAGCCCTAGAGTTTTGATAGATTACAAAAAAAAGATTGTATTGATCACAGAATGTCATTATAACATATAAATGCTTTATTATTTTTTATGAAATCGTTTCCCAAGCTTAAAACAAGGTTTTTTATTTTGATCGCTATATTGATTAGTTCTTTTATGCGATTTGCTTGTGCTGAAAACTTGGATGACACATTTCCAGCCGAATTCAGTCTTGCTAGCCTCAATGGGAAGAACGGTTTTGTTATTAAGGGAATTAACGGAAGCGGCGGTTCAATTGGATCATCAGTCAGTGGCGCAGGAGATATTAATGGAGATGGTATTGCTGATATTCTCATAGGGGCTCCAGATGCTATTAAGGGTGCAGGCCAAACTTATATAATCTTTGGCAGCGATAAAGGATGGCCTTCAGCACTGAATATTGACCATATCAATAATGGCCTGATCGTTAATGGCGTTAATGATGGAGATCATAGTGGATATTCCGTCAGTAAAGCTGGTGACTTCAATGGGGACGGCATCGATGATATTTTGATTAGTGCTCCTCAGGCCAATAACTCTGCAGGTCAAAGCTATGTTCTCTTTGGTAATAAGCAGGGGTTGCCTTTAGAAATTAATCTTAGCGATCTTGATGGTAATAATGGTTTTACCATTAACTGTTCTCTAGTTGGAGCTAAAGAGTGTGGTATTGCCCTATATGGAGGAGGCGATTTCAATGGGGATGGCATAGCCGATATTTTGCTGGGTACGCAGGATATAGCAACCTATGTAGTATTTGGTGGTAGAAAGCAGTGGCCTGCGACTATTGACCTTCTTAAAGTCAATGGTACTGATGGTTTTGCTATACGTGGTAAAAATGGCATTGTCGGAATTCTCGGTTATTCTGTTACAAGTATAGGAGATATCAATGCAGATAGTATAGCCGATATTCTAATTATGGTTGCCGTTAACACTGTAATGCGAAACTTTGTACTATTTGGAAGTAAAAGAGAATGGCCCGCAGTATTTGACATTTCAGATTCCAATGGGATTAATGGATTTTTTATAGATGGTCTTAGGAATGGTCATCCACGTAAAAATGCAGTAGGAGACGTCAATGGAGATGGCATCGATGATCTCTGGCTTGCTGACGGCAGCGAATCCATTGTTAGCCATATAGTGTTTGGCAGCAAAGAGCAATGGCCTGCTGCAATTGATATTACGACCCTCGATAGCGACAAAGGCTTTGCTATCAAAGGGTTTAAAAAAGCGTGGTATTTTGTTCAAGGTGGAAGGGGCGATGTCAATGGCGATGGTATCGATGACATGTTAATTGGGGGTGTTGCTCGCTCTGACCTAGGGGAAAGCTATGTAGTATTTGGCCGTAAAAAATGGCCTGAGACAATTAATGTTACGAATCTCGATGGCAACAATGGCTTTGTAATACGGAGTCTTAAGAAAGGAGATCTTCTGGGTAGTTCCCTATGCATAGCAAAAGATATCAATGGTGATGGTATCGATGATATTTTAATTAACGCTCCTAATGTGCTTCAAACGGGAGGACAAACTTATGTGGTGTTTGGGCGTGCGAAAAAAACTTATGACTGGCTGACAGCAGTAATAAGTACTGTTGTTTTATTATCTATGGGTATTTGTACTGGATATACCTGTTATCTTTATTATAGTCATGCACCAATTCCCTCCCCGCCAACGACAACGCCAACTATAACAGACCCCTTGATAATTTATTGAATTAATATTTCGTAGAAAAATAGGTGATGATTTAAATATTTTGCGTGGGCTTATCGAGGAAAAGAGGTATTACATCTCTTCTTCTCTCTCTTGGATAAGTGAATCAGGAGTGAAAAATTTTCTTGAAATATTTGAGAATAATAATTATTACTTTATAAGTAATAAAAGAGACCATATATACTAACCAATAAATTCACCGATAATATTTACAATACTGAAGAATACTGGATTTAGAGAGAAAAGCAAGAATCTTATTTTGGGTTTTAGAAAAGTTTGCTCGACTGTAAAGGAACAAGGTAGTCGAATTAAGGATATAAACCGTCGATATTTTTTGAGTCATAGCAAAAAACTCTTAGTTTTATCCAACATAAAAATTGCAGCGAAAGAAACTTAGTTGATATTAATTATCAAAATAGAGAGTCTACCAATGCCATAGATAGAAAAACATGGAATCTTTCTGCTTGGGCTGCAATTATTGGGAGTATATTTGCGTATTTGTGGATAAATAAGCCTGCGCAAGCTGAAGAGGAAGTGAAGAATAAAGTTTCGAAAGATTTGGAAAATGATCAAGTAAAATTACTTACAAAAGATAATTTTAGGGAAATATGTCTTCATTTGAAAAGGAATTCATCTGTTAGTTGGCAATTATTGCAGTATATGGCTTATCTTGATGCAGAAGGAATATCTGTAGACTTCATTATTTCATTGATGGGGCTAACACGAGAAGAGCTACAAAAACACGTAAATGAGTTAAAAAGGATGTCACTCGTGAGTGTTGGGGGGGCCAGAGGATGAAAAAAGACTGAAAATAACTCATAGGATAGTGCAAGAAGAAACTAAGCAAGCACTGATGAAAGAGGATGTAACGAAAGTTAAGGTTGTCCTGGAGAAATTATTAAGAGAATTTAATAGCATTCTTAATGCAGTAAGAAAAAATGATGATAGTTATGAAAATTTCTGCGATTTGATCCCACATGCTAAAACATTAATTAATGAAGCAAAAACGATGGATTTAATTATTAAAGAGCGTGCAATGTTAATAGTAGTTCTTGGATGGCACTATCGTAAAACAGGGGACGATGAACAGGCATTAGATTATTGGACGGAATTATTGAATAATCAAAAATTGATTAATGCTTTAGATTCAACCAATCTATTTAAAGCAAGATTGCTTCAGAAGATAAGTAAGGCTTATATCAATTTAGAAGGAGAGGAAAATATTCGAAAAGGTTTGCGGTCAGCTGAAGATTGCTTACAAATATTCCAACGCGATTTTCCTAGAAATCATAAAGAGATAGGTCTGGTATTCTCATACATGGGGAATGCTTATTAAACTGAAAGATAATCAAAAGAGTATCAAAAGTTATCAAGAAGCTCTTAAAATTTTTCGAGACCTTCCTTCTATTGATTCAAAACATATGGAAAGAGCATTAACGGGGCTTGGTGACGCTACTTATTTTCAAAGAGGAATCAATGAATTAGAAAGAAAAAGAAAAGGATTAAAATATGCAGAAGAAGCCTTAATTTGGCATTACAAACATGTTCCGGAAAATAATATTAATACCGCGTATTTAATAGAAAATCTTGAATTATTATATCGATTTCTAGGTGATGAAATTAAGAGTTTAGAATATAAAAAACAAGCTTATAGTATTTTTCTGTCTCTTGGAGCATGGGTATTTAGTTCTCGATTTTCCCACCAAAAACTCATCTGACCTTCTAAACAAAAAGTGAAATAACAATGAGAAAATCCAGGCTACGGTACAAAAAATTTTTGACGAATGAGAGGAAAATGTTGACTAAGAACCGAGAAACGGTGTTTAAAATTCATAGAATAAAGACAAATCAATAAAGCGTTAGCTTTCAAGTCTTTATTCAATCTTTCCTCTTTTTTGTACCGTAGCCTAGAGAAAATCAATAAATCAGGTAAAAATTACTAAAACATTTTGTGAAAAATATTGAGAACTAAATACCCCTGACACTCCGGTCTCTTACAAATTTTTTCCTTATATAGAGCAAAATATTTATGCCAAATCTCATTTTAGAATGAGATTTGGCATAAGTTTCGAAAGAAGTCTAATGAGATTTCTATGTAAGGTTTCACTTCAGGATTGCATTCAATGTGGCGATCTCTAAATTAAATTATAATGAAACATACTAGAAGGACAAAAATTAGGCTTTATATTGTAATCTGCGTCATAATACTCGCTTTCCTTGTCTTTGATAAGATGAGAGAGAAACGTAGATACGGGGAAAATGGGATAGCTGAAGCTTCTGTGACTACTATGCCGCAATGGACTTTGCGAGATTTAGATGGAAATAAAATTAATTCCAAACTTTTTAAAGGGGATGTCGTTCTTATAACTTTTTGGTCAATTGATTGCGATGCCTGCCTTGAAGAAGTTTCTGTATTTAAGGATCTACAAACTAAATATGGCGAGAAAGGATTTAAAATATTAGCGGTAAGTTTGGATGCGCGCGATGATGTCGATGTGAAAGGTTTTGCAAGAGGAGAAAATATTAATTATATTGTTCTCAAAGGTAATGCGACTATGGTTAAGAAATTTGCGCATGTGAAGGAAGTGCCAGAATCGTTTCTATTTAATCGTGCAGGCGATCTCATCTATTATACTTTAGGTAAAATAGATTTAGATAAAGTGAATTCATTGATTGAAAGTTCGCTCTGATTTTAATAAGGACTATGAAATTGAGATTAGGATTGAAATGGCTTTATTTGTTTTTGTGCTTAGTAATATTCTTTGGTTTTTCTACGAATATGGAAGCATCTTCAGGATATAGTGGAGAATCCATATTGCCATTTGATTCTAAAATTTATAATGATAGTAATATTTCCAGTCTTTGGGATATACTCAAATATCGAGTTGTAACAGAGCCATTTAATTTAGTAGCAACCATTATTTTCTTGCTAGCAATTATACATACTTTTTTAGCAGCTAGAATTTCGAATTTGGCAAAATATTATGATAAAATTTATAAAAATGGATCTTATAGGGCAGAAATTTTGCATGTACTCGGGGAAGTGGAGGCTATTTTTGCGCTATGGTTATTTCCATTAATTATTGCTATTACCTTCTTTTTTGGATGGAAGGAAGTTGGGGCCTATTTAAATAAAGTCAATTATACGGAAGCTATATTTGTCGTGGTGATTATGGCGATATCGGCAACAAAGCCGATAATTCATCTTGCAGAGATTGCGTTAAAATTTCTGGCACGTTTAGGGAAGTGTTCTCCAGGTGCATGGTGGTTTTCTATTCTAACAGTGGGTCCTCTTTTAGGATCTTTTATTACGGAACCTGCTGCAATGACTATTTCTGCAATGCTATTGGCTCAGCAATTTTATGATTTGAAGCCGTCGTCAAAGCTAGCTTATGCAACCTTAGGTTTACTTTTTGTCAATGTTTCAGTAGGGGGTACATTGACGCATTTCGCGGCGCCTCCTGTTTTAATGGTAGCGAATACTTGGGGTTGGGATATTTCTTTTATGATTGTGAATTTTGGATGGAAAGTGATTATCGCTATTTTAATTTCCAATCTTTTGTATTTTTATTGCTTTAGGAAAGAGTTTAAGGAAATGAAGAAAACTGCAGATCTTCAGAAAAAAGAAAGCGGTCATGTAAAAAATGCAGCTCAGAAACATATTCCCGTTGCAATTAGCCTCTTGCATATCTTTTTCCTTGCTTGGACAGTAGTCAATATTCATAGCATTCCTTTAGTTTTTGGAGGATTTATGGTATTTCTTGCCTGCACGCAAGTAACTAAAAATCATCAATATCAATTTGCAATACGAGCACCTCTTTTAGTAGGACTATTTTTGGCAGGTTTAGTAACGCATGGGACGTTGCAGCAATGGTGGATTGAACCTATTTTGGGTCGATTAACAGAAGTACCTTTATTTATAGGGGCAACTATATTGACAGCCTTTAATGATAATGCAGCAATTACATTTCTAGCATCATTAGTTCCTGCATTTGCGAATAATATAGCTTTGCAAAAGGCGGTAGTCTATGGAGCCGTTGCGGGTGGTGGATTGACAGTAATCGCGAATGCGCCTAACCCTGCGGGACAATCGCTATTATCGAGGTTCTTTGCTGAAGGAGTATCGCCCACAAACCTTCTCCTTGCGGCACTGGTTCCAACGGTGATTGTTTCTTTAATTTTTATGATTTTTGCATAAAATTTATCATCTTGACTATAGTCTAAGTGTTATATTTAATTTTATAAATTAAATATATTATGAAAAAGTTATTTTGTGTACTATTATTTTTAAAATTATTAATTAATATTTCGCACTGTGAGAATTTAAAGTACGATTGGCCGCATGAGGTGAGCGATCTAAAGCCGGATGCGCGAGTGGTCTATGGTAAACTTGAAAATGGCTTTCGGTATGTTTTCATGCCGAATAAGCAATTGCCAAAACATTTTTCAGTGAGACTTTACGTCCAAGCTGGATCGATGATGGAAGAAGAAGAGGAAAGAGGTTTAGCGCACTTTTTAGAACATATGGCTTTCAAAGGCATTCGAGGATATCCTGAAGATGAAATGATACAAACTTTACAGCGTTTGGGTGTGCCATTTGGTACTCACAGTAATGCACATACAGGTATCGATGAAACAGTTTATAAATTAGATTTAATGGACAATAATGACGCGTATTTGGACCATAGTTTGAGGATATTATCGGGAATTGCTGATGGGATGGTTTTGGATGAAGCTTTAATTAAAAAGGAGATAGGCGTTATTTTAGCTGAAAAACGTGATAGCGATGATACATTTAATAGATTGGGTGAAGATTTCAGAAACTTTTCATACAAAGGACTAAAAATTAATGAGCGATTGCCTATTGGAATAGAGTCTGTGATTAAATCAGCAAATAGTCAGTTATTAAGAGCATTCTATAAAAAATGGTATAGGCCCGAAAGAATGGTGTTAGTGATTGCCGGAGATTTAAATCGTGATGAGGTGGAATCTCAAATTAATGAATATTTTTCTATTTTTACAGGACTTTCAAAAGTACCTAGCGAACCTGATTGGGGAGCTTTACAATATGATCAAGGATTACGATTAAGAATATATAAGGACGAAGAACTGCCAAATACGTCATTAGCCTTAATGAGCTTAAAATCTTATCAGCAAAAAATTGTTAGTAAGGAAGAAAGGAAAACAGAAATCTATCAGTCTATTGCCTATCGTATTTTAAATGCACGGATGGAGAGATTAGCAAAAGAAGAAAATTCGGTATTTTATAATGCTGGTGCTTCATCGAGTACAAGTTTTGATCGAGTCAGACAATCGACTATAACAATGGAATGTGAACCCAAGCAAGTATTACAGGCATTGCAAGTAGCCGAAAATGAACTTCGCAAAGTGTTCGAATTTGGATTTACAAACGAAGAATTTAATCGATTTAAAAGTGAGATATTGTATGAATATAAAAGTGCCATAGCACTTGATGAAACTGCGAAAACCGATCAATTGATTTCTACTTTGCTAAATACGATAATAGATCAATCAGTATATACATCCTATGTATTTGACTATAAAATTGCTAAAGAATTTTTAGAAAATGAAGCAAATAAAGAAGCCTGTCTTGGAATATTTAAGGATGGTTGGGATATGAATAATCTATTTATTTATTTATCTACCAATTCTCCTATTCTATATACAGAAGCACAACTTAAAGAGACTTTTAATTTGAGTAAAAAAATTTCATTAGTAGCTCCATTGGAAGAAGAACTTGTTAAATATCATTATGAAAATGGAGTTGAAAAGGGAGTTATTGTTGACGAACGTTATGATGAAAAGTTGGATAGTTATCATTATCGTCTTTCCAATAATATTAGAATCAATCTTAAACAGACAGACTATGACAAAGAAAAAATTCATTATCGAATAGATTTTGGAAATGGCGATGACGAACCTGGCATTCGGCCAGATGCTATTGAACAGGTTGCAAGTTACATTTTATATTCAGGTGGAATAGGACAACTTTCAATTGAAAAACTTAAAAGAGCGTTTGCTGAGAATGGAATTTATATTCCAATGATAAATGTAAGTAATGATGTATTCACGATCAGAGAATCAATTGATCTTGAGGATTTTGAAGGACAAATGAATCTAATTTGCGGGTATTTGATGGAGCCTGCTTATAGTAATGAGGGGTTAAAGGAAATGCATACCAATTTGAGAGATAGCTATAATAATCTCAATAAAACAATTGGTGGAATCATGGGTTTGCATGTATATCCTTATTTGACTAATAATCATCCTGAATATGAAATGTGGCGTTTGGAAGATTTGATAAAAAGAACTCCTGATGAAGTAAAGAATTGGATGAAAGCTCCTTTAGCAGAGTCCTATATGGAGATTACGATTGTTGGAGATTTTAAAAAGGATGAAGTCCTTGAATCTTTAGTAAAAACAATAGGTATTTTGCCAAAACGAAAAGAAAGTAAACAGTGTTATGAAGGAATACCAGAAGTTTTATTAAAAGAAGGCTCATCAAAAAAAGTTTTTGGATATTATTCGGCAATACCGCAAGCTGTCAGTATGGTATATTGGCCAGGGCCAAAAGTAACAGAGGATAACAAGAAACTTATTGATCGTGTAAAAACAGAGGTTCTTGCAGCTGTCTTTGATGAAAGGCTTCGTCAAAGAGTAAGAATGGAATTAGGTGAAGGATATAGTCCTACAGCAGGTATTTATTTGGGCCATCATATTGGAACACAAACAATGACTGATCCGGATAAAGCTAATTATCTTTGTGAGTTGATGACGCAAGTTGGAGCGTCAATGATTTCTGAAGAAGTCACTGAAGATGAATTTAATCGAGTTATCTTAGCGAAACTTCTAGAACATAAGAGTATGAAATTTACAAATGCCTATTGGGTAAATCTTTTAGCAAGAAGGCATGAATTTCCATTTGCAATAGAAGACTTTTTTTTCATGGATAATTATTATCAAAAATTAACGCGCCAAGAAGTCAATGAGGTAGCTAAAAAATATCTGCGGCCCGAAAAGGCAGTGCAGGTGATTATAGTTCCTGAGTCTCATCGTTTACAAGTGGAAGAAATTTCAAAAGCCAGCATATAAGCCGCCATCGACGAGAATCATAGTTCCAGTGACGTAACTTGTAGCAGGAGAGACTAGAAAAGTGGCAACTTTGGCAAATTCAGAAGGTTGGCCAATGCGCCTCAGAGGAATTTTTGATTCTTTATCTGCGTATTCACTTTCTAAGCTGCGCTCATTTTCCTCTGCTGTGTGAGCTAGGAGTTCTTGGGAGCGTTCGGTTTTTGTCCATCCGGGAAGAATAGAATTTACTCGAATGCCTTGAGGTCCCAATTCGTTGGAAAGTGTTTTAGTGAGTCCAATAAGGGCAGAGCGAAGGGTATTGCCAATAATCATATTGGGGAGGGGTTGTTTAGCTGAAATACTACTAATGGTTAAAATAGCAGGTGAGTGACTTTTTGAAAGATGGGGGAGGGCCTGTTGGATGAGTTCTACAGTTCCAAGTAAGGTTTGATTAATAGCTTTTTTCCAGATATCTAAATTGTGTGAATCAAAAGGGCCAGGTGGTGGGCCACCCGCATTAGTGATAAGAATATCAAGTTGGCCAAAATGATCTATAGTTTTTTGTATCAAAGATTTAATTTGTGAGGGATCTGAGACGTCGGTGACGCAACTGAGGATTGCATTATTATCAAAACCTTTGGATACAAAATTTGAAAGAGCATCGCTCAGATGATCTTGATTGCGTGAGCAAATGACAACTCTAGCTCCTTCATTAAGAAGTTCTTCTGCAGTGGCGAAGCCTAGTCCTTTTGAAGAGCCCGTGATTAGAGCTACTTTATTTTTCAGTTTTAGATCCATTGTATAAATGCTTGATGAGGAAAGAGTGATAAGTGTAAATCAATTCGTATCATGAGATCTCAAAAAGCTAAAGACGAGTTTAAAAATTTACACATTCCGATTTTCCAGTGAAGCAATAAGGACTAAAAGGAATTCATTATTACCACCGAGTTCTTGGCATAGAGTTATTGCACAATGGGTGTGATCTTGGGCCTTTTTAATCGATTTTTCTATACCGTAAACTTTAGGATAGGTTAGGGTTTTATTTTGCTGATCAAGACCCGAAGTTTTGCCAAGAGATGCGGATGTAGAAGTGACGTCAAGAATGTCGTCGTTGATTTGGAAAGCCATTCCTAGGTGGAAGCCTAATTTTTGAGCAATATTGATTTTTTCTTCATCAACTTTTGATAGTCTTAGACCAAGAGTAAGGGCGGCAGAAATAAGGGCAGATGTTTTATTGGTATGGATAAAATCGAGTTTTTCATAGATGTTAATAGAACTGTCTTGATGAGAAGTGGTTTCATGATGAAAGTCTTCAATTTGCCCTCCGATAAGTTTGCTTGGGCCGGCAGCTTCAGAAAGAGTATAAATCATTTTGCAAGCAATCTGTGGAACGTGTTGGTAGTGTTTAGAGATTAAGTAAAATGCATAAGTGAGTAGGGCATCGCCAGCAAGGAGAGCGGTAGCTTCATTAAATTTAATATGGTTTGTAGGCTTACCACGACGTAAAATGCTGTTATCCATACAAGGAAGGTCATCATGGATTAAGGAATAAGTATGAATACATTCAATAGCGACGGCTGCAGCAAGAGGATCAAGGTCAGAAGGGTAGAGATTATAGGCAGCAAGGAGAAGAATAGGTCTCAATCTTTTGCCACCTGCTTGTAAAGAATAGAGCATAGCTTCGTGGATTCTTGGGGGAACGTCGTTGATATTAGGAAGGAATTTAGAAATAGCTAAATTAACTTGTTCCTGATAATTATTTAGTATTGATTTAAAATTCATAAAAATTTAAATTTCATTTACGACGTTATATGATTACGACCCAAAAAATTTTTGAAAAAATCCAGCATGATCCACAATGGCTTCAAAAAATACTCATAGGAGGACTATTGATGTTTGTGCCAATAGTCAATCTTTTTGCATTGGGTTATTTATACCGATATGCGAAGAGCATACTGAAGAGTGGAAGATTTCAGCTTCCAAATTGGGAAGAGTGGGCAAAACTCTTTTTGGAGGGGTTGATTTTTATAGGAGTACTATTTCTCTACACGCTTGTTCCCATACTGGCTGGATGGGCGATCTATTTATTTATAGCCAAAATAACTATGGGGTATTTAGGATGGTTTCCATTTTTTCCGGTATCATTGGCGCTGGTTTTAGGGCCTTCATTAACATTGGTAGGTCTCTTTTCAATTATGGAAGGGGCGAAGGCGGATTCCTTATTTTTAAAAGTCGGAAAGTATTTTAAAAAAATATTCAAATTTTGGAAGCTTTTATTAATAGGAAATTTAGCTTTTTTAGGATTACAATTTGTAGGGTTTCCCTTATATGGTCTAGCATTTTTTATTGGCTTTTTATTTTTAATCCCTTATACATTAGCTGTTTTAAATAGTGAAAATAAAGAACAGTAAGAATATTAGGAAATATGCCAATATATGATTATTTATGTAAGGATTGTGGACAAGAGCATGAAATTTTCCATTCTTTGAACGAAGTGGCTCAAGAATGCCCGAGTTGCAAAGGAAAGGCATTGCAAAAGCTTGTAAGTGCACCAGCAGGGATAGTCTTTAATGGGAGTGGATTTTATGAGACGGATTATAAGAGGAAGGCTAAACCAGAAGCTGAAACAGCCACGATGTCTTCTAAATCTTCTGACTCAAGTGGAGGTTCTTGTAAGCATGGTAAGTCTGCTTGTGCTTGTCATTAGATTTAATCAGACGATTAACATGCTAATATTTTGAAGCTTAAATAACGAAACCCCGGAAATCCGAGGTTTTGTTTGTTAATTGTTTTTTTGATGGATTAAAGATCTTTTGCTTCGAGAGCTGGAGTTTCTTTTGAATTCATTATGTAAGGCATGATTTCTGCTAATGCCTTAATCTCACTTTCAGTTTCTCCTGAAGTACAGTATTCTTTCTTTTTTATTGTTCTGCATTTCTTGGTTGAAGTTTTGATTTTGAATCCATTGTCGACAAATATAGATACTTTTTCGAGAAAATCTTTATTTTCTTCGACGAACTTATTATATTCTTCTATTTCGTTATTAAAAACTTGATCCATTAGCTCCTCAATTTCATTTTCAGACAAACCAGATTTGGCTCTAACGCTATCCGAATCGAAGTTAAGCAAATCATCGATCTTTACCTCAAGTATATCTTCCAAAATGGCTATTGAATCATAGATTGGTGCAAAGAGTAACTCGACATTTTCTGCAAATGCAGGGTAGTCTTTACTAAAATTCACCAATGCTTTATATAGAGCATTGAATTTGTTATCTTGTTCCGAGAGGTCTTCCTTAAGCGTTTGGAAGAATAATTGTTCAAGATTTTTATCCAAATGTTTGGTTTCTTTATCAGAAAGTTGCGAGCTTTTCTTAGCCAGCTTTCCACATAAGTTATGAAATGGAAGATTAGCTACCATTTTTTTCTTTTTGTTGCCAACATCTCTTTTAGAATCAGACATGGCGTGAAGTAACAAGTTTTTTCTCATCAACTGGAAAACTGGATCTTCTCTCATTCCTTTATCGTTATATTTTACGATCGCAAGAGCGGATTGATCGTTAGTTTCAGCGTATGCCATACATGATAGTCCCATCAGTAAGGCGCTTATTGTTATTGTTAGTAATTTTTTCATAATTATTTATTTTTATAGGTTTTGTTTTATTAAGTTTTAATAAAAAAACATAAAGTTATATTATTATATATTATTAATTTGTCAATAATAAAATCAGGTGGATTAAGCCAAATTTTTAGAATAGATTTATTAATTTATTAAGATTGATTACGACGAAGGATTTTTTGTAGGATTTTGAGTAATCTCTTATGCCAAGACATTTAAAAAACATAGTCGTTGTATCATTTTTTACTTTAGGTTCACGGGTATTAGGTCTTTTTCGAGATATAGTACTATTTGCTTTTTTGGGGGCAACGGCTATTAATTCGGCTTTTATTTTTGCTTTTACATTGCCTAACTTATTTAGACGGCTTTTGGGGGAAGGAGCGCTCAGTTCAGCCATAGTCCCAGTTTTCTCTCAGGAATATGAAACTCATGGTCAGCAGGCGGCTTTTCGTTTTCTTAATCAGGCTTTGACTTGGGTTTTAGTACTATTGGTTGCTTTGGTAATGTTGGGCAGTGTTACTCTTTGGGGTGTTGGCCATTTTAAGGGATTGGAAGAACGTTGGTATATGGGCTTTGAGTTGGGGATAATTCTTTTTCCTTATGTACTTTTTGTATGCTTGGCTGCTATTATTGCTGCAGCTTTGAATGTTTTTGAACGTTTTGCGATGGGAGCGTTGTCGCAGGTTTGGCTTAATTTATCGATGATTTTTTTTCTTGGAGTTTTGGGAGCCTATTTTGGGAAAACGGCCCTGGGACAGGTATATTACCTTTGTTTTGGGGTATTAGTTGGAGGACTGATTCAAGTTATTGTTCCGGTGAGAACGCTCTTGCGGATGGGTTGGCATTTTAAATTCGATTTTAGTTTATCGGAAGGGATATTAGAATTAGCCAAACTAATGCTGCCTGGGCTTGCGGGTGCTGTTATTTTCCAGATAAATATTGTAGTTTCGCAGCTTTTGGCTTTTGGACTCAATGATCAATCGGTCTCTATTTTGTATTTGGCGAACCGTCTTATCGAGTTCCCACTGGGAGTTTTTACGATTGCGATTACGACGGTTCTATTTCCGACAATTTCTCGGCTTGCGGCTCAAAAAAAGTTTTCGGAATTGGGGGCAGAGTATCAACGGGGACTTCGGATGATTTTCGCTATCACTATTCCTGCTATGATGGGGTTAATTGTGCTCCATAGGCCGATTTTAAGATTTTTATTTGAATGGGGAAATTTTGATAGCCAAGATATTGATCTAACGGCGCCTATCTTAAAGGTATTTGCAGTTGCACTTCCTTTTTATTCGCTTTCTACTTTTGCGACTCGGGGATTTCATTCCATTAAAGATATGCGCACCCCCTATAAACTAGCTATTTTTGTTTTTATTTTGAATGTTGGACTCTCTTTAGGGCTCATGTTTCCGTTGGGAACATTGGGTTTAGCAAGCGCGAATGTTATATCTGCGATAGTCAATGGAATCTGTTTGCAGAGGCTTTTAGAAAAGAAAAACGGCTATTTCCGGCACGAAGCTTTTTTACGTGCGAGTTTGAAGATAGTGATAGCTGCTTGTACTATGGGAGTCTTTGCTTGGGGTTTTGCGTTTTTATTATCAGGCTATTTTGGAATTGGGAAAATAGGAGATTTACTGATTATTTGTTTGGGAATCCCTGCAAGTGTGGGAGTCTATTTTTACATGCTCAAGCTACTAAAATTTGAAGAATGGCAGGAACTTTCTAAATTGATTAAAATGAGAAGGGCAGGAAGGGCTAGCAGAGCTATTTAAAACCCTGGATTTTAATACTATTTCCTATTCAATATACTTGCCCTTAAGGCATTATTTTGGGCCAATTTTACAATATGTGCTTTTATAAGGCGTTGATATTTAGTCTCATTGTAGGGAGAACCTTCTTCAGTGGGTTCATCGACTTCTGGATCATTGTCTTCTTCGAGATCTTCGATTGTTTTTTTTGCAAATTTGCTTTTACCTACACGTTTTTTAAGAAGAACATATTTTTTGTGAAAAGCTTTTGCATCATCGATATCTATTTCATGGTATTGTATGGCAGCGGATTTCGCTATGTCATTGGCACTGCCATCAACAATAGTGACGGAAAATGCACCAAGATTCCCATTTGTATTTTCTAAAATAGTTTGGTATATGTTGTCAAAGGCTTTCGATCCAAGGTAATTAATTCCCATGATAACACTATAACAAAAAATGATTTTTTTGCAAGACTAAAAGTCGCTACTTTAAAAAGGGAAATTTTACGCGTATATTTTATAATTATCCTTAAAAATCATTAATTATCTTATAAAGAGCAAATAATGAAGAAATTAACAAAATTATATAAACAGAAAAGAGGATTTGAAAGTAAAATGCTTCTTGTGAATTTAATGATCGTAAATACTTGTTATTCACAGAATAGTCTCTGAGCGGACGTGGTGTTGGATTTACTTGACAATCAGAGAAATAAGCAAAAGCATACCCTATGCCTATACCTATCATTAGGCAAGGGAAGCCTACTTTAATTGCTGGCAGTATAGATTGATTATTTTGGATTTTAAACATTTTTTTATTTTATTTATGATTGATTTTTAATTTTAAAAATCCCATTCATAGGGAAAGGTATATAAAATCAGATTTATGCATCCATGTCAATCATAGCATGAAAAAAAGGGAGAGCTTTGTTAAATATTTTATTTTAATTCTCAAGCAGTAATAAAAGCTAATTTTACGCGATAATTCTAGGAGATTTTTTCCGACGATTATTTAAAAACCAGCGGAAACAGATTAACACATAGACCAGACAAAGAAGAGACATAATGGATTGAGCAATCGCTGCTTGTGGCAAAGGAATAGTGATACCCATAAGCATTTTGACCATTTTGATAATGCCATGAAATGTTCCCAAAAACCCTAAAAATGCCAGAACTACAGCAATGTGCATAAATGTTTTTGTAAACCGGTGAGAAAGCGCAACAATTCCGCAGATGAGAATTAAAATGCCTAACCAGGTAGGGATTAGTGCGGTTATACTTAATCTTCCTGTTCCGAAATAACCTACTAGCCCAAGTAAAATTAAAAGTATACTGAATGTAAAAGTTTGTATGTTCATAATCTATATAAAAAAACTCTTATATCTGTTTTATATAATATGCAATATAAAAATGTTGAGAGCTCTTTAAGATTTTTAGCGCCTTATCGACTCGTGTCTTATCAGTTTTAATAAAAATGGGTTGCATAAAGGAATCACAGTTTGCTTTAATGATACTCTATTTACCCTATTAATTTTTATCAAAAAGTTTTTACCCTATGAAAAAAATAGATGTTCTTAATAAGTCATGGTATCATCTGAGTGGAGAGGTAGTGACAAAGAAGCTTGAGAGTAATTTGGAAGATGGGATTTCAATCAAGGAGGCCAAAAAGTGAGCAGCTCTATTCGGTAGAAATTTCCTAACGTCGAAGAAAGATAAAGGGCCTGTTCTAAGATTCCTTTTACAATTTCATCAACCTTTGATTTATATTTTAATTATTTCTGGAATCGTGACTGTGATAGTGAACGAGTGGGTGGAATCTATTGTTATTTTTGGAGTCGTAGTCGTAAGTGCTATTGTAGGTTTTTTACAAGAGGCTAAGACATTGAAGACTTTGGAAATATTAACTCGAACGATGCATGTGAAAAGTCGAATAATTAGGGAAGGAAAGACGCGCGAGATTTTCGCAGATGAGCTTGTACCTGGCGACATTGTACTACTTCGATCAGGGGATAGAGTGCCAGCAGATTTGAGATTATTGAGAGTTCATGATTTGAGGATTGATGAGTCTGCTTTGACAGGGAAATCCATTCCAGTGGATAAAACAATAGATGAGATAGTCTCAACTGCCCTTATTTAATCGTGGGTATTGAAAAATGGTTTTCTAGAAAAATATTATCAAAAAACTCATTTGGAAAGCTTTCCGCAAAAGACTTTTTGCAAAATCCTAATATTGAATATTTGTATTTTTTAAATTAGTTTTTTTATTACGAATAATAATTATAATAAGACGACTAAAATGACGGGAAATAATTTGCTTGGATTAACTTGTATTTCTTGATTTTCTAAGTATATTTAGGTATAGCATGTAATACCGTTAGGAATAGAAACAATATGGCGAAGGAAAAATATCTTTTAAAAATTATATCTGGGCCTCATCAAGGCGCTGAAGTAGCTTTGAGTGAGGGAGAATTAGTTATTGGAAGTTCGCAAAATTGTGATCTCATACTTTCAGATACATTAGTCAGTCCAGAGCATGTGAAAATTATTGTTACTCCAGAGCAGGTAGAAATTGTTGCTCTGGCTTCTCCGGTGTATTATAATGGAGAAGAAGTCGCAAAGGATGAACCTATTGTTGTTGAACCGTTCAAATTTATATCTGTTGGAACAACGCATTTCATTATTGGTCCTATAGAAGGGGAGTGGCCTGCTTTATCAGCTGCTGATATTCCGAATTTGACAAGATTAGAAAAAGAAGCTGAAGCGGAAGAAAACAAAGTTTTTGAAGAAAATGAAATTGAAACTTTGGAGACAGAAGGAGGACCTCCACTGGGTGTCAATGTAGAGCCGGAGCTACCAACGAGCGGTTTCCAAAAATTATGGAAAAATAAGAGAAATTTAGTCATTGGTGGCGGAAGTCTCATTGCTGTAATCATTATTTTAGCAGGAGCAATGATATGGGGATTTTCAAAATCTGCACAAGTAGAGGAAAAAATTAATACACAGGAAGAAATTTCAAAAGTAGTAACAAATACGAAGTATCCTCAAACATTTACTGTAGAAGAAGTCGGAGGAAAATCCCTTGTAAAAGGTTGGGTAAAAGATAATGAGGAACGTCATAAGGTTGAAGCTCATTTACGAAAAATGGGTGATGTAAGATTTGAAATAAGGTCCCAAGATCAGGCAATGGAAAACGTTAGGGATTTTTTACATGCAATCAACGCGACTGTTTTTGTTAATAGTACTGAGCCTGGAAAAATTACACTTACGGGTTATTACGGTAATGATAAAAATTGGGAAACTGTTAAAGCTGACCTGGCCAAAGATGTTCCTGGATTTAAGTTGATCAAGGATGAAGTATGGACGCCCAATAAACTATATCCCATCATATCAGAAATATTAAGTAAACATAATGTCACTGAAAATGTAAAATTTTTGCCACAAATGGATGGCGTTATTATAAAAGGAATGATTAGTAAAGCGGAAATACCAAGTATCAAAGCTGCAATTATAGAGTTTCAGTCTAAAGTGGGACAAGAAATTCCTATAAAAAATCAAGTAATAGTTGCAAAAGAGGAAGATTTGAGTTTAGATTTGGATATGGACAGTGTTATTATAGGTAAGCATGGATTTATTATAACAAAGGGCGGTCAGAGAATTTTTGAAGGCGGCGTTCTTAAAGGAGGCTATAAAGTCGAGAAGATAGGCCGCGATGGAGTCATTTTAAGTAAAGGAGATAAAACATTAACATTAAAATTAGGAGAAAATTATGATTAGTAAACCAAAACCGATAAGACAATCGGCTTCTGACTTAGACGATCGTTTATCAGGTCCTCAGGGTCAAGCTGTAAAAAAAGAATACCTTAATAAGCTCGAGTCTTATTTTAGTAAAGTCAAAGCGTCCATTAATAAAGGCGATCTTAATCCAACCGAATATGAGGCCGCACGATGCACGGTTGATGCGATTTTACAATCTATGGTTATATTATATAATTATAGAGAATTAGATAAAATATAGAAATCAGAAATAAAAATTTAAATAATTAAACAAAGGAAAAATATGGCAGAATCATTTATACGAACAATTGGCTATGCAATTGCACAATCTGTTAGAGATAAACAAAAATCAATTTTAGATGAGCTTGGGATATCAGATAAAGCAACAGCAGATTCAAAAAAACTAGATGAACATAAAACAGGAGGTACAACGCCAAGTGATGCAGAAAAAAAAGCTGGATCAGGTGGAGGAATGCAAGCTATAGACCAAGCTAAAGCAATCGAACTTCAAGTAAGCACAGCGGAGTTAAGCTCTATAAGTGCTGCAGGAACAGGTATAGTAGCTGGTGAGAAGAATGCTGTCGCAGCTATTTCAAGAAATATATAAAGATAAAAAAACTTAACCCATAAAAAAATGAGCTATTTAAAGAAAAATTTAGAAACAGGTAATGTTAATTTAGCTAAAATCAATGTTGATGAAGAATTATTAGATGTTTTGTTTGAAGTAGCAATGCTAGGAATTAGTCGTAGCTATTTTGATCAAGCTAAAAGAATTCTCATGGATTCTTTAGCACTTCAACCAGAAAGAGGCCGCGTTCTTATAGGTCTAGGACTTTATTGTATTGCATCAAAGCAATTTGATGATGCTGTGCAATTATTCAAAGATCTTTTAAATCAAAATCCAAAGAATGAATATGCTAAGGTTCATTTAGGACTAGCTTATTGGCACCTTAAGAAATTTGACGAAGCAAAGAAAACACTCGATGAAGTCATCTCAGATAAAGGAGATCAATCGACTGTTATGCTTGCTCGTGCGATTCTTGATGAAATGAAAGTTGCTGCATAAAAGATGAGTAATGGAGGCGTTTCTATTGGAGGACCTGGAGGGCTTACTCCAGGTGAATCTAAAATCAGCGAAGGTTTATCCGAATTGGGTAAACCACAAGAGTCGGATGTACTCAAATTCCAGACTGCATTAGAAGGACAAGGGCAACAAGGAGCAGAAGCTGCTCAAAAAATAACTGTAAAGTTAGAGGAAGGTGCTGGTCCTTTTGATTTTCAAATTAATAGAATTACGGATCAAAAACTGGTTGGTCAGAACGCAAATTTGGGAAAAATGATTTTGGATTATGGCAAGGAGATTGCTCTTGTTAACAAAACACAAACCGAAAATATAACAAAAAAATTAAGCCAGATTTCAGAGAAAGGATTTAATCAAGCTGATATCATAGAATTACAAGTGATGTCTTCTGAGATGACTATGTTTGTTGAAATCGTTTCTAAAGGGGTAGGTAAATTTGTTCAAGCTATCCAAGGCTGGGTAAAGAATCAATAACATTCCTCAAATTTTTTGCTTGTCACTTTCATTATTTTAGTAAATTTTAACACTATTAAAGCCCCAGTTTTTTGTCAGTAAAATTTATCAGCCTAACGATTTTGAAAAAATACCTATATAATTACCTACAATTAGCATTAGTTTTAGCAGCGTCTTTATTATTGACTGGCTGTGCGAAGATAGTGCTTCTTTCTAATTTGCCAGAAAAAGAAGTTAATGAGATGTTGGCTATTCTTCTTAGTCGCGGTATTCCCGCTCAAAAGGTCATCGGTACTGAGGAAGGTTATTGGAGTATCGATGTCACTAAAGAGGATATCGCTCAATCAGTTGACGTATTAAATGAATACGGATATCCGCATGATAAATTCGAATCCGTGGGCAAAGTATTCCAAAAATCTGGACTTGTTTCTTCTCCTAGTGAGGAACGAATAAGATTTATGTACGCTTTATCGCAAAGTCTTGCGGAAACCATTTCGGAGATTGATGGCGTATTGACGGCTCGTGTTCATGTGGTCTTGCAAAATAATGATCCTTTTTCGGATGTCAAAACTCCTGCATCCGCTTCAGTCTTTGTTAAATATAGACGCGGTTCTGGGGTTGAAGGCTTGGCTTCTCAAATTAAAAGACTGGTTGCCAATAGTATAGAAGGGCTAAATTATGACAAGATTTCGTTAATTTATGTTCCTTCCGATATAAATCCAGGAACAACAAATTTTCCAATAAAAACAACCCCTCCTATTGCTGAGCCAAATACCAGGCTCCCTTGGATTATTGCATTAGCAGTCATTTTGTTTTTGATTTTAGTAGGCGGAGGATGGTATTTATGGCATTTACAACAACAAAAGAGTCTTAAGAGCGAATCTGAAAAAAGTGAAAATCGATGACTACAGCTTCATTCATCAAATCTTCGATTAAAAGGGAGGACAATCTTTTTGCCCAAATTTACGCATTCAATCAATTAATTAGTCAATACGTTGAAGAAAGTCATTTATTTGCATTTCCAGATTTATTAAAATACTGGGAAAGTCTTAAAAAAATTACACGCGTTCAAAAAAAGCTTTCAAATTTACTTTTGAAATATTTTAAGTTAGAAAATAAATCCTTTTATAATTTCGAGGATCCTAGATTACGGATAGCTTTACTAGATGCAAAAACATTAAAAAATTTATTACTTTACGCAGGCGCAGTACTTTATTCAGAGCGAATAAGTAAAATAATTATGAAGAATGATCTACTGTCTTTAAAAGAATCGATAGGGGATGACCTCTATTTCTTTGCGTCAAAAAAAGCTTCTTTATTAATAGGTTTTGCTCCTAAAGTAGATTTAAGTAAAAACAGCGAAGGAATTTTAAAAAAAGATCTTTTTGAAGCAGGCAAGGAATGTTTGCAGATGTGTTTAGCGCAAGAGGATACCCGTTTAACTGAACGTTTGATTTTGAAATTCCCAAAAGAGATTACTTGGAATTTCAACTCACCAGCAAGCGAGGAACAAAAAACGAAGGCATGGAATTTTCTGTATAAAATATTGGTCAAAGAAGTCAATTCGGAGGTGAAACAATGCTTTACCTAAAAGAAAAAGCTTATGAAATCGATCCCGCGAAGAAAATTTTAAAGGCGGAAGACTATAGCACCTATTTAAAAGGCCTAGAGATGATAGCTTTGGCAAAAGAACAGGCTGCCAAAATTATTGAAGATGCTAAGCAAGCTTTTGAGGACGAAAAAAAACGTGGGTTTAACGAAGGAATGGAAGCTGGAAATCAAAAAATTTCAGAAGTCATGATAGAGGCAGCTGCACGCAGTGTAGAAAATTTTGAAGAATTTGAAAATGATGTCATGGAAGTGGTATCTGATGCCCTTAGGAAAATTTTAGGAGAATTCGATAACCGAGAATTAGTAAGTCGTGTAGTAAAAAATGCACTTGCGACGGTGCGGAATCAAAAAAAAGTTACTGTAATTGTAAATCCTGCAGATGCTGAGATAGTTAGGGAAAAAATAAAAGAACTTCTAGCGCTTTATCCTGGTATTACCACAATAGATATTCTCACAGATGCCCGGGTTCATACTGGAGGATGTAAGATAGAAACTGAAATTGGCGTTGTAGATGCAAGCTTGGACGTTCAACTTGCTGCGATTAAAAATTCTTTAGCTAAAGTCATTAAATAAATTTTCATATAATTCTATATATTCATGTGGTAATTTCCTGAAATTTAGGCAATAATATTATTATTAGGAGTAGTAAATGCCAGATATTCAACAGCGACCCGATGACGAACCTCGGCCAAGTAGCCAGCAACGTCCTTTAAAATTTATAACCGACCTTTTAAAAAGAGGTGTAGAAGAAGCTAATCCCATTGAGGTTAAAGGAAGAGTTATTCAAGTTGTTGGTACACTGATCAAGGCTTCTGTACCGCGGGTAAAAATAGGAGAGCTATGTTATTTAAAAAATCCATGGGATGATTGGACGCTTGTAGCTGAAGTGATTGGTTTTGTACAAGATGCAGCCCTTTTATCTCCCCTTGGTGAATTAACAGGAGTATCATCTTCAACAGAAGTGATTCCTTCAGGCCAAATGCAAAAGGTTCCAGTTGGATCTCAACTTCTGGGCAGAGTGCTCGATGGTATGGGTAAACCCTTAGATGAAGAAGAAAAGGGTCCTTTAGTTGTCGAAGATTACTATCCTATATATGCCGATCCGCCTAATGCAATGAAGCGTAAAATTATTAGTAAACCTATTTCTTTAGGACTAAGAGTATTAGATGGTATGTTAACCTGCGGGGAGGGTCAACGTATGGGCATTTTTGCTGCTGCAGGGGGAGGAAAAAGTACCCTTCTAGCACAGATTATTAGAAGTACGAATGCTGATGTTATTGTTTTGGCACTTATTGGGGAGCGGGGTAGGGAAGTGCGCGAATTTATTGACAAAGACTTAGGTAAAGAAGGCCTTGAAAAGGCAGTTTTAGTAATTTCGACTTCGGATAGACCATCAATGGAACGTTTGAAGGCGGCCTATGTAGCGACTGCTATTGCGGAATACTTTAGAGATCAAGGAAAACGGGTTCTTTTTATGATGGACTCTGTTACGCGATTTGCCAGAGCTCAACGAGAAATTGGCCTTGCAGCTGGAGAACCTCCCACACGCCGTGGCTTTCCTCCTTCAGTATTTTCTATTTTGCCACGTCTGATGGAACGGGCGGGCCAATCAGATAAAGGTTCCATCACGGGGTTATATACTGTCCTCGTTGAAGGAGATGATATGACTGAGCCGATAGCGGATGAAACGCGTTCTATTTTGGATGGACATATTATTCTTTCCAGGGCCCTTGCTCGAGAAAATCATTGGCCTGCGGTATCAGTTTCTGATAGTATCAGTCGTGTTATGGATGCTATTATTACTCCTGAGCACAGGCAAGCTGCTGGAAAATTAAGACAGCTTTTGGCCAAATATAAAGAAGTGGAATTGTTAATACGTATTGGAGAATACAAACGTGGAGGTGATCCTGTTACCGATGAAGCTATTGATAAGATCGGTAGAATCAATGCTTTTCTAAAACAAGGTCTTCATGAAAAATCTTCTTTTCAAGAAACCGTTCAAAAATTAATACAAGCAGTTAGATAAGCTAATGGCCTACGTTCTTCAAGATTTGTTGAAAATACGCATGATGAGGGAACAGTGGGCAAAGGACGAACTTATCAAAGCCCAAAATGTATTAGAAGAGGCTATTAAAAAAGTAGAAAAAAAGAAAAAAGAATTAGAGGATTTCCGAATATGGCGTAAAGAAGAGGAAGAGCGATTGTATGCTGAAATAATGTTAAAGCACGTCAAACGTACCGATATTGATGGCCTAAAAATAAATATTGCAAATCTTGAAAAAAAAGAGCTCGAGCACGTTCAAGCAGTAGATGATGCCGAACAAGAACGTGAAAAAGCAAAAGAAGCTTTGGCCGAAGCAAGAAGTTTGTATAATTTAGCGCTTGTGAACGTTCAGAAATTAGAAGAACATAAAGAAACTTGGATGGCTGAGTGGTCTAAGGAACAAGAATTGTTAGTAGAAAAGGAAATGGAAGACTTTAAATCACTAAAAATACAATTTTAACTATGTCTGGAATAAAAAAACCTGGGGGAACGCCCCCCCCTTCAGGACCCGAAGGTAAATTTGGTGCAGAATCTGCAAAGGCTTTTAAACGTGTACCTCCAGCCGAGGACGTTAAAAAATTTGAAAACTCCCTAAAACAAAAACAAGAAAAAGAAACACCTGTTGTAAAAAAAGAAGAAAGTTTTTTTGATAGATTACCAAGGGCAGAATCAAAGCAATTTGAAGCTAAGCCCAAGCCGGAATCTCAAATGAAAGCTGAAGCTAAACTACCTCCTGAACAAATAAAGCCGGAAGAAAGAAGAGAATTCAGAGAATTACCAAAACCAGAAATTCCAGCAGCAACTGCAAAGGAAATTCCAGATAAATTTAGAGCAGAAAAAACCTATATTGAAAAACATGGAGCGCAATTACCCGAAAAAAAAGTTGAAGGTAGACTTCCTGAACAAATAAAACCGGAAGAAAGAAGAGAATTTAGAGAATTACCAAAACCAGAAATTCCAGCAGCAACTGCAAAGGAAATTCCAGATAAATTTAGAGCAGAAAAAACCTATATTGAAAAACATGGAGCGCAATTACCCGAAAAAAAAGTTGAAAGTAGACTTCCTGAACAAATAAAACCGGAAGAAAGAAGAGAATTTAAAGAATTGCTTAAACCAGAAATTCCAGAAAAATTTAGAGTAGAAAAAACCTATATTGAAAAACAAGAAGTGCAACCCAGAATACCCGAAATAAAACCAGAAACTAAACAAACAGCTAAAGAATATATTAGTAAGGAAATTCCACAAGCACAAGCTCCAGGAAAGGCAGAAACAAAGCCTACAGAAGGTAAACCAGAAGTTAAGGAAACTCCTTCTAAAGAGGGTCTGCCGGTTGGTAAGGAAATTCCTACTAAGGGTGCTCCAGGGAAACCCGCTGAAGCGCAAGTTCCAGGAAAGGCAGAAATAAAGCCCACAGAAGGTAAACCAGGAGTTAAGGAAACTCCTTTTAAGGAGGGTCTGTCGGTTGGCAAGGAAATTCCTAGTATGGGTGCCCCAGGTAAACCCGTTGAAGCGCAAGCTCCAGGAAAGGCAGAAACAAAGCCCACAGAAGGTAAACCAGAAGTCAAGGAAGCTCCTTCTAAGGAAGGTCTGCCGATTGGTAAGGAAATTCCTACTAAGGGTGCTCCAGGGAAACCCGCTGAAGCGCAAGCTCCAGGAAAGGCAGAAACAAAGCCCACAGAAGGTAAACCAGAAGTCAAGGAAACTCCTTCTAAGGAAGGTCTGCCGATTGGTAAGGAAATTCCTACTAAGGGTGCTCCAGGTAAACCCGTTGAAGCGCAAGCTCCAGGAAAAGCAGAAATAAAGCCTACAGAAGGTAAATCAGAAGTTAAGGAAACTCCTTCTAAGGAAGGTCTGCCGATTGGTAAGGAAATTCCTACTAAGGGTGCTCCAAGTAAACCCGTTGAAGCGCAAGCTCCAGGAAAGGCAGAAATAAAGCCTAAAGAAGGTAAACCAGAAGTTAAGGAAACTCCTTCTAAGGAAGGTCTGCCGATTGGTAAGGAAATTCCTACTAAGGGTGCCCCAGGTAAACCCATTGAAGCGCAAGTTCCAGGAAAGGCAGAAATAAAGCCCACAGAAGGTAAACCAGAAGTCAAGGAAACTCCTTCTAAGGAGGGTCTGCCAGTTAGTAAAGAAATTCCTACTAAGGGTGCCCCAGGTAAACCCATTGAAACACAGGCTCTAGGAAAGGCAGAATCTGCTGAAGCAAAGCCAGAAATTAAAGGCGTGCCAACTAAAGAGGGAGTCAAAGAAACCATACACCCAAAAGCTAAAGAAACCCAAGAACCTGAAATGCCCATTCAAGGCCAACAAATTCCTATCGGTCCTCTTGGTCAACCAGTGACAGTAGAAACTGTTCAGCAACCGACGTCTTCTAGAACGCAAGAAATGGCTAATCTAGTTTCTAGCATGACCGATAGAATTCTTGTTAACAATGAGCAATTGAATGTTAAGCAAGAAGTTCGTATGACTTTGAGTAATGAAAATCCTAACCTTAGAGGTGCTGAAGTCATTATTACAAAAGGAGAAAACGATACTCTTCAAATCAAATTTAATGTTTCTAGCGCTGCTGCTGAAAATTATATCACCCAAAACAAAGAGTTTCTAAATAATAATTTACGTTCAGGTATTGAAAATTTTGAAAAAAAATTTCGCGATATACAGATTGACATTATTCCTCGAGAAACTGATACTCAAAGAGAAGATCAACGTGACAGAAGAACCCGAGGTGAATACATTATAGAAGATGAAGAAGAAAAAAAGAAATAGCAAGCATCACACTTTTCGTTAAAATATGGACCCATTTTCTTTACAATCCATTTCAAATAAAAAGCTTTTTCTAGATAATACACTATTTGGTAGATGTCGAGATGCCTCATTCCAGGTAAATTCAAAACAGTTCAATTTTGCATTCACTTTTTTTCCGCCTTCTACTTATAAGCCCACTGTCTTCTTTAGAATCAGGTTCAGTGATCACACTTTATGGCTTTCTCTAGATTCTTTACCGCCTCTTTCTTATTTTTCTAAAAAATTTGAAGGTATTGATCTTGCATCACTTCCCCAAGAAATTCAGTCCATTATTCTTGAATCCTCTTTTGCATCAATTCTCAATATTATTGAAGATAGACTCGGTGTAGTTCTTTCGATTGAAGAATATACTTTTACCTTACCAGATAACCTTTCTCAAGAGCAATTGCCTTTTGTAGTTACTATTAATGGTATAGCAAAAAGGACGTATGGTTGTCTTTACATGACCGAACCTGCACTAGAATTTCTAGCGGCAATTCTTGAAGTTACTCCACCCCTGCGAAAAAACTATTTTCCTTCTATTGAAATTCCTCTAAAGGCAGTCATTGCTGAAGAAGAATTGACTTTCGCGGAATTTAAAAATCTTAAGCTTAGAGACATTATCCTATTAAATGATCAAAGTTTTTTTAATGACGGATCCTGTAAAGTTGTTGTTGGCAATTATCTAATTTACAGTGGCGTTTTAAAAAATACAAAGTTAACCTTAAATACTCTTATGGAAAAAAGACCAAATAATAATTCAAATGAAGATAAGATGGACTATGATTTAGAAGATCTTCATTTATCTGAAGAGGATGAATACGAAGATGAAGAAGATGAGGAACATGCTGATGAGCATGCAGACGAATCTTCAGAGGCTGATGAAATAGAAGTCGATCTTGAAGAAACTCCTCCTTCTGGACATGTTTCTCGTGACTTAGAGGATATTCAAATAAATTTAACTTTCGAAGCTGGCAAAAAATCGATACCTTTGAAGGATTTACAGTCTCTAAAGGCAGGTTTCACCTTTGAGCTTGAAAACTCAGCTAATCAACCCATTACCATCCGTGCAAATGGTCGTGCAATCGGAACTGGTGAGCTCCTAAAAATAGGAGATCGTATCGGCGTAAGAGTTACTTCCTTTTCCAAGAAATGACAGAACTAGGATTCGATCGGTTTAGCTTAATATTTATTTTTGCTCTTCTTGGGCTAGCGCCATTCATATTAATGGTCATATCTTCCTTCCTGAAGATCGTTGTCGTTTTAAGCTTAATCCGTAACGCTTTGGGCGTACAACAAATCCCTCCCAATACCATCGTTAATAGCATTGCGATTATGTTAAGTATTTTCATTATGGCCCCTATAGCGCAAGATACCTATGCTTTATTAAAGGATAAATCTTTGGACTATAAAAAGACAGAAAACATTATGACGGGTTTTGAAATTGGTAAAAAACCTATCCAAGAGTTTCTTCTAAAGCATTCAGGCAAAGTGGAGCGAAGGTTTTTCATAAAAACAGCAAAACTCTTATGGCCGGAAGGTCGTGCGGAACACCTCACTGAGGATTCTTTTTTAGTTTTAATTCCAGCCTTCACCATTTCTGAGCTAACCTCTGCTTTTAAAATAGGCTTCCTTCTTTATTTACCTTTCATTGTTATAGACTTAGTTGTATCTAATATCCTATTAGCTATGGGTATGATGATGGTTTCACCTATGACTATTTCTCTACCTTTTAAATTATTATTATTTGTCCTAATTAATGGCTGGAGTCGACTCGTTCATGGCTTGGTTCTTACATATCAATAACCGAACCTAGAATCGATTATCGATTTATCGAACAATTTTTCAAATTTTCCAATCAAGAGCCTTTAACATAGGTCCATATAAGTCTTCATCAAGCGGAATAGTTATTGATTCTAGTTCTTTACGAGTTGGATCTCTATTAACAAATTCGACGAAAGGAATATCTTCAATTATTCCAATGGGTGTCTGCTCAGCGCCTTCTCCCATAACTACCGTTGCTGCAGCGGCTAAACCATTAAAAACTCCCATACGAGTAAATTTAAATTTTCTACCAAAGAGATCAAGAGTATTAGTAATATCCTTTAATGGTTTAAAACCAGAGTAAGCGATTGCACCTCCGATGACGCCTCTTTGTAAGGGTATTGCTGCCATATCGGTGATGATAATCCCGATATTTTTTAAACAATATTTTTTTGCTAAATATTGACGAATTGAGTTTGCAGATTGTTGTGGATTTTTTGGCCACCTTACATAACCATTCTCGACATTTGATTCATCAATTCCTGAAGAATAGGTTAAATAATTATTTTTGATGGTGATATATAAGTTACATTTGGTAATTTCCTTTGGCAAATATCGATCCGCCTCTTCTTTTATTATTGTTTCTAATTGTTCTGGTGAGGCTTGGAAAATGCGGCCTTCTGTGATAGCGATGATTTTAGAGGCAATAACGATAATAGAATTTTCTTGAGGATTCGGGAGATACTGATCCAGAATTTTAGTAATATCGCGATCCTTATCAGTAATTTTGTGAGTTTTTAGCGCGGTAATTTTCATTTAGCATCCTTTAACCATTTTACGCCCATATAGACGAATGGTGTTTCAATAATCGACATAAAGCATCTGAGAAACCAGTAAGGCAAGATTAGGCTAATTAAGAAAACCCAATTGTTAGCAAGGGATTTTTCGAAAGCATAAAAAGCCAGAAAAATGAAAACAAATGAATCTACAAATTGGGCAATAAAATTTGAAAGATTATTTCTGAACCAAAGAGCTTGTTCGCCTAGCTTTTTTCGGATTCTGTAGAAAATATAAATATCTAAAAATTCAGACGTTGTAAAAGCAATTAAACTAGCTGTAGCAACTCTAGCAGAAGTTCCAAAAATAGTATCATAGGCATTTTCTGTTTCTAAAAATCTTCCTGATGGCGGCAGTGCCGTCGCTATAACGGAAAAAATAAGGAGGAAAAGCACCATGAAAAACCCGGAACGAACAACACTTTGCGCACGTTCCTTACCAAAAACTTCGGTAATAATATCATTGATTGAAAAAAGAACAGGGATAATAAAAATAGCTGGACTAGCGTTAAGAGAAAAATTGCCTATATCTAAAATATGAAAAGTTTTCCCTCCCATGAGTTCTGATAAAGCCAGACATAAGATATACAACGAAACCAAAAAATCCATTTTTTGAATTTTTAACATAACAAAAAAGTAATGTAAAAAAAGAGGTCCTTGTCAATTTATTTGTCCCCGCAGGTTGAGAACTTTTTTGACTCTTCTTAGTTATCCATTTCTTCGTATTTCAATAGGTTTTGAAACATTACATGAGTGTATTGAGATTGCTTCTAAAAACAATCATATTGATTGTCTACTGTGATATCACAAGTGGGCACTGTATTACCCCCGTAAAATTCAAAAGCACTATTACTTTCTTGATCTAATATGAACTTAACATAATCGGATTTATGCTTGTCTTGTAGTATTTCGGCTTTGATGGTTGGATAACTGCTTTTATGAAAAGAAATACTCATTCCAGATTCACCATTTAAATTCGGTGCTTTCTGTGACGGCTCTAATGTTGGCTCGTATTTATCTTCCCAATACCCCATTGGAGCCCAGAACCAACAAAAGAAAAATAAAGGAGTACATTCTGGATAATGCCAGATTCCTTTCATAGCATCACCTTGTTGTCCACCCGCTCCACCTTTTCCTGGAGTGCCATTGTTTCCATTCAAACCATCGCTTATCACGTATTCACATTTTTCATGTTCGTTAGGATTTAAAACTTTAAAATCTATATGTCCTGCCAATCCTCCTTTTCCTCCTTCACCACCTGACCTGCCATCACCACCTCTACTGCCAGGTTCTCCGTTGTCACTGAATCTTGTTATTTTATACCAGTTATATGTTATTCCTTCAGATTTATCATGAAGGAGTTTCTTTGAATAAACTAAGTCACTTTCAGAGCTTTGTAACGTATAACCATCGTCTGATACACCTTTTATTCCGTCTTTGCCTTTACCCCCATCCTGTCCATCCCCACCTTTTCCTCCTTGAGTATATAAGGTTAACAGATCACCCGTTTTATAATAACTATATCCAAAAAATGACCCTGAACTTTCGCCAGGATCCCCAGCTGCACCATCCTCCTCTTCTTTGGCTTGGAAGCTTGTATATACTTTACCGTCACTTCCACTTAAAACTATTTTTTGATCTCCTGATACATTAATGACTGGAGCGATCATCACCAAGTTCTTACCTTTGAGCTCCATTTCAATGGATTTATCAATTTTTATACCATATCTGCCATAAATAGCAATTTCTTCACATCCTCTTAGGCTAGCATTATCAAATGAAATTTCGGAAATACTCAACTCATTTCCAGTGATTTTACACCGATGATATTGGAGCTCCTCTTTATTAGTAATAAATTTAGCAAGCTTATTTAGAGCACTCTTCTCATTTGAGGAAGCAAGTTCTAGTATCTTTTGTCCTTCTGATTTAGACAGAGAACAAAGATCCATCAAATATGAAAGAACGACCTTTTGATCCGTACTATTTCCAAATAAATTTCTAGCATCACCATTGTTTTTTAATAACGTATGAATAGATTTTTCCATGTTTATGTGGGTTTTGATGGGGTAGGGAAGAAAAGACTGGAATAAAGTTTTATAAGAATTTATAGTGCATATTTTCCAGTTATAAGTGGTAATTGCAGCACGTATAATATCAGTTATTTCATCTTTTATATCATTAATATTAATTAGGTTATCATCAAATGCTGCGAACTTCTTCATGAATTTTATGCTATAATCTAATTCGGATAAATTAGTTATTAATTCTTTAGTGCCGTGAAAGTTATGCATTGTTTGGGTATAGAAAGTTTCTTCAGGGGAAGTGAAAAGTTTTTCAATATTATTCAAATAATTCTCCAAAACTTTCTTTTGCTTTTCATCATGCGTAGTAATGAGAAACTTGCTAGGCATTGCAGTAATAATTTTTTGTTGATAATTATTTATAACTATAGAAATTGCACTTATTTGAGTGGTAATTTCTGTTCTAGCGACGCTTATATCTTTTAATACTTCTCCGTCCAGTGCTAGAGACAAATTAAATTCCTTAAAATTTTGCTTATCTAATGGGATGTAGGTCGATTGCCTGATAAGCTGCATGATATTGTCATTAGCTTCAGGGTTTTGAAAAGTGGTTCCAATATTGTAGGGGGCTTCAGGTAATGGAAAGAGAGCTATTTTGTTATTGTTTATTATATGTTCAAAGAATTCTCGTTCATTAGAATTTAAATTGTTCTCATTTATAGCATTAGAAAAAGCTTTTATTACATCATTTGTTGTGGTTCTAGTTTCAGTTTTTGTAACGACTATAAAAGCTTCATTCATCCATTCTGTGGAACCCAATTTGGGAATAAAATTTTTAATGGATTTAATAAAATTAATGAAATCCATATTGCGATTCGCTTCATAAAAGAGAATTGATTTTCCAATTATGAAGCCAAGCTTGAAGCCTTTTATTCCTTTACATTGAAGAATATTTTCAATTGAAAAATAATTCTTAATTTCAGTATATTCCCCATAAGTATCGCTAAATCCGGGAGTATCAATGTACAACTGCTTGTCCTGAGCAGTATGTACCATTATTTCTCTAGTGGACGAATTTGGCCCATTACCAATGTTATTTGAAGAAGAATCCAAATAGGAATTGCCATATTTAACGTTAACAATTAATTTTTTACCTAAAAGGAATTCGATGAGTGTCGTTTTACCTCCACCAGTGGAGCCTAAAAATAATATACCTTCTGTTGGTTCACTTAAAGAATGACAAAATCCATCTTTTTGTGACTCGATTTTCGCTACTTCATTTCTGATTTTTAAACGGTGCATAAGTTCGTTTTAATATGATTTGGAATTAAAATAGAAAAAAATAAAGCAATAATTATTGTTATTAGTCAAATTGACATCCATTTACTGAACACTCTTCTGAACGAAGGTGAGTAAAAAATTCTAAAATTTCTTGATTATCAGAGTGAAGACTTTTACCATTAGCATCTTCTTGAATAATTAGATCCTTAATGTTCTGAACCTGTGAAATAAAATCTATATATTTATTTATATATTCTTTTTTCTTGATGCTTTCATTTCTTAAAGTAGTCTTTTGACTTTTATGTACGGGATTTGGGCTCCCTTTAGAGCCATTAAGGGCATTTTCATGCACGCTTAACGAAGGGTATTTCATCAGGCCATAAGTATCTTCATTTTTGATGGGTAAATCTATCTTTTTATGTAAAACTGCTTTAGGCGGGCTCTTTACCCATGACCAAGCACTATCTGGATAGTCTACTAAATAACAAAGGGCATCTCCATGGGCTCCCCCTTTTCCTCCATCCCCCGGTGCGCCATTTTTCCCCTTCGTACCTTCTGCTGTTATGGAAGAAAAATACTTTTCTTTATCCATTTTTGCATTTTTGATTTGAAAGTCGACAGAGCCAGCCAATCCTCCATGACCTCCTTCACCTCCCGTTCCGCCTATTCCACCTGTACTTCCATCTTTACCTGTATCCGTACATCTAATGTGCCGAGACCAAGACCAATTTTGATGATCCTCTTTACTTTTAAGCTCTATAGAAGAACCTTCACTATAAAGCTTCGAATCAAGAAGGTTATTTTTGGATGCAGGATTTCCTTTTGCTCCATTTACGCCCTTAGCTCCATTTTGCCCATTGCCACCATTTCCACCTTTTGCAGAAATAATTAACTTTCCACCACTTTTTTCAATGCAATATCCATAAAATGATCCTGCGCTTCTTCCTAGGTTGCCTGCAGCTCCGTGCTGGCCATTATTGTCCTCTATCTCTAAATGGTTCGCAGCATCCTGTCCATCTAATTTTATTTTTTGATTTTCGCTCACTTTGATATGAGGTGCAATCATTATCAAATTTTTTCCAGGTAATTCTAATGGACCATTAATTTGTATACCATAGACTCCATAAATTGCTATTGTTGTGCAACCATCTAAAGCATTATGATCCATGTTGATTTGTGAAACGCCAGGCATAAATCCTTTTATTGTACAAGTGGATTTGTCATACAGAGGATATTCATCCTTCAAGATAGAACTAATAAGTAGGACTAATTTGTCTAATGCATTGTCATTAACATTGCTATCCCTTAAATCGACAAGCTTTCTTTTATTATTTTTTGCTATCTCCACATTGTCTGATTTCGTACAGATATCAAAAATTGAATTTCGAATATCTTCAGTATTATGACCAAAGAATTTGTAACCATTAACATTCTGATTTAGTATTGTATCAATATCTTTAGGTTGTGATTGGTTATCTTTTTGTATTAAAAATCTAAAAAAGGTGGCATAGGCATTAGTTGTGCAAATTACCCAATCAAAATAGGTGATAACTTGTTCTATAATATTGGTTAATTTTTCTTCAGCTGCCTCTATTTGAAAAAGATCATTTTTATGAGATATGTATTTTTGTAGGAATTTCACACTATAATCTAACTCACAAAAAGTAGACTTTAATTCATTTACTTCGCCAAAATCTACTGAGGTGTCTTTGAAAGGATTAGGGGAGCTAACATTAACTAGCTGTTTGGCAATGTCGAAAGCAACTTCAATTTCTTGTTGATTGCAAATTGTCTTATCCTTTATGTGCTCTTCTAAAATCTTCTTTGTTTTCTTATATTCAGTCGTGCTAAGGTTGCCTTTTGGAAATGATTTTATGTATTGTTTGATATTTTTTTTGAGATTCTCTTCTATAATTTGAGCTTGGTTTATAAAATTAGCTCTTTCGTGATTAATATCACCAATAATCACTCCAGCACTAAGCAATTCAAAATCTTTTTTAAAGTCGTCTTTACTTACTTTTACTACAGGTACTTTCTTGATAAAATCTAAAATGTCTTTACGTAACTCAGGATTTTCGAAAATTGTACCTGCTTGGTATGGTTCCGGAGGCATAGGAAAAAGCTTTACTCTTTGATTGTCTGTTAGATGTTGGAAAAACTCTCTTTCCTCTTTTGTTATAATAGTACCAGCTTCTCTGATTTCTCTGATCTGCTCTATGCCATCTTTTATAGCCTCAATTGCATTATTGGTTGTCGTTCTAGTCTCCGTTTTCGTAACAATGATCAATGTTTGGTCTATCCATTTCTTTGCGCTAAAGTCAGGGATAAAATTTCTTATCGCCTTCACAAACTTGATAAGATCCGTTCCTCTGTTTGCTTCGTAAAATATGAACGATTTTGGAACTACGAAAACCATTCTAATTCCCATAATTTTATCACATTCTACTATATTGCGGATTGCAATATGGTTTTTGATCTCGGTATACTCTCCTCGGGTATCGCCAAATCCCGGAGTATCTATAAAAATTTGATTTTTATCATAGGTATAGATCATGACTTGATCTGTTTTTGCCTCACCTCCATGTCCTATGTGATTCGATTTTGAATCTAAATAAGAGTTACCATATCTTATTCCTATAGTGAGATTTTTATTCAACAAAAACTCCATTAAAGTGGTTTTACCGCCTCCAGTCGAACCTAATAAAACTGTACCTGTTGCCTTTGCTGTTGTATCTAATGAATTACAAGGATTGTTATTAGCTAATTCAATCGCAGCTATTTCTTTTCTGATTTTTAATTTAAATTCTGACATACTTCTTCCTCTCAAAAGTTTTGATTTATGTTTTTGCAATCAATAAAGTAACGTATGAAGAAATAGTCTACCTTAAACTTAGTTTTTTTGTAAAGAAAAATGTTATAATTTCTTATAAAAAATCAAAAATAAACGCGAAGAATATAATTTTGATATCGACAATTAAACTTAGGCCATGCACAGTGCATTTCTAGCGAAAAAACGTGACCAATGAAAAAACACCAGAATCAAACAACACCTCTTAAAGAAACACTTATTTCGTGTAAGATCATGTTTAAGTATGCACTCCTTTTTGGATGCATTATCAATTGTTTAATGCTCGCTTCGCCAATTTATTCTATGCAGGTATTAGATAGAGTGATTTCTAGCAGCAATATAAACACTTTAGTGATGTTGACATTAGTTATTGCTTTTGCCTTATTGCTTTTAGGGTTATTGCAAGGGGGTAGGGCCTTTGCTATGACAAAGATGGGTGATTGGATTGAACAAAAATTATCTGAATCTACTTTTATAAACTCAGTCAAAAGCTCTCTCGAATCAAGAAACAATGTAGGCTCTCAACAATTCCGTGATCTGCAAACGATAAAGTCTTATCTCATTAGTCCTGGTTTGCTCACTATGGTTGATTTACCTTGGGCCATTATTTTTATTATAGTACTTTTTATTATTCATCCCTGTATGGGATTCATTTCTGTAATAGGAGGATTAATTTTAATGGGTTTGGCGCTTTTATCCGATAGAGCAACAAAACCACTTTATGATTCTATAAGCGATGAATCCATTAAGAGCATGCGCCAAATAGATCAAGCTACGCGAAATGCCGAAGTGATCGAAGTGATGGGTCTCCTTCCTAATATTATTGGCAGTTGGCAAAAAATAAATCACAAAGTACAGGCAACCCAATCTCTTGCTGCCAAAAAACAGTCTATGCTTTCTGAATTATCCAAATTTATCAGAATGTTCCTTCAAATACTTGTCACTGGAATAGGAGCTTATTTAGTGCTTCAGGGCGAAATTTCAACTGGAGCTATTATTGCAAGCTCATCTTTAATGGGTAGAGCGCTTGCCCCATTTGAAAATGCTATCATTGCCTGGAAAGGTTTCATCAATGTTAGAAAATCCTATGAGAGACTCAATACTGCTTATCTATCCAAAGATAATGAGGAAGAAAAAATGTCCTTACCAGATCCGACCGGGAAAATGGACGTCGAAAACATCTTCTATAGTCCCCCTGGTTTGCAGCAATACATAATAAAGGGAATTTCTTTTAATTTGGAACCAGGCGAAACATTAGCAATTATTGGGCCAAGTGCTGCTGGTAAAACAACTTTAGCAAAACTCATTGCTGGAGCGCTACGTCCTTCAAATGGTATAGTGAGAATAGACAATGCAAACATACAGGATTGGAATCGAAATGAATTAGGTCAATTTATTGGCTATTTACCTCAGAGTGTAGAACTCTTTAATGGCACAATTAGGGAAAATATTGCGAGAATGAATCCAAATCCCAACCCACAAGATGTCCTGCATGCTGCGCAAATGGCAGGTGTTCATGAAATGATTTTACAACTGCCTAAAGGCTATGATACAGAGATTGGTTTTGATGGATCCATGCTTTCAGGGGGACAACGTCAAAGATTAGCCCTAGCTAGAGCCTTATTTGGCAATCCAAAAATACTGATATTGGATGAGCCTAATTCAAACTTGGACAATTTTGGGGAATCTGCTCTTGCATCAGCATTACAAATCGCTAAATCAAAAAAAATGACCTGCATAGTCATCTCTCACAAGACCAGTATATTGAATCTTAGCGATAAGATTATGATTGTACAAAATGGATCAATAGCAAAATTTGGCAAAAAAGAAGAATTTATGCAGCCAGCCAATACGACTCAAACGATACCCGCTGAAATCTAGCTTAAATAGATCCTTCATTTTAACTTCTTGCCTTTTTATACAGTCTCTATAGTTTGTATCTCTACATATGAATATTTGGATTCTTTTCATTATAGTTGTCTTGATAGGATATTTTTTAGGCTCCATATCTTTTGCCGTAATCATCTCAAAATTCTACGGCATTGATATACTGAAAGCAGGTAGTGGTAGCCCAGGTGCTACCAATGTGAAAAGAGTTATCGGAAAAAATGCCGGAAATCTCGTCTTCATTCTCGATTTTTTCAAAGGGACCATAGCCACAGCATGGCCTCTCATCCTCTTTTTAGGTGAAAATCTCAGTTTCTACTTATGTTTAGCGGGCCTTATAGCAGCTGTAATAGGACATAGCTTTTCAATATTTCTTAAATTTAGAGGTGGCAAAGGCATCGCAACTACCATGGGTGGTATTCTCATTCTGATGCCCTGGTCATTACTCATCGGCCTTATCGTCTGGATATTCTTTTTTTATGCGACCCGTTATGTCTCATTAGCCTCTCTGTTGTTTGGTCTAAGTTTACCTATTAGTGCCATTATTACCCGAGCTTCCCAGCCTCAAATTGCCTTGAGTTTTGTATTAACTATTTTAATCCTTTTAAGGCACCGTCCTAACATCGATAGACTTTTACGGGGAACTGAAAATCGTTTTGTAAAAAAATCGTAAACTATCTAAGCGGGAATGAAAAACACTCTAATAAACCGATTTTTCGCTTTTCTTTTATCCCAAACTGAGGTTATCCTAGTACCATGCATTTTCCTTCAATTCTTTCTCGGATCAAGCTTCCTGTTCTTCTCTTATTAATCATAACAGGTGTACTTTTTTTAGGTA
>Ga0206822_1036_pt1 | contig 37886 bp, 25 predicted proteins | sample Alteio_BWOrgCont_83_FD_152913 | JGI IMG/M metagenome (GOLD analysis project Ga0206822, IMG submission 152913) | Enriched cells from forest soil in Barre Woods Harvard Forest LTER site, Petersham, Massachusetts, United States -... | ecosystem: Environmental > Terrestrial > Soil > Temperate forest >... | reverse complement strand
GGATGAGGTGCCAGTGGAAGGCGCATAGGCACCCGAGTAGAAATGCGATGCCATAGAGGAGGGCGGGTGCGCGTTGCCAGAAAGTGTTAAGTGCTTGGATGATGTTCATGGGAAAAAGAATACAGGATTTTGTTAAATTCGGGAATGTGATAAAACTAAGATCAGACTATATAGCATACCAAGTGTGCCCTGATGGATAAGCATGTAAAAGAATTTTTTAGCGAGTCGTCAGATGAAAATAAGCCAGACGGTAATTTTCATCGAGTGATCGCTTTGCATACATCTCCTGAAATCAAATGGAAGGAGATCTCTAAAAAAGCACCCACCCTCCCTCGAGGATGGTATGAGCTGGCCCACCTAAGCATTAAAGACCGTATTGAATTTTTGCGTGACTTTTGGTTGGCAAAGCTGCCTTATCGTGCCGGTTTAGATGAAATATTGAATCACTTTTTTTCTACACTTGATGACATAGGCATATACATCACACAAACCAGTGCTGGAGAACCATACAAAGCCCAACTCATCTACAGTCTGAAAAACAATACGGGATTTTACCGTGGGTCGCCTCCGGCCAGCGACGAAGATGTCGTCAATTTGCAAAGCCTTTTTCTCGAATATGTGTTTCCCAAAGATTACATAGCTTTTTTGCAGATTCACGATGGATTCTGGAAGACAACTGACACGACTGGATTGACTCGTTCAGACAACATGTTTGAAAGTTATGCAATGTTTCAGTCTCTGATCAAAAATGAGTTGCCGATGACAAGATCCAGCAAGGAAGAAGTTAATCCCAAGTCATTAATTCCTTTTTATGAATCTTTTGGAATGCCCTATTATCAATGTTTTTGGGGAGAATGGTATCCCGAAGACGAGATGGGAAATGTGTACTATTCCAGTGAATCCAAGACAATATCCGATGTGAAAGGCAGCGATTTAACTTGCAAGTCGATGGCATTTCCTACTTTCACCGATTGGCTCATGTTTTACTTAGAACCTGTAGAATAATAATACTTAAGACTCGTGTTGTATGCCTGTTTATTTAGTTGAAGATCTTTTCAATCGCCATGGGGAACGTTTGGGTTTGGAGCTTGTTGCCGGCAAAGCCGGAATGAAGCGACAAATTAAAGTTCCCGAAGCACATCGTCCAGGACTTAGTCTATCCGGGTTTTTGAAAAGCCATGCAGGCAAAAGAATCTTGATATTTGGCAAGGTAGAGATCCAGTATCTTCGCGATTTGGAGCCCTCCATCCGCATCCAGCGCCTTAAAGCCATTCTTGCAACGCCGATTCCTGCCGTCATCGTGGCGAGAGGCTACAATCCTCCCAAGGAATTGCATACCCTTTGTGAAAAGAACCAGATTCCTCTATTTAGAGCTAGCATGACAACGATGAATTTGCTGAGCAAGTTAACGTTGTTGCTTACAGAGGAGTTTGCGCCAAGTGTGAGCCTTCATGGGACATTGGTGGAGGTTTTTGGAGTGGGAGTATTGATACAAGGCGATTCGTCCGTGGGAAAAAGTGAAGCCGGATTAGGTTTGATTGAAAGAGGGCATCGATTGATTTCCGACGATATTGTGAAAGTGAAAAAGAAGGAGGGAGGTTATCTGGAGGGATTCGGCGCCGAGTTAACCCGCCATCATATGGAAATCCGTGGGATTGGAATTATCAATGTTGCGCATTTGTATGGGGCTGTTTGCGTCCGTGATCATAAGAGCATTGATATCGCCGTCAAATTAGAAGCGTGGGACGACCATAATTTCTATGACCGTGTCGGGTTGGATGAAAAATATTGTGACATTTTGGGAGTAAAGCTTCCGTACCACGTCCTTCCGGTAAAACCCGGAAGGGATGTAGTCCTTTTGCTGGAAACAATAGCATTGAACCATCGTTTGAAGGGGATGGGATACAATTCGGCAAAAGAATTTAACTCAAAGTTATTGGAGCACATATCGGCTAAAAATAAGAAAAAGAAGGTGAAAAAATAATGAAAGAGAAAGTTGTGAGTAAAGTACAAGTGAAGAATAGTATGGGGCTGCATACTCGTCCGGCTACAGCCATTGTTAAATTGCTGCAAAACTGCAAATGCGATGTCCACTTTACCCATAAACGAGATACGATCAATGCCAAAAGCCTCTTGAGCATACTCATGCTGGCAGCGGCGAAGAACTCCAAAATTACCATCACTGCCGATGGGGATGATGCCTCTTTAACCATGGGAAAGCTGATATCGGCATTTGAAAATGGCTTTGGAGAACGCTTTAAATGAAAGTTAAATCCCGGGAAATTCTTTTGCAGGGTACTACGATATCGGAAGGAATCGCTATCGGATACCCTGTTTATTTGAATTTTGTTGAGGATGCCATTCCTGAATATGCTATCAGCCCATCCGATCTGAAGAAAGAGGTTGAAAGGTACCGCAGCGCCCTGGAAAAAGGGCGGGATGATGTCTGCCGGTTAAAAGAGCAGTTAGAGAATGAAAATCTGGTTGAAGCAGCCGATATCCTAGAAGCCCATATGCAGATTATGAGTGATCCGATGATCACCTCGCATGTTGAAACGAAAATTTGCGAGATGGGGAAAAATGCCGAGTATGTATTCCATAACCTTATCGTCGAATATCAAAAGAAATTTACGGCTTTGCGGAATCCTCAATTCCGCGATAAGTTCAAGGACATTCAGGATATCTCATTGCGGGTGTTAAGCCATTTGAAGGAGAAAAGGAAAAGAACCCTTGCTGAGTTGCCCCAAGATTCGATAGTGTTCGCTCTTGAATTGACGGCTTCCGATATAGCGGAAGTGGATGGGAAGTTTGTGAAAGCCTTCATTACGCAAATCGGTTCTGCGGCCTCCCATGCTACCATTGTAGCTAAAGCCAAAGGGATCCCATTGATCACAAACATTGATTTTGGGCAAATTGATCCTTCAATGGATTGCAGAGTTATTGTGGATGGGAGGACCGGGGAAGTGTTTCTCAATCCGAGCGACGAAAAGATCGCGGCCTACCGCAAGTTGCAAAAAAAGGTTGAAGCCAGTTATCAGGACTTTGCAGATGATTCTGACAGGGAAGCCGAAACCGTTGATGGGTACACTGTAAGGCTATCGGGCAATATCGAAATGGCTGCTGAATTGGATTTACTTCATGCCTATGGCGGCAGCGGTGTGGGGCTATTTCGCTCTGAAAACGCCTTTCTTTCCCACAAGAAGTTTCCGACAGAAGAGGAACAGTTTTTCATTTATAGGAATATCGTTGAAAAAATGAATGGCTTGCCTATTGTATTCAGGGTCTTCGATTTAGGAGGAGACAAGTTTATGACTGGGCAAGAAGTTCCGCGTGAAAACAATCCATTTTTGGGATGCCGTGCCATCAGGTTATTGCTTCAGCAAAGAACCATTTTTGAGACACAGCTAAGAGCAATTGTCCGAGCAAGCGCCTATGGCGATGTGAGTATCATGTTTCCGATGATATCGACATTATCGGAGCTGCTTGAAGCCAAGAATATTTTAGCAGAAGTGCAAAAGGAATTGGAAAGATCGGCAATTGTTGACAGTAAACCGATCCGGGTTGGGTGTATGATCGAAGTTCCATCTGCGGCGATTATTGCGGATCTCCTGGCGAAAGAGTGTGATTTTTTGTCGATTGGGACAAATGATTTGGTGCAATACTCGTTGGCGGTGGATCGGGGGAACCAGGCGATGAGTGAATTGTATTCTCCGGCGCATCCCAGTGTGATTCGATTGATAAAGTTGGTTGTCAATGAAGCAAATCATCAGGGGATACCTGTGACGGTGTGCGGGGAAGTGGCTGCTGATCCCAAATATATACCGCTGTTATTGGGGTTGGGGGTGCATGAGTTGTCGGTGGCATCGCGGGCGATACCCATTGTGAAGAGGGTGGTTCGTGGAACGAGTATTGTTGAGGCGGGAAAGCTGGTTGATCGGGTGATGAGGCTGGGTATGGCCGCAGAAATTGAGGAGATGCTGATTTCGGAGCAAAATCAGTTTGGGGTGTGGTGAAATGTGGGATAGATTGTAAATGGATGTGTGAAAAGAACGTGTCGCCCCTCCGGGGCTAGTGTACAGGGGGGGCTGAACCCAGGCTTCGCAAGCTCAGCCTGGGCTAACACGTGGGTTCATAGATACGTGTAAAGTTCTAGAATGTTTTTGGGCTATAACTTGCGATCCTTCTGAAGGTAGCCTTGGATAATTATATGGCTTTACACGTATCTATGGACATACGTGTTAGCCCAGGCTGAGCTTGCGAAGCCTGGGTTACCTCATCCCCTCCAATTTAGCCCCGGAGGGGCGACACGTTTTTTAAGACGTATATATTTACAATTCATCCCATAAAATTCATCGCGGTAATTTTTTTCCACTCATCTTCAAACGATTGAAATTTATGATGTTCCTCTTGATTAAGCACATAGTTTGTTACAACTTCCAAGGCTGGTCTTCCAATGCTAAAAACTCCATATCCTTCTTGCCAGCCAAATTTTCCCATTCTTGAATTTTGGAACTTATTAATTATCGACGATGTCTTGGTTTTAAGTGCTTGCACTAGACAGGAGGTTGCCAAATGCGAAGGGCAATCAATCAGAATGTGAATATGATCATTTACATTGCCAATAGCATGCAACTTACCGCAACATCCCTGGACTTCTTTACGTATTTTATCATGCAACAAAGTCTTTATAGATTGTCCCAATAAAGGTTCTCTGTTTTTTACGGTCCACACAATATGGTAGAGCAATTGGGTGTGAGTGTTTTTGGTCAGAAATCGAGGGTCAAATTTGATTTCATGAATATTTAAAAAACTAACAAGCTCTTGTTCGAATGGATAAGTGCTATGTCGGGATTCTTCTCTAAGAAAATATTGCTTTACTTTAGGTATGGATTCTAGGCTTACACTGAACGCAGCAAAACCATCTTCCCAATCGAAATTTAAGTTTGAACCGCCTTTTTGATGAATCCATTTTGATGATCCAGCTTTTAATTGGCATAGAAATTTGGATATTGCCATTGACGTTGGAGTATTGACCAGCAGATGGATGTGATTGGAAGTTCCCGATCTTGCAATGAGAAAACCACCCAATCGTTTAATGATCCCAGTAATATATCCATATAGCGAGGATTGATGTTTAGTGGGTATTGAGGAATTGAGGTTTTTTATTCCAAAAACAATGTGAACAAATTGACGGCTGAAGGTGTGTGACATTGCAATTTCCTAAAAAATTGAAATCCAATCTATAATAATTTTCGAAGATTATCAATAGAAAATTTGGGGGTATGATTGGAAGATACGGTGATTTATGCATTAGACTGTAAATGGATATGTGAAAAGAACGTGTCGCCCCTCCGGGGCTAGTATGGAAGGGGGGTGGAACCCAGGCTGAGCTTGCGAAGCCTGGGTTCTGCCCCCCCCTGCATAATAGCCCCGGAGGGGCGACACGTTCTAAAGACGTTCTGCGCAAAACTTTGGTTTATAACCCAAAGCTTTTGAGGTCGGGCATCCCCGGTGGTAACTGGGGCATATTCTGTGACGCTTGCGACGACAACTTTTGTGATGCATCTTTATAGGCAGCTTTGATTAGGTCCTCGAGCCCTTCGATATCTTCTGAATCCACGCATTCAGGTTTTATCTTAATCGATTTAAGATCATGTTCTCCGCTCAGAGTTATTGTCACAAGTCCATTTCCCGCTATGCCTGTAGCTTCCACATCTTTCATTTGGGATTGCAGTTTGGAGAATTGATCTTGCAAGGCCCTGGCCTGCTTTTTCTTTTTTGAAAATCCGGTTCCCATAGGTTATCCTTTTTTTATCTTAATTATGTATGATTTGTTTTTTTTGTACCGATCCTTCCAGTTCAACAGCGGCAAATTGCAGCACAGTATCATAGCGGCTTTGCTTTTTGATGGAAGCTGCCTGTGCTTCTGGTGTGGGGCGGGCGCCAAGCTCTATCGGAGCCGGTGCTGGCGTTGGAGGGGCTTGAGGCGGTGTCTGCACTTTTTGCGGAGCAGGGCTCTCTTTGCGGCCAAGTTCACGGGCTGTTGGAGTTGGGTCTTCAGTCATGGAAGAGTTTTGTTTTGCGGGTACCGCAGGCGCAGGTATGGTGGAAGGAGCTGCCGCAGATACGATGTTTCCATTGGGCGCTTTGCCGATAGCCTCTTCCAGCTCGCTTAGGCGGCGCACGAGATATTCGACAGGAACACGTTGGTGGATGCGCAAGATGCGCAGCAGCAGCGCTTCAAGGGCGATCCGTCCTGAGGGCATGAAACGGATTTGGTTTTGCGATTCCAGCAGGAATTCGAGGATCGTCAAGCATTGTTCCTGTGAGTAGAGTTGGGCAGATTGTTCGTAGCGGTCGCGGTCTGCGGCGGATAGTGTGAGGAACGGAGCTTGTTTCCCTGATAATTTAATGAGCAGCAGTGTGCGGAAATGGTCTGTGAGCGATTCCACAAAATGGAGAAGGTCTTTCCCTTGTGTGAACACTTGGTTGACGATGTCGAAGGCGATAGAAAGGTTGCCCTGTTTTCCCGCCTTATCGAGTGTGAAGAATATGTCTCGGGGCATAATGCCCAGGACAGAGGCGACCGATTCCGTTGAGATTTTTCCTTCATGGAAAGCAAGGATTTGGTCAAAAAGCGATTCAGCATCGCGCAAACCCCCTTCAGCCCGGGTGGCGATCAAACGTAAAGCTTCCTCTTCGATTTGGACATTTTGTTGATTGGCGATCATGGCAAGTTTTTGGATGATCGTTTCTGTGGGGATCCGATTGAGATTAAAGCGTTGGCATCGGCTGAGGATCGTTGGGGGGACTTTATGAGGTTCTGTGGTGGCGAAAAAGAACACAACCTTTGCTGGAGGTTCTTCCAACGTTTTCAGAAGGGCATTGAATGCTTCTTTGGTCAGCATATGTACTTCGTCGATGATATAGATTTTATATTTTCCGGAAGACGATGCGTAGCCGACGGTGTCATTGATTTGGCGTATATCATCGATTCCTCGGTGGGAGGCGCCGTCGATTTCCAGTACATCCATGGAGCTTCCGGCGGCAATTTCTTTGCAGGTGGAGCAATGATTGCAAGGTTCTCGTTCGGGTGTAGGGTTTTGGCAGTTCAAGGCTTTGGCAAAAACACGGGCTAGAGTGGTCTTTCCGGTACCGCGGGAACCACAGAATAGGTAAGCGTGGGCCAGGCGGTTGTGGAGGATGGCATTTAACAAGGTGGTCACAATGGCTTCTTGCCCAAGGACCTCCTGAAAAGTTTGGGGACGGTAGCGCCGGGCTAGAACCTGATAATCAGTCATATATATACATGCTTTAGAGATTGAAGGTTGATTATACCTGAATAGATTGAATTAATGCAAAGAAGAGAAGAAGAGTGTCCTCAACCGTCCCATTTTCTTTAACACTCAGCCTGAAAGGCCTTTTATATGCCAGCCTTTCAGGCTAAAGGTGTTGTGTTAACCGAATGCCATTGGTTAAAACCCGGGGCATTAAGATTATATAATGCGATTATACTTGCTTAGTAATAAGTTCTAAAATGCGCCTGACCTGATCTTTCTGAACTTTTTCTTGCGGACATGACTGCAATACACCAAATGCATCTTTCGGATTGAGCCGCATTTTGTGCACTTTTTCCACATGCTCTAAAGCCTCTTCAGACGTAAGTCCATATAGGATTCCCATGAGTATAGCTGCTATCGTTCCTGTTCTTCCATGACCTCCCCAACAATGAATGTATATTGCATGCCCATCTTCTTTTGCCCGAATGGCTGCTGGTAGAAGCTTGTTGTTTAAGAAATTCAAAACTTCTTCATCGGATGTGACATTGTTATCAGGGATAGGTAAGTCCAGCAAGGTAGGTTTTTTGCCTGCAATTAAAATGTCATATCGAGCAAATTGTTTTGCGCCTCCATGATCATAGTACACATTTCCCTTTCGTGACCCATCCAATAAGCCAACAAAAGTATCCACTCGAAGTATCCTGGTTAGGAAATCGATCTTTTGTTGTGCTATCATTGGATCTTTGTCTCCGGGATACGACCCCATGAAAATATGACTGTTGAGATCCAAAACATTGGCCTGAGGAAGGTTTTTCTTAAAAGCGTCCGTCATAACCGATGGATAATTAGGATACGCGTCAGTTAAATTTTGGTAAGTGCCAAAACGTCCCCGATAGATTTGTTTAATTTGTCTACAGGTTAAATCGATTGAAGAGATTTTCGGGAATTGGACAAATTTGGAAACGACAACTTTTTCAAAAATTGATACAACTTGGCTAATTAAAGGAATCGCAGTGATCAATGCCATTACATAATGGCTATAGCGATTCGTCATAGTGGCTTGAAGATAATGAGCAGAGCAATTACCCCATAACAAAGCATTTTTCCAGGTATAATGTTCTTTTTGCAATCCTACATAATATGTTAAATTATTCACAAAAACTCCTAAATTAAAATTTTCAAAACACAAATAAAAGTTAAGTAAAACTGTGTATTATTATATATATAAGTAGCAACTTTAAACTATAGCTTAATTAAAATCAAGTTAAAAATTTTAATAACCGCTTGAGTTCACAGAAAAAAACGCATCACTTGACCCAAAATGTGTTGTTATTTGCTCAATTATTTCAAATTGGTTGTGTTTGGAAACTTGTAAATTAATAAATGCTTCAAAACTCATGTTAAAACCTCGACCCATATTAACGTGGCGGCAGTGTAATAAATTGAGCGGATTCAAAGTCTTTATTTGTCAAATACCCATCTTCACAAAATCCGGTACGACAAGTAAAAATATATTTTGCCCTATCTTCTTTATGTAGGTTATTAGCGTTATATAAATTCTTTAATTCCAATTTACCATCCATATCGATCTTAAAGCGAATCTTATCATAAGCATCAAGTATCCAAACTTTTGGTAATCTCGATAATTTTCCCTGTAGAACTGAAGAAATTTTAGCAAATTCGTATCCTTCTTTTATTACTTCTCCTAAAGGCTTCTCAATCTGATCTAATGGTACATAAATGGGAAAACGGAGAGTTTGATCTTGGATAAAATCATCCAACAATTTCAGTGCGATCTTTTTGGTGAACAGAGTCTTCCCAGAGGCGGCTTCCCCTTGAATCAACAGAATTTTTTTCTTTGGATTAATTAAAAAGTTCATAACGTCTGTCATGGGCTCCACAGCACCAACCGGATTAACAAATTCAAGCGTCTCTTTTTGAAACTGGGCCATCATTTGTCTGGCTTTTCGCAAGGTCCATTCCATAGGCATCCACCTAACAAAAGCTCCAGTAAAAAAATCTGAGGAAAATGGCAAAGAATCAACCAAGGAGGTTAGGACTGATACTCGGACCTTGCGATCACGTGAGCCCATCGACCGCAAAGTTTCACAGGCAATATTCGCCAGCTTGGAGACACCAACATATTTGTGATTGCAAAATGGCTGTATACTAGAAAGCCAATCGGCCACCTTATTGGCATGAATTCCATCTACCAAGTCCATTTCCTCCCGCATCGAACGTAAAATTTCTAAACAAGAAACCAGTGATTGAAAGTCGTGTTGGTATGCATTATCTTTGATCTCGAGGATTATTTTTTCAATTGGTTCTACGAGATTTTGGGGTTGGAAAATCTGCTGCAGATAACTTACAACCTCAGAGCGCATTCCTTTCTTTTCAAGTTCTTGTTTACTAAATAGCCAATCGATTACCTTATTAGTTTCAATTCCATTCACTAAGGCTACTCCTTCCCACATCGAGCATAAAACTTCTAAACAAGGAACCAATGTTTCATGAGAGTCCTCTTCTTTGGTCTCGAGGGCTATTTTCTCAATTGTTTCAATGAGATTTTGCAGTTGGAAAATCTGCTCCAGATCACTTGCGACCTCGGAGCGCATTTCTTTCTTTTCAAGTCCTTGCGATTTTTCTTTTGCCAGTGCAGCAACAATACTTTGCAGGGCTCTTCTGATTTTGATATCTTTAAAACGGAAATCTTTCATCCATTTTTGTAAAGCTTCCACAATTTTTGTTCTATTTTCTGGGTCAATCTGATCAAAAATTTCCATGATTTCAGTGATCCAGTCAGGAATGGTTTGCTGCAGAAAATCACTGATCATTTTATGAATGGTCTTCCCTACCCATTCTTCTTTTGATGTAGATTGCTTTAAATATTCTGCAAAATCCCTCGAAGTTCTTAAATCGACCTCCGGTGAATCATTCGTCGATGACTGTTTATATGAATCAAAATGTCCAAAAGTTGTGATGCTGCTAATAGGCTGTGTCATAACTCTCTCCATAATAGGTTGTTTGAATGATAAATATTACAAAAAGGTGAGCTAAAATGGAAATTAAAAAAACTAATGAAGCTTATAAGAAAATCTAATGCTTTTTAGAAGTCCCGCTTTCCAGTTTGCCTGGATGGGAGCCTATGCTCGATTAAGTTAGAAACTGGACGAAATTAAACCAATAGCCGGAAATAATGGGGAAATTTTAACTAAAGGTTGGTATAATCAGTTAAAGAAAACTCAGTCCTTCAGGACCGGGTGGTTAAATCACACCTTTTTCTTGGAGGAAATTATGGCACATTCTGTTGAACTTGGTCCCAAAGTCCAAAAGGAGTACTCAACAGTATCAAATACAGGACCTAAAGATGCAGTAACCGAAAGGATTTACGAAATTTTCCGAGATGTACTTATCCCTTATGGTTTAGATATGGCTGGTAAAGAGGCGGCATACGACGGATTGATGAAAGAAAGAGAGTATTATATTCAAATGGAGATGCAAGCAGGCCTAGACAGAGAACAGGCCGAAGCCAAAGTAGACTTTTTCTCTTGAAATATACACATAGAAGATTGCATTCAACACAATAGGCACTACACATTTTTAAATTTAGACTTACCTTATATGAAGCATGCAATTTTTGTAAGTGCCTTCACCTTGTAATATGGATCTTGAATCTGTTTGGCTGATCTGATAGCTCCAGAAAAGTTTTTAGACCGAGCTTGTGCTATAGATATCATATTTATCACTTTAGCTTTATTTCGATCATTTAAACGTTTAAAATTTTTCATAGCCCTGTCAAAATCCTTAACCTCGAGTAAGGCTAAGATAATATTTAAAATAGAATTGTCCTTAGTGTCATCATATAGGCCGAAAGGGCCATACGTGGGTAATTTCTCGGTCAATAGTTCGGCCATTTCAAATGTTTCGTTCGCTTTGCTAATGTTTATTCCGTATTGAATTTTTGCCACACCAGCTAATTGCACAGCACGATCATTTATATTTGGGAATTGTATACAAATTGACTTGGCTTCTTCCAGAGTCGCTTCAGCTCCACAAAAATCTTTAGTTTCGATTTCAACTTCTGCGATTCTTGATAAAGCAAAAATTCTATTTTGGCGATCGGTAATTTGATTTGGGATATCTTTGGCTTCATTTATTATTTCTTTGTAGAGTAAATCGTCGTTCATTTGTGCAAAAGTCTTTGCGAGAGATAAAAGAGCGAGTGATTTTGATACAAGAGCATAATGGGTATTGTAATTAAAAAAAGAATTGTCTCGTGCTATTTCTAAGGCCTTGTTCTTTAACTCTTTGTATTTCAAATCGTCTTTCATTTTAGCAAATATTTTAGCAATTAATATTAACGACTCTATCTTTTCTCCACTCTGATAATGAGAAATACGTTTATCTGCTATTTCCAACGCTAATGCAATTGTGCTTGAAGCACCTTTAAAATCCTCTTTTTCAAATTGATTATTTGCAATTTTGGATAAAATTTTAACTTTGATTTTAATCTCAAAATTATTGATAAGTTCAGCTACTTTTAATGATCCAGTATAGTCTTGTATTTCAATTAGAATTTTTGCAATTTTTGATAATAGTTTAGCGCTATTACCAGTATCAAGCCTATGATGTATTTCTAAGGCTTGGGAGATGTTTTTTGATTTAGCAAATGCAACCCCAATCTTAATCCATTCTGGTATCCTCTCGCCCCCTGTTACCTTAATAGTCTCCATAGCTCCAGTAGTGTCCAATGACTCAGCTTGTGCACCTGTAATTTCAGCAAGTCTAAAACTTTTGTCTCGTTCGTCCTTTATCTCGACAGCTGCCCGATTTGCTTGAACCAAAGTGACTTTAGCTCCAGCGAGGTCATTGATTTTGGCTTGGGCTTTCCCAATAACCTTCAACATCTTGGCTTGTGTATTAGGGTCCAAATCTTGATTGGCAATAGCCTTAGCTTCATTGATTAATATTGTCTTAAGAATTGGACGATTGTATTGACTGTTTTGGAAAATGTAAACGTTTAAATCTTTTGAGACCTGAGACATTGATAAAAGGGATCGAAAATCAAGATCTTGATTGATTAGCATCCAGATTTCTATAGGAAAACCTGTGAATTCCGTTTTGCCCTCTTTTGAATATATAGAGATCATCTTTTCGAAAATGGAGACAATTTGGCCGATGATCGGTAAAAACTCTAAAGCTGCTATGATCACATGAACCGTTCTTTCGCCTAATTTCCCTTCTGTAGCCATCGCTTTTTGGTAATGGCCTGCAAAATTCCCCCACAGCAGGGCATTTTTCCATGTGTAGTTTAATCGGCTTAAGGTGCAATCAATATTAGAAAATGAAATCACTGTTATCTCATATAAAGTTTACTATAAAAAAAATAATTATAACAAAATTATAATTATTTCGCAATAAATATTCATGATATTCAGGATATTTATGTAAAATTAAACGTCGACATAAATTTAAACAGTAGATAAAATCAAAGTGAAATTTTAAATTTTTAACAATAAGGAGATAAAAAATGGCTGCGCCCCTACCCAGTAGTATTAATTCAACAAACCCATTTTTTCCTATAATCGAAACCGATAAAGACTGGAATCCACAGGCCGAACGTGATTTTTTTGTTATCGTACCTCCTAATTTTAGTCATGATGGTATCCTACCTCCTAATTTGATGGAAACTCACGAATCCGAAATCATAAAAGTAAAACAATTTAAGCTCTGGAAAGTATCAGACCAAACAGTAACTTTTAAGGAATGGCTCGAAAAGTCAAAAGAAAAAAAAGAAAATAACTAGCAAAATTCCATGAATATTTTTCGCTCTTTTACTGGAAGGATCCGCGGGTAATATTTTGAGAGCAAAACCATATTTTCATTTTTGAAAAAAAGTCTTCCAATTTCAAATTTCATGAGAAGGTCTCATGAATTCACGATCTTTAAATGTGATTTGAGCATTAGTTCCCATATTGCTCACACCCTTGTTAAGGTGAACAATAAATATTTGTCTACACGTTTTAGGACCAAGTGATGCGTTTTTTCTGAACTCAAGTAATAAATTTTATTGCTCTTGATTTTTTTCTCATTTCTTATTAACATTACTCCATTTAAACAATTTTTAAGGTCTGAATTATGAAGTTTTTAGGAATAGATGCCAGTACCCCTTTACATGGAACAGCTCTTCAATTTAGAGAATCAGAAAATCAACATAAACGTCTCGATGATTTATTTCGATCATTATTTTCTCCTCCTGGATTGGTCGTCAAAGGCCCCTTACGTCATGAAGTTAAATTTAAAGTGGGCTTGGAAGATGGTAAATTGTTCGGCACTGGGACTATAACTTTGGCCGATGGCTCCAAGTGCAAAGGCGTGTTTATAAATGGAAAAGGTAAAGGTACTAGAGTCTTAACGGACGGAACTAAATGGGAAGGGGAATTTGTTGATTGGAAGTTACATGGTCGAGGAACTAAAATCTTATCTGATGGAACTGAATTTTCGGGAAAGTTTATCAATGGTGAATTTCATGAAGGAACCAAAAAATTTCCTGACCTAGAAATTCATACAGGCTCTTTTGTAGATGACAAATTGCATGGTAAAGGAACCATTACCTTTCAAGATGGAACACATTATGAAGGGGATGTAGCTTTTGAGAAATTACATGGTAGAGGAACCTTAACGTGGTCTGATGGTACGAAAACGGAAGGGATTTTTGAAAATAGTGAGATCTTCAAAGGCACTCAAACTTTCTCAATCGGTAAAATTGAATGGGAAGTTGTAAACTTCATTAATGATCCAATACAAGGTAGGGGAAAGAGAATTTACCTCGATGGAATAATCGAAGAAGGAGAATTTGTTGATTATAAACTCGTCAAAGGAACTACCACCTACCCAAATGGGGATAAATTCGAAGGAACCTATGCCGATTGCAATTCTGAAGGTATGTTAATTTGCGCCGATGGACAATGGTGCAAAGGAACTTTTGTCAATGGAGAATTAGATGGTAAAGGGGAACGAGGTGATGCTCTGGGAGATAGAGCAGAGGGTATATTTGATAAGGGAGAGTTAAAGAATGGCACCATTACTTGGCCTAGTGGAGAGAAAATTACTTATGTAGATGGTATGCCTTTTGGCTATGGAACAGATATCTATGTTGAAGGAAAATTTACGGGGCAATTTGAAAATGGAGAATTTCGAAAAGGAAGTGTAACCCTTCTTGACGGAACAAAAATCGAAGGAACTTTTGTCAATTTTTTAAGGCCAAGCGGCAAATGTACAATAACTTGCCCCAATGGAATAAAATTTGAAGGACAATTTATTAATGGGGAGAAAAATGGACTAGGCACCTTAACATGGCCCAATGGAGAGAAATGGGTTGGCATCTTTGATGATACTTCCAAGACATTCAACGGAACCAAAACTTTGTCCACAAAAGAAATAATAGCAGGAGTGTTTCACGAATGCGGCAAATTTTGTTTTTTTGAAAATGGCAAATTGTCTGGCAAAGGTACTCACACATTCCCAAATGGATTGAAATATGTGGGGACGTTTGAACTTGGAAAATTTCAAGAAGGGAGCATATCGTTCCCGGATGGCGTGACATACACTGGAAGATTTAATGATGATCAAGAATTTGGAGAAGAAGAATTAAAGTCCGGCACTATAACTTTTCCCAATGGATTGAAATATGAGGGCCATTTTTTCGAAGGAAAACTCTATGGCCCTGGAAAGATAACCTACCCCATTGGGATGATTTTGGATGGAGAAATATTTCGCGATGGCAAATTATTGAAAGGTACTAGATCCATCACTTTGCCTAGAAGAAAGGTAACCTTTACTGATGGTAGGGTATATATTGGCGATTGTGTTAGCCCTGTCAGCAGCAAACAAAACATCCATGGTAGTGGAACCATGACTTGTCCTAGTGGTATTAAACTGGAAGGGGATTTTGTCAATGGCAAATTATGTAGAGGCATCAAAATCTTTCCAGATGGCAAGATACTTAAAGGCGATTTTGTCCAAAAAAAAATAAATGGGAAAGGTATCGTTATCTTTCCTGATGGAACAAAGCTTAAGGGAAACTTTGTCAAAGGCAGATTATGTAAAGGAACCAAAATCTGGCCCAATGAGGTGTTAATTGAAAAGGGAACTTTTAAAAAAGGAAAATTACATGGCAAAGGATCCCAAAAATATTTTTGGGGCACGACGGAAACAACGGAAACAGGTGACTTTGTAGACGGAGAACTACATGGTGAAGGTGTCAAAACATATGCTGAGGGATTGGTGTTGGAAGGATCTTTTGTTAATGGCCGACTACATGGTCAAGGAACTGAAAGCTTAAACGGATTCGTAGTAAAAGGGTCATTTGAAAGAGGCGTCTTACATGGACAAGGAACCAAATGTTATCCTGATGGAATGAAATTAGAAGGATCTTTTGTAAACGGTACACTACATGGCCAAGGATGCAAAACTTTTCCAAATGGAATGAAATATGTAGGATCCTTTGAAAATGGTGAATTGACAGGTTATGGAACAATGTCGAAGGACAAATATAAAATTTCAGGACACTTTTATCAAGGTTCCGTCCAAGGCAAATTTACAATACACTCGCTATCAGATAATACAGCAGTAACTACTTCAATTGAGGGAGAACAGATTAGTTTTGAATCGGTATCCTATCAGCATGATTGTTTCTTGAGAGACCTTATTCCACATATCATTCTTACTCACGCAATTAATCCAGATAATATTAATCATTTTTTTGAAGGAATGAGTGAAAACGAAACAGATTATTTTATGATAAATGATAAGGCCAGAACACTACGTATTATTCAAAAATTGTTTACCCCAGATGGGAAAGTAGGAAGCCACCTAGTATTATCCAAAAGCTTACCAACAAGGCCTCATATGCATTGGAGTTGGAATCAACTTGTCCAACCCCATAGTGTGGTAAATGACTGGGAAGGCGCCAATATAGCCATTTTGGAACCCTTATCTATTTTTGAAAGCACAGATCATAAACCTATAGGAGTTGCTTCCTATGACACATTTACTATTGGAGAGCATCAACTTTCCCCAGAATCAACGATTTTGGTTCCCGAAGAGGTATATCATGAAGCATATAAGTATTTGACAGGTTTTCGTGGGAGAATCTTGTCATTCCCTTCTGGGAAAAAAATAAGAGAAGTTATTTTTGAGACTTTACAGAATCATTATCCTCAAACATGGCATCTATGTGATGAAAGTGGGGAGCTTGTAGGTGATAAAGCAACCAAGTCTCGCGCAGGCTATCCTTCAGCAACCTATATCAAAACAACTGACGGGAGAGTGCTGAGATTATTTGAAAATGGAGGAAGTGAAAAGCATGAGCTTGCTGCACCAATGTTAGAGTATATTGAGAGGAAGCGACATATTGGTCTACACATGCATTTTCCTACAATTCGATTGGAAGAGTCAGACTACTTTAACTGGCTCGTTGAATTTACAAATAAGAAGAAAATCCCCCAAGGTGCTCGTTTTATTGCTCAATATAAATCACCTGAGGACCTAAAGAAAGGTGCTTTGGAAGCACTTGAATTTTGTCAAGCCGTAGAAAGATTCGATCTCAACACTAGGATAAGGGACCTTAGCCATTCGGTTATTAGTGGAGCACTTTTAGCAGATCTCGCAAGTCTTAATAAAGAAAAATATCCTGATCAAGGACTTGATTTTTCAAGCTTGAGTTTGGATGAACCCTGGCGAACTAAACTAATAAATACTTTAACAGAAATTCAGAAGTATTTAAAAGATGGTGATAAAGAGCAAGCACGCAGTCATTTCGATCAGTACCGTTCTTATTTGAAACAAATGATAGTCGCAATAACATAAATTTGTTAATCAGAAAAAAAACTGCTAAATTAAAGCAATTTCGGAGGGGATACTAATGGATACGATTCTAATAGCGTTTTTGCAACGGCAAGATCGCTAAAGTTTGCTCCATCAGTACTAACACTCATTCCATTCTTGGGATTGAATTTCCCTATTTTAGTATAAGTTATATATCCTTGGTCCCAGAACCATTCTTCACATCGCGCCATGATCTCAAACGGCTCTTCGTTATAAAAGGTTTTTCCTGTCTCTACAGATTCTGCAAAAATCAGAGCTATCTGCCCTAAAATGGATGGACTTTTAAATCCAGGGACACTACAAAGCATACTAGCTCGATGAGCTGTTCCTTCCACGGGTCTCCTAGATATGAGCAGCCAATGGGAGTCTTCTGGCGCCTTCTCACCAAGGTTTGCCATTATTATAGGATCAAATTCACTGTAAAGACTTGGCAGGGAAGGATTCACTGCTTTGAGCTCTTCTATACGTTCTCCAAATGATTTTGGATGAAAAGGTTTGCCTCCCAGTGTCGATGGAATAAAGAGAATCCTAAACATGTTCTGAGCAGGTTGTGTTCGCAATTTAAGTTCAGGTGTCAAGTTATGTTTTTGGGCAATTTTTTCCTGAGTTTCTATTACTTTACCCCACGCTTCTTTTAATTGTTGCCGAATATTTTCCGGGAATGGTTTTTCAACTCCCACAATCCCACAATGTAATTCCCATTTTTTTGCAGTAAATGCATCGCGATAGATTAATTCTTTCCAGCGAGCGTTGTCATTTGCTATTGCGAAAATACTCCTACTTACTTGACAAAGCCGTGCAATTTCCGAAAGGCCACAGTGGCGCAAAATAATTTCTTGACCTACAATCTCAGAAGGAAGATCACTGAAATTCACCTGGCCTTGGATCTGAACAACATCTGATTGTTCAGCTTTCTGATGAGGCATGGAAGGAAGATATATTCTCTGAACAGCTTTTGTTAATGAGTCAATGGAAGTAAAGCTGTCGGGATTAAGCTTTTCAACCTCTTCTCTTCGTTGTCTTACAGGAAATTCAGCAAGGTAATCAAAAAAATCAGCGATTTTTGCTCCAACTCGTCGGATTTGGATCTCTATCATATCGACAAATTCCAGCCTTTCTTTATCTGTTTTCAGATATTGCAGGGTTTCAATGAGAGGATATACGTCTATTGTTGGCTGGAACCGATTACAGATTTCAAAAATATAAGGAAAATGGCCTTTCGTATATTTTTGAGGATTATCGAATAAATTTTCTATATGTCTTATGTGTCTCAAAACTTTTTCTTCCACATATGCTGATCGCGCAGGAACTGTACCCATATCCTTCAGTTCCACATACATTTCTCTAAAAACCATCTCTATTTCCCTAGATTTCCGCTTTTCCAAGATAGAAAGCAATCGAAGCAATCGAAGAAAAAGTGACAAAGATTCTTTACGTTGTTGTTCAGGAAAAAGTACAAGACCAAGGGCAAAGTAAATGCTAAAATTATAACTATAACCCTCAGTTGTTATAAGAGAATATTTAAAAGTTTCTAAAATGTCCATCGTTTTATTTTTTACGTATTCTAACCGTTCATGCAATGTTTCAATAGCTTTCAACTCAGCATACATACCCTTAAAATATTCCTTTGCTTCCTTATGATCTAACATTTTAACTATAGAAAGCATTTGAAGAAATGATTCCATACATTCTTTGCGGAACCCATCAGGAAAAAGAACGAGTCCAAGTATAAAGTAAATGGGAATATCACGATTCTCAATTTTTTTTAATTCATCACGAAATGTTTGCAGGATGTCCTTGAGATCTTTATTCGGCAGTTTACTAATAATCTCCTTTATATCTTCTTCCCGAGGATAGACTCCAATTAGTTTGCATATTTCCTCCAAATTTATAGTTTCTGACTCACTAGCATTTTGCAACGGAGTGCTACCAAAGGCTGATGTAATTGAAAATTCTGAAGATGTAGATAATGACATTGGCGTTCTCCTAAAATGTTTTTTTGGCTCGTATAATTTAAATTTGTATTAAAAAATATGGAAAATGAACGAACATCGCAAGTAAAAAAAACTTATAATAATCATAAGTTAAATTTACTTGAGTGAGAGAGCAGTACATTTTTTTTTAACGAACATCTAAAATTTTTTATGATATTGCCGAAGGACAAAAAAACATTCTCATTTTTCGACATCATTTAAATAAAGAAAATCGGAAATATTTAAAAAGCCACTTCATGATCTTTGTGTTGCTCGCGCACCTCCTCGGGTTTAGATCAATAAATTTTACTTATAATTTATATAATTTTTTTTTATTAGTAAATTTTCTATAACTTTGCTAAATTGGCATTTTTAAAATTTAAAAAAAAATAATACCATATTTAATTTTAGGTTTGAAATGTCATACATATCTTCGCAATTAAAAATAACAGAAATTCCAATCAACAGCTCTGAGGATATACTCAGGGACAGATTTCACTCGAGAGTACGTATTGAAGGTCCAGATTTTCTAATAGAATTATTTTTGGATACAATTGAATGCAGTAGAGCCTGGTTTTCAAATAAAACAATCAAGGCAACTCTAGATCTTAGCTGCATCGCTACATTAGATTTACAACAACTTAGGAGAGCTTTCTCAATATTGCGTATAAATATCAATCCAGACCGAAAACTAATTCGAATATCTAGTGAGGAACATTTGGTTTTCGATATCAGCAATACTAGGGATTTAGCAAAAGTTTTGGCTACAAAAGATCCAAAGGAAGAGCTGTGGTTGCAAAGCTTGATAGCTAACATAAATTTCAATAGAGAATATCATGAAGACAATCCAGGTGCATTGAGTCGTTTGGGAGAGATTGCTGATATAATTAAATTTTATCCGAAAGGAATGAGAATGAATTTAACTGCATTTTTCCCTCCGGAAACATGGCAAGAAGAAGATTTTCTAAAATCATTCACTAAAAGAGTAAAACAAATAAAAAGTTCCGATGAGAATTTTTATATTTCTAATCCCGGCATAAGAAATCCACGAATTAATCCTGATGGAATAGATGATTTATTAATAAAAAATCTTTCAGAAATGATACTCCAAAATAAAAATGATCTTGCAAAAATCTCTTTAAAGCTATTGACAGAATTAATAGAAATGCAAACTGCATTTTCAAAATCATATTTAGAATTTCAAAAGAAATCTTTAACAGACAGAAAAAATCAATTAGGGCAAATCTCTTCTTCGGATGATTTAATTTTAGATTTAATACAATATAACTATTTTTTATACCACTTCGCTTTAGGAAAAATTAAATCTAATGATGATTATATTTTGCTTCTTCAACAAATTGATCAAGGAGCGCAGGCAAGTACTTTCGAAGAGTTGTGTACAGCTTTAGAGACGGCAAGAACGTATTTTTTAAAAGTGATTTCCAATTCTCCAGAACAAAATCCAGAGTCTACGCAATGTCAACCTTGGATGTCCTCATTCTTTGTATTTCGTAAAGTGATAGAAAGAGATCCCACCATTCTGTTGACCTTTGACTTAACATCAGAAAATCTAAAAAAACTTGGATTTGATGGTTTTCCTATTTCTTCAATCATTGGTGAATGGCTTCTAGATATTGCTAGAGACCTATTTAATTCCGAAGTATTGGAATGCTCCAAACAAGCTTGGGCAATAATAGAAAACTTGAAAAATGAAACCGTTTTTTCAAAGCAGGTCAGTGATCAAGCTCGGGAGTTTGTTGCTGAGATGCCTACACCTAGTTCAACAATTCTATTTGACGATAGTTTTAGATGGTCTGTGAGTTGGGACTGGTGTGTAAGACGAGTATTACAAGCTGATCCCGTCATCCAACGAGAATTGTCAAATTATACAGAAGTATATGTTACACAAGATGACCTTATAACACCGATAAAACTCACTGATTTAATCGATGTATTTTTAGAAAATGATGAACAGGGAGTATTGCTTATCAAGGGAGGATCGGGATCTGGCAAAACGTTTTTCTCTAAAAAGCTTGCATGGGAACAAAAGCATTACACTAGTTCTATTGTTAACAAATATGACGTAATTTATTCCCCTCTTGATAAGTTGGAATCATTCGAATATCGAATTCATCTCAGGACTGAAAGTATGAAATTATACAGTATTGCAACTTTATCTCCATTGAGGGAAAGAAAAATTTTATGGATTTTCGATAATTATGATAAAATTAATGTGGGAGAGCGAGGATTTCCAAATCTATATATAACAAATGAATTTAGAGATTCTCCAAATTCGAAAGTTATATTTCTTTGTAATGATAGCCTAAGTAAGAAAAAAGAATTTTATTCTGAAGTTTTTTCGCCCGATTTCGGAAGAAAACTAATGCAAGCTCAAATGATACCATTCAAGAAAGAATAACTATTTAAAATGTAAGGTTATCCTTATTTTTATAATAATTAATGTTTAGTTTTAACGATAGGAGAGTTGTTTTGAATCAGGTTTCTATAGAAAGTTTACCCATTGAGATAGTTTATCAAATACTCGAACTAGATGAAGTATCTGTAGTGGATATGGGTAAACTGAGGAAGGCATCAAAGCATTGTTACAACCTGGTTGGTGGTTTTCTACCCTATTATTTGATCGATCAATTGATGAGAAAAATATGCGAAAATATTAACACCTACATTGGAGAAAAAATATATTTTGATCACATTTTTATTCTTTCACCTATTACATTCGCTTTAAAAAAATGTGAACCTATAGAGTCGAACTCTTCATTAAGTTTAATATGGAATATGTTTTCGCAAAAAATTTTAAATAAAGAAATAAAACAATCCTCTAAAGTTACAATTGTTGCAGTAGCTTCTCTTCGCGGACAAACGCTGTTAGAACTCCAAAAAAAATCTGATCGATTGGATACTGAGGAACTTTTCCTGGATTCTATATTGAAGCAAAACCCATCAGAACAGAAAAAGGCTACTCCAGTAGATTTAAAAAAGACTTTTAAGGCAAGTGAACTATTATGTGTTAAAGCGACATCTGGTTCATCAAACGTGGTGCATTTTCTTTTAGATATACCTCAAGATAAGTTTGAAGTTATTGTACAGGCTTCAATTCCTTTTTGCGTGAATATTACAACCCGTATAGAAATCGAGAATGTTATAAAAATTATAAAAACATTGTCTGAATTCGAAAAGCCAGGACTCACCATACTTCTATTTCAACAGTTTGCATTGCCTTTTTACGAGAAATTATGCGTAAATCTAACCTCTGGTTTTGGGCTGGTTATAAAACAATTGTCGCATATCTCTCGAGATAAGCTTGATAAAATTGTAGAAGCTGCAATCCCATTTAGTGGAAAAATTTCTTCCGGAGAGGATATCGCCTATTTGCTTTGGAGTTTATCAATCGAAGACGATCTCGATTATTTTGTAGAAACCACAATTCCTTACTATGAAAAATTGTGTACAAATGTTAGGTCTAATTTTTCACATGTTGTAAGAACCTTATCACAAATCCCTCAAGCTGATCTGAGTAAAATTGTCGATGCTGCAATCCCTTTTATCGTGAAAATCTCAGATGGTTGTGAAATCGAGTCTATTCTTGTTGTTTTAAGTAAAATTCAAAAATTGGATCAATTTGTAGAAACTCAACTACCGCATTACGAAAAATTGTGTATAAATATAGAAAATTATTTCTCAAAAATAATAGAAGCCTTGTCAGAAGCCTCTCAAGATCGCTTAAATAAAATTTTGCCAAAGGTATTGTTTATTAGTGAAAAATTTACTAGTGGGGTTAATACAAGGCAATTAATAAAAGTATTGTTGGACATTCCAAGCGAGGAATTAGACGATGTTGTAAAGGCTGCTTTGCCTTTTAGTAATGATTGGGATAATGAAGGAGATATAATCAAACTAATCGAAAATTTAGCCAAACTTAAACTTCCTCTAGATGCCTTAAATGAGTTTTTAGCATCTTTAGGGCCTATCTATGATAAATTAGAAAGCAAATCACAACTTTCATCTCTGATAAAGGATTTTAATTATGTCCCCAAAGGCTGTCTACACAGGTATGTCGAAGCTGCCAAGCAGTTTGATAAAAAAATGATATCAGATTATCATATTTTTTCAATTATAGGTTTTCTAGTTCGCAGAAAAGAAGACATACTGGATAATTTTGTCAATGCAGCTCAAGTTCTCTGTAAAAATTTAACAAAAGCAGAAGATTTTCAAGTGGTATTGAGTGCATTATGCGACTTGGACAAATACCAGTTAGACTATGTCATGAATGCAGCAAAACCTTTTCTAAAGAAATTGACAAAAGGAAGAGAGGTCACTGACCTTATTTACGGGCTTTCAAAAATACCAAGCAATAGATTAGATACTTTTGCCGAAGCTTCCATGCCAATCTATGAAAAATATTCTGCAAAATTTTCATTTGGCCATGTTCTTTCATCATTGGCTAGGATTTACGATAAAATAGATTTGCAAGCTGTAGTTAAAGCAGCTTTGCCATTTTTCGATAAACTTACATATACTGATAACATCGAAGAAGTTATCAACTCAATAGCTAAGGTTCGTATAAACAAAATGGAAAAAGTAGCCTTTGCGGCATATGTCATTTGCGAACAATGGCAGAATGGACAATCAATAGGGAATATCATTCGTGTACTTGATGATCTTTATTATGAAGACCTCCACGAAATCGCAGTTGCTGTAAAATTTTTCTCTCTAAAAACATATGACCCATGGAGTATTCAAGTAATAATAAATGCTATGACTCAATTTCCACCCGGCAATCTCAAAGAGATTGCTGAAATTTTAGTTCATTTTTGTGAGGAATGGAATATTGAAATGAAACTTAGAGATGTAGTTAAAAATTCGCCCAAAATTTCTTCAAATACCTTAAAAAATCTATTACAAGGGGCACGTCCATTTTTTGAGAAATTAGGCAAGGGGCATAAAGATATTCATATTCCCTGGTTAATTGAGCATTTTGCAACAGCTCCAAAAGGACAAATAATAAAATATATGAATGCAGCCCTTGAATTTTGTGACAATATGAATGAATTTGATGACTTCCTCTTTATCATACCTAGTTTGGTCAAAGTAAAAAAAAGTCGATTGGACAAAGTAACATCAGCTGCCAAAATGTGCTGTCAGAATTTGACCTCAGCACGTGACATTTCTAATATAATTGATGCTTTAGGCAAATTTGCCTCCAAAAAGCTAGATAGTGTCACAGAGGACCTGAAAAAGATAGGACTAAAGACAACTGATGCAAAGGATATTTTACTTGCTATTCAATCCTTGCATTGAAATCGATAAACAATTCGTAGGTGCATCCATTTTGGGTTTTTGGTAAACTAGTATAAAATAAAAAAAGCATTTAATGAAAGAAGAGTGTACATTTCCACAAAATTTACTTCTTTTTCTCTCCAGCCTTTCGACTCCTGGTTCCCGACATTTGTGAAATAGGAAGCTCAAGCAGCCTGCTTTCTATCCGAGGAGTGTCCGGAGCTTCTAAGCTCAATTCGGCGTCCGTAAAGTTTATGATGGAATGAAGGATTTTCCATTTTTCATCGGACGAAAGCTTGTCATACAGGTTTAAGCTTTCAAGAATCCTTAATTTTCCTTGCATTAGTAAATTATCTTTTAACACCCTTTCAGTTTCTCCTGTGTGGCTTACGATTTCTTCCATTTCCTTCACAGGTGTCACTGACCAGGAAAAGGGAATATGTGCAAGGATTCGAGAATCATCCGGAGTTGTGGATAGGCTATCAGATGGATTCAACAAATAATACACAGCATAGGTTTTGGTTAATTCGACTCGAAAATCATTTGAGTTACTGATATAAATATGACATTCGGTTCCTTGCAGGGCTTTTGTCCAAAACGGAGCTGTAAATAAACCTGGATAAAGAAATCGAATGCAATGGTCCCCCCGCAGCCAAGAGTCGTGGGCTGTTAGACGTAATACATTCACACAGGGGAGTGCTTTTTTAATCTCTTTTTCAGTGTGGGAAAGAAGATGACCTTTGAGGAGGTATTTTACCTGGGCCTTTACTTCATCTGCCGATATTTTTTTGTTAAATCCTTTTTTATTGATTTCCGTAAGTAAGTCAAAATAAAAGTCATTATCTTCAATTTCTATTGGATCCTCTTTACCAATGTAAAATGAATGGTCGTTGATTGTTATTTTCGAGAATGGAATATATTCATTAGGCTTTAAGCAGCGTAGAATTTCTCTGATAGTGACTTTGCTTAAGGGATGCTCCGACTGTTCATTTTCATACCACTTATGTTCTACATAGGGGATGCTTTTGGCTTCAGAATTAATCCAGCTTAGATCGTGCACATTTTTTTTAAGTTCGAGGACCAGATTTAAGCTAGGATCGCTCCATTTTCTTAGCGTTGCCAACACTTGTTTTTGGGTTTTTGAGGTATCTCCAAAACCCATAAGAATAAACTTTTTTATTTTGGAAGTATCTTTTTGTTCCAAGACTTCATCGATGATAGATAAAAATTTTTGGAGGTCTCTTCCTTTGGTTAGGCCGGCAAGCTCTTTAGAGAAAATATCGGGTTCGAGCAATTTGCCTATATACTTATATAGGAGGTTGCTCCATTCGGTTTTGTTTTTTGCCAGATCCATGAATTGTTCGATTTCTTTATGTAAAACCACAAGTCTTTCCAATATTTGAATAAGAGGGATGCCGCCAAATTTGATGAAAATGAGGAGCTGTTTAGTCCTTGGGGATTCTGTGAGACATAAGGCATATGTATTGATCGTTTTTTCCAGTTTAAATAGTTCATCAATTTCCTTTCTACAGGCTTTATCGATACTTTCTTCAATGATTTGAGAAGATATTTCAGGCTTTTGGCTTGTAGACCACGCCATTCTTATGCATTTTTTTCCTACTTCATCAAATTTTGCAGCGTCATCTTTATTCGAAACAAATTCTAGAGTGTTTATATCAAATTTAGCTTTCGTACTTTTTTTACCGGGTAGGATTGAGTCAGGTAAATATTGTCTTCTCGCAGTTAGCGGGGGGGACAAGAGGGAGAGTTGTTCTGTGGTATGCTGTTCTCTGGCAGTTTGCGGAGAGGTGATTTTTTGGGTTCCAGCATGGAAACTGTAGTTTCTTCGCATAAGCAGCCGGCGTTCTGTCGTTTTTTCTTCACCTGTTTTTAGGCGGGGACTTGGGGTTTTTGATTTCAATGCTTTTAGCAAATTGAGCTCAAAGACAATTTTCTTTTCCCGGCGTTTTGGAAGTACAGAACTGCTTGATTCAGAATGAAGAATCGTTTCCTTTGGTTCATCAGTTTTTCTTTTTGTTGGGCTTGGAAGCTCCTCCTGACCTGAACTTCTTTTTCTCATTTGAACGCGCTTGGTGTAGATTCTGTCGATTTTTTTTGTTTGGAGTGGGGTTTCTGATTCAGATTCGGAAATAATTGGAGCAGATTCCTCATCTGAGGATGATGAAACTGTGGATAGGATGATTGTTTCTTTTTTTAAATCGGGGTCTTTTTCTTTGCCGGATGTCCGCATACTATCAGCTGACCATGAACGTTTACGAACATGACTTGTTGATCTGCTTGGTGGGGGATCTTTAAGAATTTCGAATTGTTTTTGTGTTTTAGCCTCTATATTTGGCGAGGTCAGTGATATTCGTGGGGTTTCAGGTAGTTTAGGAAGCAAATTTGATTGTGGATCGTCGAAAGAAATTGTAGGTGGGAGTGCCATACAATTGTACCTCCATTTTTATACTACCCGTTAGAGAAAAATATCTTGTTGCAATCCTTGAGTTGGATCGACAGCGTATTGGGAAAAATCTTTTATTCCAGCGGACTCTAAAACATCCTGATCGATAAAGAAGTTCCCTGTGCAGCTTTGAGCGGGACGATTCAGGATTTCATAAGCCGCATCGGCGACAATTTCCGGTGTCCGAAAATGCTTCTGTGCAGTTTCGACTTCGCTTTGGCTAGCCATCCATGCATACATCGCACCTGTGGCGATTAATGTTTTGGGCCATAAGGCATTTACGGCTATGCCATAGGGAGCAAATTCGGCAGCCATCCCTAAAACGCACATGCTCATGTTGTATTTTGCTATTGTGTATGCTACATGGTCCTTGAACCATTTTGGATCCAAATTAATGGGAGGAGCCATAGTTAAAATATGCGAGTTGGATCCGCTTTTCAAATGAGGGAGGCATAGTTTTGAGCAGAGAAATGTTCCACGGCCGTTAATTTGTTGCATCAAGTCGTATCGTTTTAAAGTCGTTTCCAGCGTTGGTGTAAGGCTTATTGCACTGGCGTTATTCACTAATATGTCGATCCCACCGAACTCGTCGACGGTCTTTTCAATTGCGGCTTGGACTTGATCTTCAAATCGGATGTCGACAATCAGCGGCAACGCTCTGCCTCCGGCCTGTTCGACTTCCTTGGCTGAGGAAAACACAGTACCCGGAAGCTTAGGGTGCGGTTCCGCTGTTTTGCCGATAATGGCAATGTTGGCCCCATCAGCGGCTGCTTTTAGGGCGATGGCTTTGCCTATGCCGCGGCTGGCACCGGTGATGAATAAGGTTTTATTTTTTAAAGTTCCCATGGATAGCTCCTGTCATTTCATTGCCTGCCACGCATGTTGAATCATCTTTTCCAGATCCGGATATTTCGGCTTCCAATTCAACTCTTTGTGGGCTTTTTGGGCATTCGCTACTAAAACAGAAGGATCTCCGGGTCGCCGATCTCCCTCAACGACATTTACTGGAAGTCCGGTCACTTTTTCTGCGGCCTGAATGACTTCTCGTACACTATATCCATTTCCGTTTCCTAAATTGTAGAAACTGGAGGGGGTTCCCGCTAAGAGTTTTTCCATTCCTGTGATATGCGCTTCACTCAAGTCATATACATGGATGTAATCTCGAATGCAAGTCCCATCAATCGTAGGATAGTCGATGCCATATATGGTGATTTTGCCATTTGGATCTTGCAAACTCCTTAGAACCAAAGGGATCAGATTGGTTTCTTTACGTTTAAATGATTTTATTGCTCCTTCGGGATCGCCCCCGGCGGCATTAAAATAGCGCAGGCAGCAGCTTTTGAGTCCGTAGGCGTGATCGAAATCTTTTAGGATTGTTTCGACCATGAGTTTTGTGTGTCCATAGGGGTTTATTGGCAGAGTAGGGTGTTCTTCATTGATGGACTTTTCTTGCGGGAGACCGAAAATAGCGGCGGAAGAGGAGAAGATGAAATATTTAACATGATGCTGCAGCATTGTGTTGAGGAGGTTGAGAGTATTGACGACATTATTTTGGTAATAGCGGGAAGGGTGGATAAAAGATTCTCCAACATCTGTAAAGGCGGCAAAATGCATCACAGCATGGATTTTGTAAGAATGGAAGACATTTTCCAGATCGGCGAGATTTGCCATGTCTCCGAGGGCGAAATCTCCGGCAATGACGGCATTTTTATTTCCGCGGCTCAAGTTGTCAAAAACAACGGTATGATAACCTCTTTGATTCAGGAGTTTGTTTACCTGGGAACCGATATAGCCGGCTCCGCCAACAACTAGAATAGTTTTCTTTGTCATTAGGTTATTTGTCCCAGATTATTGTAAGAAATTGAGAGGATCCACCTTAAATTTTTTTCCTAGGGCAGCTGCCTGAGTGTAATTGAGTTTATTTCGGCCTTTTTTTTGAAGCAAAAACTCAGAAACCTGACTGGTGGAATGTCTGTTTCTCGAATTTTTTTGCTTTAACATAGCCTGAATCCTACATGTCCCGTGTTAAAAAAAATATCAGAATTCAGAATAAATTGCCTCAACGATTTTTTTGAAACACAGAGAGCATGGAGGGCACAGTTTCCGTGCCCGTGCCCGTGCCTGTCCCCGTGCCCGTGCCCGTGCCCGTGCCCGTGCCCGTGCCCGTGCCCGTGCCCGTGCCCGTGCCCGTGCCCGTGCCCGTGCCCGTGCCCGTGCCCGTGCCCGAAAAAGGCCAAACGGTCCATTGGAAAGTCGGGCACGGGCACGGGCACGGGCATGGGCACGGGCACGGGCATGGGCACGGGCATGGGCATGGGCATGGGCATGGGCATGGGCATGGGCACGGGCATGGGCACGGGCACGGGCATGGGCATGGGCACGGGGAGGGGGGCACTATCCCTCTGTGTTTCAAAAAAACCGTTGGGATAATTGGATTTCTTACAGGATTTGTCCATAATTCCCTCATGTGTTATGATGAAATTATTCTTAATAAGCATGGGATTTTTCATTCGATGAATGACCGCTCCAGTGAGCAGATTAACTACAACGAATTAAAATTTTCTCGAGAACAAGGTTTTTTCGACAAAAACTCGATAATTCGATGGTTGATCGGATTGCTTTTTGCTTTCACCCTTTTTTTGATTCTCCATTTCAGGGAAATTGAAGTGGAAACTCTGGAGCTCCATTCTATCGCTCCCGGTTACGTTGTCTCTCAAATAGATTTTGATTTCTATGATGAAGAGGCCACAATCATTCTGAAACAGGAAGTGGTCCGCGACAACGGAAAAATCTATCAAGTCAACGACAAAGAAATCCGGCAGCGACGCATCGAATTCGAGAACTATTTGATCTATAACCAAGAATGGCGACAGATAGTTGAACGAAGCACCTTTGAGGACATGTATAAAGGAGTCGACCTCTTAGAAAAATCGCTGATCAATCTGCGATTTACTGATCCGCGTACACTGCAAAAGTTGCGCGAGGCAAAGCTTCCAGTGGCAAATTATCAAATTTATACTCCTTTAGATTTGTCTGAAGGCGTCATATTACCGCCGCAAATTTGGGACAATCTGAAGCAAATATCGTTTTCCACTGTTAACATCGATCAAGAAACCGCAAATTTCATCATCAGTTGGTTCCAAAGCAAGCTTTGGATGATGCAGGAAGATATTCCATCGCAAGGACTGTTAGGCAGAAAGCTAAAAAGCCAAGTCCCTGAAAAGTATACCCATGTGAGCGGGGGAAGCCGTATTGTTGACCAAGGGGAGAAAGTAACCACCCGCCATGTTGCTATGCTTCAAGCTATGCAAAAGTCCTTACGGGAAAAAAGCAATCTCTGGCATCCCCTCCCTATGGCCGGAAGTTTGCTCATGTCTCTTCTGTTAACAGGAATTTGCACCGCCTATTTTCATTTCAATCAACCCCAAATTCTGAGTTCCAACCGGAAGCTTTTTCTGTTAGTTGCCATTGTCCTCTTAGTCCTCGTAATAGCCAAAGGGACTGAATTTTTCTTGCTCAATTCGAAAAATAATTTACTCGATGTGGTGCGGTATCCGTTATTTGTTCCTTTTGCTGCCATATTATTATGCAGCTTGGTCAATGCCAGCATTGCCATATTTGCCGGTGGTTTTCTGACCATTATTTTGACTCTTGCTTTGGCTTTTGAGTCGCAAGGATTTATGATCATCAACTTAGTTGGAGCTTTGGTTGCGGGATTGAGTGCTCGACATTTGAAACAAAGGAAAGAGATTTTTGTGGTGTGCGGCAAAGCGTTGTTCTGCTGCCTAATTGCCATCTTTGCCTTGGCATTCTATCAAAATACATTATGGAGCGTGTCAATTTTCAGCGACATCTTATGTGCGGCCCTAAGTATGTTATTCACCGCTGTTTTGGTGGTTGGACTACTCCCACTCTTCGAATCGACATTTAAGGTGATGACTGACGTTACCTTAATGGAATATATGGATCCGAATAATGATATTCTTCGACGATTGACCATCGAAGCTCCGGGGACCTATCAACATTCTGTCGTTGTAGGGAATTTGGCAGAAGCCGCCGCTTTGGCTATTGGTGCAAATGGTCTATTTTGCCGTGTTTCGACAATGTACCATGATATCGGCAAAATGGTGACTCCCCAATATTTTACAGAAAATCAACAATGTGGAGTCAATATCCACCAGTTGCTTACCCCAAAAGAATCCGCTCATGTCATCATTGCCCATGTGAGTGAAGGAGTGGCTTTAGCGCGCAAGGCAGGCCTTCCGGAACAATTTATCGATATTATTAAGGAACACCACGGAACCACATTAGTCTATTATTTTTTCCGAAAAGAATTAGAGAAGATGAATGGCGAAAAGAATTTAGTCGACGAGAAAGATTTCCGCTATGCAGGCCCCAAGCCCAGAAGTAAGGAGTCCGCCATTATTATGATCGCAGACTCTTTGGAAGCAGCCTCCCGCTCATTAGAGGAAAGCAATGAGGAAACCTTGTTGGCCCTTGCCACGCGGTTAATTCGGGAAAAAGCTGAAGATGGACAATTCGACAATTGTTTGTTGACCTTCGAAGAATTGGCAATCGTGAAAAATGTGCTCGTAAAAACTTTAGTTGCCTATGGCCATTCGCGAGTAAAATATCCGACACGTGAAGTGAAGAATCAGGAAGGGGTCGAGCCTTTGTTAGGAGTCGCATAAGAATTATGTCTACAACCACCCAGTTTTCATTAGCCTTAGTGACAGGTTCCAGTTCGGGGATTGGGGAGGCACTTAGCCATTTGTTGGCGGATAAAGGGATCAATTTAATTATTCATGGGCGGGATAAAGATAAATTGGAGAAAGTGGCGCAAGAGCTGCGGCAAAAAGTTCAAGTGACCATTGTGCAAGCCGATTTGAAACAGCCTGAAGGGCGTAAAAAGGTTGTAGAAATCATTCATACTATGAAGCCTGATCTCGTAGTGAACAATGCCGGCTTAGGCATGTACGGTGAAGCTTTGAGCTATGAAACCTCGGCCTCGGTCGATCTTTTAGAAGTTGATGGAGTTGCAGTCCTTGAGTTATCTTTGGAGGCAGCGCGAACACTGGTTTCGGCGGGTAAGAAAGGGGTGATTTTGAACGTATCCTCGGCTGCGGCATACCCAATATTCCCCTTATTTGCGGTGTATTCCGCATCGAAAGCCTTTGTGAATCAATTTTCTGAGTCGTTTGATGAAGAGATGAAGCCCTATGGCATTCGGGTCCTGACGGCATGTCCTGGAGTTGTAGCCACCAATTTTCGGAGCCGTTCCGGAGGCAAAAGCCAGACAGGAATCGTTAAGGATAAAGTGATGACAGTCGATTTTGCCGCTAACGAGATATGGAATCAAATTCAAAAAGGGAAAAAAACTCATATCTTCAATTGGACCTATAGGCTATCCTTATTCTTTGTGAGATATCTTCTACCGAAAAGTGTAGTCGCGAAGACAGTACGCAAGGGGATGATGAGCTTTCTCAAACCAAGACCTATTATAAAGTTAAAATAAAGCTACCCAATACATGTCTAAATTTACTGATTTTGCCCTTGATGAATTGATCTTAAAGTCTCTAGCCCGAATGAACTATCAAGAGCCTTCTGCCATACAAGCCGAAACAATACCGCCCATATTACAAAAGAGGGACTTGATCGCTTTGGCTCAAACTGGTTCCGGAAAAACAGCCGCCTGTGCGATTCCTGTTTGCCAAATCGTGGATACTACCAGTCCTCGCATACAAGCTCTTATTATTGTACCCACGCGGGAACTCGCATTGCAATATGCGACGGAAGCGCAAAAAATTGGATTGGATAAAGGAGTCAAAGCCTTTGCGATTTTCGGCGGAGAAAGTGCGGGAATGCAGCAATCCAAGTTGAAACATGGCGTGCAAGTACTTGTGGCGACTCCGGGACGATTGATTGATTTTATTTATTCACGCGATATTGATCTTACCCATGTGAAAACGTTGATTTTGGATGAAGCAGATGAAATGCTGAGCATGGGATTTTTTGAAGACCTTGAGTTTATCATGCAGTGTTTGGTTCAGGAGCATCAAACGTTGCTGTTTTCTGCGACAATGCCGAATCAGATCAGGATAATAGCCAAGAATCACATGAAAAATCCGGTGGAAGTGACGTTGACAAGCACGCAGAAGACTCCGGAGCATATTGAACATCAATTTTTATATTGCCGCCATGACCATAGGAACGATGCATTGGCGAAATTGATGAAGGATTTGAATCCCAAGCAAAGTATTATTTTTTGCCATTCCCGGATCGAGGTGGAAAAGGTGTGTAGAGCCTTGCAGAAGTGTGTGGATGGTGTAGACTTTTTGCATGCGGGATTGAATCAAGACGTGCGGACGATCATCACCAATAAATTTCGTACAGGGAAGATTAAGCACTTAGTGGCGACGGATGTGGTATCGAGGGGATTGGACTTTTCTGGCGTGACCCATGTGTTGATCTATCATTTGGGAGATGACCCAGATATATATGTGCACCGATCGGGCCGTACGGGGCGTTATGACAAAGCGGGCATGGTGGTGACCCTGGTGACGGATCGGGAATTGAGTACAATGAAGGAAGTGTTGCAGGTGATTAAGCGTGAGCCTATATGGATTGGGACACCGCCGCCGGATAGGCCTTCACCATCGAGAGGCAGTGGACCGCGAGGTGGAGGCTTTAAAAGAGGACCACGGCGTCCGCCGAATCGTCCTCGAGGTGCTTCGGGCGACGGATCATAGTTATGAATCTGCCTTTGCTTGGTAATCATGAATAATATGAATTCCACCAAAGTTGACCACTTGACGCATTTTTAGGATTGTTGGCGCCAGAGCAAAACTATGTGGAGCTAAGGGGTCTATCATACAAAATTGAAACATGCCCATATTTTTTTTGATAAAAGCATCTATTCTTTCATTAGTTTCAGTGATAATTTCTTCATTCATGCCGAATAAGGTATTGCGAATTTTAATAGCCACCTTATCTTTTGTTGCCTGGCCAAGCTCTTTAAGCACTTGCCGTTGTTGTTCTAAACCGGTTGCCATAATCTCTAGACCTTCTTCTTGGGCACCCCTTTCATACGCTTCGTTGATAGCTCTATCTTGTTCAGTCGCATAAGCTTTTGCACATAATTCTCCAACCTTTGCAATACCTTCTCCTTCTAGGCGAATTTCGTGGGATTCCTCTAGTTTGGCTCTTTGAAAGCTCATATAATTCAACCCGGCGCTTAAATCCCGACTGGCTGAAAAGAACCGCTTCCAAAGCAAACCTTCTTGCCGCAATTGTATTGGCAAAAAGCCTTCTGTTTCCCAGGATTCCATAAAGGCTTGGACTCTTTCTCCAAATTTTTCCAGAGCAACTTCTTCGCAATTCAAAGCATTCTTTTTCAAAAATTCTTCCTTGGAACCTTCAGAACAAAGGCACTTCTGAAACAGCAATGTTGGTCCAGACGAAATTGAGGTAATGGGGTTAGGTTGTGGTTGTGCCGCAGAAGCTAAAACACGATATTTTGAAAAAATTACTGCGAAAGACATAGATATAACTCCTTTTAATAAATTTTAAATATCGCAAACTTTAACATTCTGCCATTTAAAATACAGCCGTATTAAATACGGGGATTTCTCTAGAAACCCTAAGAGTGTCTAATGCTTTCTCATTGAAGATCAGGACTACAAATAACCTACAATTTCCAAAAGTTTATGTGTCCCTTCTTCTGTTAAATTAAAATCATCTACATCCAACGCAAAACAAATGTTGTACCATGATTCGTACATATCCGAAACTTTAAAATGAGGCTCTAAGAACTCTTGAAGAGATGGGTACATCGTTTTCTCTTTTAACGCTTCCGACATGTCCCTCTTCAATTTCGCTACAACTTTTTCCTTTGTAAATAGCTTGAAAAAGGCTTTCAGCAATACTTCGATGTCAGCGTCAACAAGAGCATCCAGAATTACATAAGTGTGTGGATCAAAACTAAGGCAATGACTTAATCCAACCTGCAGGAAAAGACGGTTTTTAAGATAATGGGTCTGATGGGCATGTTGACTAATTATTTCCGGCATTTGACTCCCCAAGATCTCATGCAATAGCTCCTCGCTTGCGAAGATCTCATGCAATACTTTTTGCACCGATTGATCGACATAATAAGCGATTTTTTCTTGTACTAAAGTACAGACCTCTCTCGTCCGATATTTAGGAGGGAGATGATTGTAATAAAGAACAATCCCATCACGTTGACCTGTAACACAATTATTTATCGAACAAGTAATCCGTAATAGCAATTCTTCTTGCGGCGACAAAAACATGTTTTCATCCAATATAGGACTACTTTCTAAAATAACTTTTATCAGAGTGTAGAGATAAAAAGTGGCCGCCTCTATCGGATAGTCAAGAGAGCTGGGAACTTTTAAAAGTCCTGGTATTAATGTTTTTCCAAAAATATTGGATTTCAATTTTTTGATAGGTTTTCCAAAACTGTCCCGAATGTATACTTCAGTAGCGAGACTCCTTTCAAAAGAAAGTGCCTTTAAACGACGTTCTAGATTATCAAATAAATTTAATAATGTGCCTTCGGAGATTCCTGAGGGCAGATCCTTTACCGTAAAACCTTTATAAGCTCCTCTCTTGCGCAATGTCTCTAAATTTAGTTGAGAACCTACAGTACATTTCGTTTCTGTGTGGATAGATGCTTTTAGTTTTTGGAACAAAGTATAGGGATTTTTTTTGTTATCCAATAAACTTGCATCAGAAATAGCAGCTACTTCGATTGCTCTTTGGTAGAGAGGATGTTCATCATGCAATAAGAGTTCTCTAGCTCGAATAATCAATGTATGTGATAAAAGGGAGGCTTCTTCTCGGTTGCTTAATAATTTCTCTAATTTCATGAACAAATAATCTTGCGAAGCGATTCTAATCTCCTGGCTATACAAAAATAAGTTTTGGAGAGTATTCAGATCATTGATAAAAGTCTGATTTTGTTTAAGAATTTCCAAAGCGTGCGCCCTTTTTTCTGGAGTTATCAATTGCAATGTTTGAGCAAATTCCCTTCTTTTTTCATTGCTATAAAGTGTTTTCAATGACGGAATTATGGACCTGGCAAGTTCTTCATTTAGTTGATTGTCAGGGAAAAGTGGTAAAATATTGAAAAGATCGGCAATGAGATACACATCAGCATCAGCCATTATTTGTTGATCTTGAAAGATAGGTTTAGTCATTGGAATGAGCAATCTAAGTTTTTCGGAATCGATTTCAACCAATGCGGCAAGCATGGATCCATTGATTATTGGCAACAATTCAGGGTAAAGACGTAAAATTTCTAAGCCTTTAGTTCTTTCAGAAGGGCTCATCCATTGACAACTAGACTCAATTTGATTGCGTTGTTCTTCAGAAAGAGGCTTAAGGAACTGAATCGCCCAATCAAACACATTTTCATCAACTAAATGGGATTGAAGATCTCCAAGTAATTTAAGAATAACTATAATCAAGTGCCCATCGTTAATATCTTTAAGTAATGGAAAAACTTTCGACATAGTACCTAGATGGATGCGGGAGGCAATGTCGTCACTCCTCAAAAATGAAAAAAGTCTGTGACATATGGTTTCATAATTAAAATTATCCAAAAAGGGAACCATAAGCTTGACCATAGACATTCTTTGCGAATGAGGAAATGATACTAGCTGATGATATATAAAACCTTTCATGTCAGCTTTCGCAGCCTTGGTTGCTGCTAATTGTTTAAATTGTGTGACAAATCCACTCTGTTGAACATTCTCTTCTAATGTTTTAAAAGCACCTGGATGGGTAAAAAATAATTGCTTACATTCTTTCATCAAATTAATAACCACCCTCAAATTTTCAAGACTCATTTCATCTGGGGGGATAGCTGCAAAAGCCATTACAATTTTTTCCGAGTGCAAAAAGCCATTAGGGATTTCATTGAGGAAAGAAACAATTTCAGATAGAGCCTGATGAATTTCTTCTTTAGGGATTTTTGAACACAATCGAACTACATACGAACTATCAAAGGAATAAATAACCGATGTAAATAATAAATTATTCAATCTGAGATATTCCAATTTCCCCGATTGAGGAAGGTTGTGTAAAACCTCTAATAGATTGGGGTATTCATCCGAAAATTTTATAAAATAAATTAGGGGTTCTATGTATTCTAGTGAAATATGCTCCTTGGACATTTTTTGGATTTCATTCAGGATCTGGACCCTGACGTCGGAATAACAATCATTAAAAAAAATTATTAAATCACAAAAATTCTTTTCTTTTTGTTGTTCCGGAGGGAAAAACCCGCGTAGTTTTTCTTCATGGCTTGGAGGATCTTTTCCAAATATTATTTTAGCCATTTGATCGATCATGGCATAGCATCGTTCGATCTTTTTTTCATTTAATGCTACTATTTTTTCCTCGCGAGGTTGATCGTTTAACCATTCAATCCATCGAGACTTCAAGGCATCCATGGAGGCTAATTGTAGCTTTATAAAATCTTCAGGGTTGGGAAATTTACTTAAAATTTTTTTCTTCCACAAAGCGAAACCAGCTTCGACATCATTCAGACAATTTTCATAAAGCCTTAAGTCAATTTCGATTTGCTTAGGAATATAGTCCAGAGGTAAAGAATAAATGTTAGAAATGATAAAATCCATAATTTAGCTTTCTTTATATTAAAGTAAACAGTTTATCTTATGGCTATTTGTGAATAAAATCAAACAAAATCTCCGCTAAAACACCATCGTAAAGCTTATTTCTTTACGAACCCAAACTTAGATTAGAAAGGAGATATCAGAAAATCCGACTTACACTTCCTCTGATTCTTTGTGGGCAATAGCCGGAAAGTTCGGCTCATCACATATTAGAGTACCAATCTAGGGCTGCCCCCTTGTGGAGGTTTTTCAATTGTTTAAAAAAAATCAAACATATATTAATAAAATCTTGTGAAATTCAACATTAATGCTTCTGTCCTCA